>WBZM01001702.1_pt1 | contig 20804 bp, 21 predicted proteins | sample 5204271 | NCBI WGS metagenome assembly WBZM01 (sample SAMN12344346, study PRJNA552823) | activated sludge metagenome | biome: Activated sludge suspended growth; feature: Nitrification reactor; material: Wastewater; isolation source: activated sludge from nitrification reactor of wastewater...
AGCGACACAAGGCTCTTCAGGCCAAGGCCTTTCGAGCGCATATTTTCGCTAAGGGCTTCGTCACCGTGATTCAAGTCCAGTAGGAGCCACCAAAAGTATCTCAGCATAGGCTGGGGTATTTTTTATGTAACATTCTGCACCTAAGGTATACTAAAAGAGTCGTATGGCAAAACAAAAAATACATCACCATCATAAATCGTTTTTTATACTGCTTTTTTGGGGTAGGCACTGCGGTAGTTTTTATAGTTGGAATCTTTGTGATGGGAATTTTATCACGGCAAGAATATCTGGCACCCGACACTCGCTACAAAGATATACAATCGCGAGTCGTAAAAATTGAAAACCCGCTCCTGCATTCGACGATTGAGTATCCGCAAACATCCAATCCCGCAATCAACGCCTTCATCGCCCAAAAAATCGATAACATTGTTTTGCCATTTGCCGAAACCGTGCGCAGCCTAGCGACACACCGCAAGGCTTCGACACAATCGGTCAGCTACCAAATACCGCACTATAGCCAAGACTACCTATCGATTGCCGTATACATAAAACAAGATTTGCACCGAGGAAAGCCAACACTCACTACCGACTATTGGACGTTTGATCGAAAAACAGGTTCTGTAGTGCGCCTGACAGATCTTTTCGGGCAATCTGCCGATGGTGTTGCCCGCACAGTGATCGCAGTACAAAACAGCGTTCGCCAAACTGCCGCAAAGCAGCATATCATACTCACCAACAAACAGCTTGCAAGCAGTATTTCTAGCGAAAAACTGACCAATTTTACCGTGGCAGGAGAACACACCATAGAATTTCCATTTGGGCGTGGCTCGGTAGCGCCCGATTCTGTCGGGCCAGTAACCGTGCGTGTCGATACTAACGCCCTACAACTGTTTTTACAAAATAAAACGGCGCAAAAGCTACTACGCGTTGCACCCATCGGCAGTGCACCCATCGACCGAGATGGCGACGGTATAGCAACGGGCAAATGTGCCAGTCAGCGGTGTATCGCTCTAACATTCGACGATGGACCAACCCGCTCAACCCCACAGCTGCTTACAACACTAAAAGAACACCGCGCGCGAGCAACCTTTTTTGTGATTGGAAAACGTGCTGAAACCCTGCCCGACATCACAAAACGCATTATTGACGAAGGTCACCAAATCGGTAACCACACATGGTCACATGCATCGCTCCCCAGCCTTAAGCCCGTTAAAATGGCGGAAGAAATTAATCGCACAAACGTAGCAATCCAAAAAATTACAGGAGTTTCGCCCCATACCCTGCGTCCACCATACGGTAGTATTGACGATGCTACCTACGATGTATTGAAGCAAACCAATATGTCGGCGGTACTATGGTCGATCGATACCCGCGACTGGTCAGAAACTGATAGCGGCATATTGTGCGACCGCGTTGTGGCGAGCGCTCAGCCAGGCTCGGTAATTATACTGCACGACGGTATTGCAAAGTCTACCAAAGCCACCAACTGTATACTGGGTCGGCTCGAAAAAAAGTCATACCAATTTGTCACTATAGACGAATTGTTTGGCGACGCACTTCAGCCTGGAAAAGGCTATTTCCGCGCGCAGTAACGTGTGCTATTTGGTAAATAGATTCTGCAAATTTGTTAGCTCGGTTGGTAGTACTACTAGTGTTTTCTGACTTGGTTCAACCGAAATTTTTTCGAGTGTTTGCAGTGTACGAATATTGATTCCTCCTGGGATTTTGCTTAGCATACCCGCGGCTTCGGCAACAGCAGCAGCTGCAGCTTTTTCGCCTTCAGCTGTAATAATCACCGCACGACGTTCACGTTCAGCTTCAGCTTGTTTTGCCATGGCACGCTTCATGTCTTGCGGTAGTTCGATATTTTGAATCTTCACATTCTCAACATCAATCCCCCACTTGTCGGTTTCGGCATCGACAATTTCTTTGATTTGCTGTGAAATTTGGTCGCGCTTGCTAAGTAGTTCGTCCATGTCGGCATTACCCGCCACATCACGTAGTGCTGCCTGCGCAAATTGGCTAGTAGCATACACATAGTTGGTCGTTTCGAGCACCGCTTTTGCAGCGTCGATCACACGCAGGTAGACCACTGCATCCACTCCGACCGTTACGTTATCTTTGGTAATAATTTCTTGCTTCGGTACATCGATCGGTGTTGAACGTACATCAACTTTGATAATTCGCTGAATCACAGGCACAACAATACGGAGCCCAGGTTCGCGAATGCCGGTAAATTTACCGAGGGTCAGCACCACACCTCGTTCGTATTGATTGACGATTTTGATACCGCTCAAAATAAATGCAATTACAGCGATGATAAGAAAAGTCATAAACTCCACGAAAAATCCTCCTTAGTTATATATCCCTATTGTAGCGCAAGTTCGATCAGCTTGTCGATAAGCTGAGGGTATTTTACACCTTGCTCATGCCACAATTTTGGATACTGGCTAATATTTGTAAACCCAGGTAGTGTATTTATTTCATTCAGAATTATTTTTCCATTGCGAGTAAGAAAAAAATCTACTCGAGCCAGTCCACGACAACCAAGCAGCTGATACGCTTTACATGCCTGTGTGCGAAGTTCACTACGAACTGACTCGTCAATTTCTATGCTTGTAAGCACTACGGCCTTGCTGTCCGAAGCATATTTATCTTCGTACGAATAAAATTCTTCACCTGCAACGATTTCCCCCACATTGCTCGCTTTTTGATGAGGCGGGTTGCCAAGCACGGCAACTTCGAGTTCTCTTCCGTCGATCGCACCTTCAATGATTATTTTTGTGTCTTCTTGCCTAGCTGATTCGAGCGCTAGTCCAAAATCATGCGCATTTGTTACTTTCGAAATCCCTACCGAACTTCCACTACGCGCAGGTTTTACAAACAGCGTACTCCCCAAAACTTCTGCAGCTTTTTTATATGACGTAGATTCACCATAGTCAACTTTTATATACGGCGCAACACTTATTCCGCCCTGGGAGACAAGTACTTTTGTCACTTCTTTGTCCATACAGTCCGCACTTGCTTGCACGCCACACCCCACATAAGGTATGTGTAGCAAATCAAACAGCCCCTGCACCGTTCCATCCTCTCCATTGCGACCATGGAGCGCGGGGAAGATTACATCAGGCCGCAGCACATTATTGCCAGGTAGTGTTACGAAACTTTTCATTCCTAGCGCAACCACCAACTGCACGCCCCCGTGCTGATGCAAATTATCTTTCCACTCGTCTAGAAGCCACCACTTACCATGTTTATCGATGTAACATAAATCAACGTGGTATTTTTGGTTATCCATCGCTGCATAGATATTGCGTGCCGAAAGAACCGACACATCGTGTTCAGATGATTCACCGCCAAAAACTAACAAAACATTTTTGCGTGACATAGTACCTCTAGTATACTACACATATGACACGTGTGCCGTTGGCAGAACAAATGCGCCCAACTACGCTCGATGACGTAATTGGGCAGACCCATCTACTGGGCAGTGCTGAAATTTTGCGACAAATTGTCAAAAACAAACAACCTGTTAGCCTAATTTTATGGGGACCGCCTGGTACAGGAAAAACGACTTTGGCACGAATTATTGCCCGCGAAGTGGAGGCGGAATGTATTGAAATTAGTGCCGTAACCAGTGGTAAAAAGGATGTCGAGAAGGTAATCGAACATGCTCGACAGAACTGGAACTTACAGCTTCGTACAATTCTTTTTGTTGACGAAATACACCGCTTCAACAAGGCTCAGCAGGACGCATTTTTACCCCATGTCGAAAGCGGACTCATAACACTGATCGGCGCCACAACCGAAAACCCGAGTTTTGAAGTAATTGCGCCACTGCTTAGTCGTATGCGTGTTTTGGTACTGCAGCAACTAACCAAACAAGAAATTATTACTATTTTGAAACGTGCGCTAAAAATTATTAAAAAACAAAAAAATGTTACACCTAAAGCGTTGGAGTATATTGCCGAAATGAGTGCAGGCGATGCTCGGGCTGCGTTAGGAAACTTAGAGCTGGCGCTTTCACTCGCTACAAAAGTTACGCCAGAAATCGCACAAACCGCCGCTCAAAAAAAGCTCCCAGGGTATGACAAAAACGGTGATGCGCATTACGATACCATTAGTGCATTTATAAAAAGTATGCGCGGTAGCGACGAACGAGCCACGCTATACTATATGAGCCGCATGCTCGACGCAGGCGAAGATCCAAAGTTTATTGCACGACGCATGATTGTGTTTGCGAGTGAAGATATAGGCTTGGCAGGCAATGGCGCGTTGAGTTTGGCTGTCGCGACGTTTCAAGCCGTGGAACGTGTAGGCCTACCCGAAGCCAGCTACAACCTATATCACTGCGCTGCTGCACTGGCACGATCGCCAAAGTCACGTCAAGTAACTGACCTCATGAACGACGCAAAAGCACTGGCGAAGCAATACCCGCATGCAAAAATACCTCTGCATATTCGCAACGCGCCAACCAAACTTATGAAAGATTTAGGCTATGGCAAAAACTATAAATGGGAAGCCGACTTTAAGCATTCTCACGGCTTTTTGCCCGACGAAATTAGCTAAACATAAATATATGCTTGATACGCCCACGGCGAAACATTTTGGAATTCACTATACCAGCCCCAGCCTCCATTTGGTTTGTTTGGCAACCAATAGTTGTACTGACTAATATTTATTGTACCGTTTGCATTGACGCTTTCCACCCATACAACATGCCCATATGGCCCACTTGTCATTACTCCTACCGAACCTGCACGTGGCGTAGTCCCTGTACTATAGCCAACTCGCCGAGCACTGGCTGGCCAATCCTTGGCATTCCCCCAATACATAGGTGCACGTCCTGTTTTTTGCAGCACCTTCCACGCCGTATAGCTCACGCACTGACGACACCCATATCCCCACGGGTCAAACCCATAGCTAAGTGCATTGGCATCGACAAAACAGTTTTGTAAATACCCAGGATAACCGCCATTTGGTAGTACGACAGGTGGAGGTGGCGTAGGTGCAGGAGGGGGAGGTGGCGTAGGGGTATTCGGAGCACTTGGAGTAGTAGCGGGCTGTGGAGCAGGCGGAGCAACAGGCGTAGGCTGGACAGGCTGCGAAACCGTCCCAGGGCTTACCATGGTCGCAGTCCCCATCATAGCCGTCATCGACGATTGCTGTTGCTGTTGCAGCGCTTTGCGTTCGGCGGCCATTTCGGCAGTCACTTCGGTTAGCTTGGCCGACGAATCATTGGTAGCAGTTAACATTTTGGTCTGTTCGGCTTTTTTACCATCCAGCGCGACTGCTTGGTTTTGCTGTTCTCCTGCGATTCGCTTCATTTCATCCTGCTGTTTAGCGAGCGATCCCTGCAAACGCTTCACTTCGCTGATCGAATTGTTCAATTTGTCCTGCACTGCTGTGCGAAATGTTGCTTGGTCAATATAGTCTCCTATAGAATTACTGCTCGCAAGCATTTCTATAGGAGTAATGGTTTCTTCGATATAACTATCAGCCATCATCTGTCCTAGCAAATCTTTTTGCTGAGCAATTCGCACTTCGGTTTCGGCCATTTCTTGCACTAGTTCTGCTTGTCGATGGTGTGTTTTTTCCATTTGTTGCTGCAAATAGTCTCGTTCGCGCTTTAAGGCATCAATCTGTGACTGCAGGTCACTGCCTTGTTGATTCAATGTACGAGTCGAAGCAACTTGCTCATCGATCTTTTTAGTGAGTTCGTCGATCCGCGCTTGGCGGTCAAAGTTTGTTTCTGCATTCGATGTCTGCACCGACATACCTGTCAGCACCGCTACCGCAAACATCACGAAAAACGCCAACGTGCAGGCGCGCAATGCTTTTGAAACTGGTGTGGTGGACCGTTGTTTCATTGACACTAGTATACCGCTTATGTTAGCACTATGCAAATTCAGCGAAAATTGTGCTACTCTTCGCCATCTTCGGCTAACAAAGCAGCCAAAACGCCATTTGTCCACCCAAATCCGTCTTGGAGTGGGTATTCTCCTCCACCGCCCAACGCATCGATAGTTTCGACATTATATTTTTCGACAAGTTTGTGGTGAGTGCTATACACTGCACGATTTGTAGCTACCCAACGCTGCTTTATTTCATCGGCCAGTGCATCATGCCCATAGGCACGCAACCCCTGAATCGCTATCCACTGCAGCGGCGCCCATCCATTTGGTGCATCCCATTGCTGGTCGCTTTTTACAAGTGTAGTTACCAAACCACCTGGTTTCAGAAAATCTTTTTCGAGTCGTTTAGCTACACAATCCGCTTGTTTACTTGTAGCAATTCCCGCATACAACGGAAAAATGCCTGCCAGCGTTATGCGTTCAGTCGGCTGCTGTAAATGAAAATTATAGTCACCAAAAAATTGTTCAGTTTCGTTCCAGCAATATGCCTGAATCGCTGCGGCTCGGCGCTGAGCAGCTCGTTCAAATTTACGAGCTAAAAGTGGGTTTTTGATACTACGATACGACTCAGCAATAGTTTGTTCCAAAATATACAGCAGGCAGTTTAGGTCAATAGGTACGATATCTGCCGTATGGATAGTCGTGATATCCTCGGGGTCCAAAAACCACCGCGAACTAAAATCCCAACCACTCTCTGCTGCAGCTCTTAAATGCAGGTATACTCTGTCTTTTTCACGACGCTCAGCAGTTGTAGCTGTTTCGAGATCTTCGCGCAGGCTTTCAGGGCGAGGTCTTGGTGCGTCGTCATAATAGCGATTCATATACTCGCCACTCGGAAGCCGAACGATACGTCCCGATGATTGATACTCTGTTTTTGCCAGTTTGCGCTTGCCTTTCATCCAAAACCGATATTCGGCGAGCAAATACGGCAAGTGTTCTGCGTACACCAATGTTTTGCTGCGATGACGCGTGAGAAGCTTTACCATTAGTGCAAAAAACGGTGGTTGCGAACGCGACAAAAAGTAGCTTCGGTTTGCTGTAGGAATAAACCCCCATTTGCGAATCATATACGCATAATTTTTCATCATGCCCTCTACCGCGTCCCATCGATTATGAGCAGCCAAGCCCAGCATAATAAAATAGCTATCCCAGTAGAACTGTTCCCTAAACCGCCCGCCTGGCACTACATAACTATGAGGAAGTGCCAATAGTGAACCGCGATCTTTGCGATTGCGTCGTTCGAGTTCATTCCATAGCATGCGTATATGCTCACTGATTGGCCGTGTCGGGTCGGCCACAAATGCTTCACGGTGCTTGTGCGGAGAAAATTCATAAAAATGGCGATTGATAAATTCACTTAGGTCAAAATTTGGGTCATGGCGCGCGAGCTCATACTCTTCCTTTATCGCTCGCGCTCTTGCTCGAGGCACCAAATCGACAAATGTTTTGCCATCAGCATACACTCCACTCTTCTGGACGTCTTCGAATAAATCACCAAGAAGAACATCTGGGCTTTGCTTGCTCCGAATTAGCATACCAGCGGTGCTCACAAACGCACTTTTTAGTTTGTGAACTTGTTTGGCGTTTTTTATTTTTTTATAGACCATTACCTCTAGTATACTCTGCTTTAGACTATATAAAAACTATTCTAGGTATTGACAAAATACACTGCTTATGCTATTATGTGTACAGTGATTGATCAAACACAAACATATCACTAAAAAGGAATGCAAAATGAAACGTACAAAAATCGTCGTAAAATATATCGGCTAATTACTAAAACTCTCGCTCACATAGCAGCGAGAGTTTTTAATTTTTACTGGCACGCTTGCGTTCGTTAGCGTCGAGATAACGTTTGCGCAGACGCAAGCTTTTTGGTGTTACTTCGAGTAGTTCGTCGTCTTCGATGAAGTCAATACATTGCTCGAGGCTTAAGTCGGTAAATGGCGTCAGTTGCACCACACCATCGCTACTGCTCGAGCGCATATTTGTTAGGTGCTTGGCTTTACAAACATTTATCTCCAAATCATCGCCGCGGCGGTTTAGACCAACAATCATACCGCTATACACATTCGTACCCGCGCCGACATACAACTCACCGCGCGCTTCAGCAGCCTGGAGTGCATAGGGAGTTGTAGCGCCTGCTTCAAAAGCAATCAGCACACCATTGCGTGTTTGATTTAGCTTTGGACCGAGTGGCTGATAGCCGTGCGGCAGACTATTCATAATCACTGTACCTTTGGTGGCTGTGAGTAAAATATTGCGAAGCCCAATCAGCGAACGAGTAGGAAGTAAATAATCGAGTCGAGTTGTGCCACTGCCTGTTTGTTCTTGGCCACGCATTTCGGCGCGGCGCATTCCAAGCTCTTGGCTGATTGCACCAACAAATTCGGCGCCAACTTCAATGTATAATTCTTCGACGGGTTCTTTTTCGACACCGTCTTCGACAATCGTGACCACCTGCGGACGGCCGACTTCAAATTCGTAACCTTCGCGGCGCATAGCTTCGATCAATACACTGAGGTGCAATTCGCCACGGCCACTGACCGTAAAGCCAATGCCGTTTTCTTCGACACGCAAGCTTACGTTGGTTTCGAGTTCACGCTGCAAACGATCGCCAATCTGACGGCTGGTGTTAAACTCACCCTCCTTGCCCTTCATTGGGCTAGTATTTGGCCCCAGGTACATACTCAGTGTTGGTGCTTCAATTTCAATCGTTGGCAAGGCTTCAGGATTTTCTTTGTCGGCAATCGTTTCGCCAATATGTGCATCGGTAATCCCAGTAAGCGCTACGATATCGCCCGCGCCTGCTTCTGCAATTTCTTCGCGGTTGAGACCACGATACCCAAAAACTTTGTCTATGCGGCCACTTATTTGTGTGCCATCTCGCTTTATCAGCGCTACAGGCATACCCTTTTTTACGCTACCGCGCGTAATTCGGCCAATCGCATATTTACCAAGAAATGAATCGTAGGCTAAGCTCGTCACGAGCAATTGCAAGGGGCCTTCGGCATCAACAGTTGGTGCGGGAATATCGCCAGTAATTGCATCGAAAATTGGTGAAAGATCGGCGTGTTCGCTCGGGTTGTCGGGTACGCTCTTCCAGGCTTTACCTTCGCGTCCAATTGCATAGTACACAGGGTAATGTAGCTGGCTATCGTCGGTGGCAAGTTCCAAAAACAAATCGGCCAGTTCGTCTTCGACTTCGGCAATACGACGTGCGGGTTTGTCGATTTTATTAATCACCACCACAGGCTTCAAACCAAGCTCGAGTGCTTTTGTCAGCACAAATTTGGTCTGTGGCATCGGGCCTTCTTGGGCATCAACAATCAATAGTACGCCATCGGCCATATTCAACGTCCGTTCAACTTCGCCACTAAAATCGGCGTGCCCAGGTGTGTCGATAATATTGATTTTGTAATCGCCGTGATAAATACTGGTTTGCTTGGCAGTAATTGTAATACCGCGTTCGTGCTCTTGGTCACCGCTATCCATAATTAGCTCTTGACTCATTTCGGCCTGATTGTCACGAAACGTATTGCTTTGCTTTAAAAGCCCATCGACAAGCGTTGTCTTGCCATGGTCAACGTGAGCAATAATTGCAATGTTACGAATGTTTTTAGCGTCTTTCATGAAATAAAGTCTGCGATCATAGCAGACTCTCCTATGAATACGAGTATAGCACACATCTGTAAAAAGTACTATTGCTCGCTGAGCCCGTGCAAAAGGTTTTCGACAGCAAGGTCTGTCATCGCATCGCGCGTACGAATACTTGCGCTCGCGATGTGCGGCAAAATAACACAGTTTTCGAGTGTAAATAGTGGATGATCAACTGGGAGCGGTTCGGGTGTAGTGACGTCGAGGCCCGCACCAAAAATTAGGTTTTGGCTTAGTACATCGTACAGCGCGTTTTGGTCGACAAGCCCACCGCGTCCCGTGTTAATAAAAACTGCCGTGGACTTCATTTTGGCAAAAAATTCTGCATTACACATTTCGGCAGTGTCGGGTGTTAGTGCAGTATGCACGCTCACAAAATCGCTGCGTGCCAGCAATTCATCTTGCGACACATACTGGATTCCTAGTTCGTGTTCGAGCTCTGGCTTCTGCGAACGACCCGCATAGAGTACCGTACAGCCAAATCCTTTCAGCCGCCGAGTCACTGCTGCACCAATCGCACCCATACCAATAATCCCCACTGTCGAATGACTCAAATCTTGCCCAGTCAGCCAATAGGGTGCCCACGTGCCCCACTCACCATCTTTCGCAGCTTTGATTGCTTCAGGAATCCGCCGTGACACGTTGAGCATCAGCGCTATAGCCAGATCAGCAACAGCATCGTCTAGCACGCCTGGGGTTGTTCCTAATTCAATACCACGCTTTTTTAACTCTTCGGCATCAATATGATCATAGCCTACCGACATTGTACTCACTATTCGCAGTTGGTCGCCCGCTGCATCGAGAAGTTCCGCATCGATTTTGTCTGTCAACATACAAAGTATGCCAGAAACACCTTGCACACGTTCGAGTAATTGATTACGCGGCATAGCAACATCTGCCGACTCCCAGATATCAACATCGTATCTATCATAGAGTGGCTGAAGTTTTTCTGGTATAAGTTTTCGTGTAATAAGAATTCGTGGCTTCATATAGCCAAGCATACCACTGCAGCCTAGCGTAAGTCTTTCAGTTTCTGCTGAGATACTACTAGGTTAGCGATTAGCGCTTTTGCAGCAGCATCTAGATAAGTATCCGAGCCTGCCGAAGCACTGTCCATTACTTCAGGAACTGGTTGGTTTGGAAAATTCATTTTGTAAATATCAATCATTGTCTTACGATAAGTAACCTGCGCAGCAGTTATTCCACTATACTTGGCATCTATCTCGCTGCTTCCTGCAGGTTGCGAAGCAATATGCGCTAGTGGCAACATCATACGCTTTATCGACATCAGCCACTTTTTTACACCCGTCCTTCCCAAAAGAGGTATTTTTACAATCTTCACCACCGTACCATTTCGCATCGTTAGTACTAGATAGCGCTACGTACTTCCTGTAGGCCTGAACATATATTGCACGTTTTTCAGGCAATACTGGCAAACAAGGCTTGTCTCCGACACACGTCTTGCCATTTAATGATTCACCTGGCTGCATATATGTTTCTTCTACTTTTTTGTATGCTTCATGAGATGGAACTGCACCCGTATTGTAACCATAGTTCCACTTACAGTCTGCAACTATCTTTCCAAACGCCGTTTTGGCTTTTTCAACATACTCAGTCACCGCTTTCGCGCGTTCACTAGCACGTTTTTGGGCGGCTGCGTATTCATTATTTAGGGTCCCGAGAAAAACCATACCGAGTCTTGGCATTGTCTCACCTACCGTACTTACCCCCTGCAATGTCGAGTTCACTGTATCGCAGCTCTTTCTTTGTATTTCTAGTCCAGAATTTTCAGCAACTTGATTAAACTCAAATACATACATTTTTTCGGGCAATGTCGATGTCATAGTTAGTAGCTTTGCTTTTTTATCTGTGTTCCACGATGCAAAAGATTTTTCATAATCACGCGCCACATTTCCCGCATTAAAAAATGACAGCGCACAAAACACCGCCAATACTACTACTATGCCACCAACTGCAACACCCCACTTCTTATCTATGATCACTAATGCCTCCTTGTAACTTATAGTCTACTACTCACCGTACGTGGCGGCCCTCTGGCAACAGTTGTCAAAGGCGACCTCGACAGAGCTGACGTGGGCGCTCGACATACACCACCATATGAACCGCTTCTATTATCTCATAAAACAACAGGGCTGCAAATTTTATAATCCTAAAAGCTACAGAGATAGAGAGATTCTAAAGTGTATGATTCCTGCAAATCACCATGATATACTCGATATACGTACATGACTCCATCAGATATCCTCCAAATTCTCCCCAATGGGTCTGTTTTCACAGATGTGATTCAGGCCCATTCGGCGTCTTTATTGAGACCTGTCAGCCCGATCGAAAGTGGCGGCTACGTCTGGTTCGGAGACCCTGCCTGGTTTGGTGTTGATCCTTTTGCCTGTGCAGTATGGCTGACATTACTAGCCACGCTGGCACTTTGGTCGGCTCGGCTAGCCAGACGCCCCGAAGGATATCCAAAAGCTATATTGGCGTGGTGTGCGCTTCTACTCCTTTGTGGAGTGCTGATGTGGGCGACGTTGTCGTCAAGTCGGTTTGTCGTCGTTATTTCGGTTTTCGGTTCTCTCGTATTCACCCTGGTGTTGACGCTCTTCGACATATCGAGGAGTGCTCGCAAGAATTGATTTTCAGACTTATAAATATAACATGGTAGGGATGGTACGGCGGCTGAACTCATACGCCATCTTACTGTGTCTATGATAGCAGATATACTTCTGATAGCATCTCGCATGTACCGATCCGAACCTGGAGGTTTAGTTTTGAGTTACACGAGTGAATCAGAGATGACAGAAATTCAAGGACTTTTGGCGAGGTTGGCAGACGACACGATATTTGGATGACTATTTGCGTCCATGGCAACTACTTCTGGTTGCATGCCAGCCTTGCGAATAACATTGTAGACTTTGCCCTTGCTATCGGGAATTATCGGACCCACCAGCGTAATATCTCCACGTAACACCTTATAGGTCGCACCCTGCTCACCCAAGGCGGCATTCTCCAGGGCAGACGCTTCTACATGTGATGCAGACCTGCGCCGAGAGTTTCTAGCCATGGGTATATCCATTTCGTGCGCAAGGTTGGCGCCCAAGTCGCCCGACGCGAGTCGAACACCCAGTGAGCCGAGAGCTTCCGCACACCGACACCCAGGACAATGCTCCCCGATTCCAGGTGGCCCTCTCTCCTTTAACTGCTTGGCTGGATTGTGAGGTTCTACATTTGCCTCTCTCTCGCTCATGGGAATAATCCTTCTTTCTATACCCATTTAGAGCCAAAGTGGGCATAATGTCAACACCCTTCTCGTTACCTAAAGGTGAAACACAAAAAACCCCACTTGTAAGAACTACTAATTTTTAGAATTTAAAAATAGCACCTCTGTTAAAATTTTCTAAAAATCGTGTTTCTTACACAGAACCCAAGATCCCATCACTCGCCGAATCCCTCCACCGTGTCGAAAACGGCGCGAGTTCGAGTAAGGGGGTCATGGTGGAGCATAGCGGATTCGAACCGCTCACCTCTTCACTGCCAGTGAAGCGCTCTAGCCAAATGAGCTAATGCCCCATACCAAGGAAGGGCTCGCCCTTCCGCTTCAATTTTGAAATCAATTCAAAATTTCGCTCCAACCCCTAAAGCTCGCCTAACGGCTCGTATCATGAGGTTTATACCTATCCTAGCAAAAACTCGCCTCTATTTCTAGAGACGAGTCAGCTGCTACGCGCCCACCCTAGGGGCACGGGTTTGTTTTTAGCTGTTTATTTTCAATTCGCAAATCGGTGCCCCGATTTTGCGTACCAGCTTCACGTACAAGTATGCACTTTTTTGTGCATAAACACAAGCAAAATGTAGTGCTTTTGGTTGTATTACCTACGCAAGTATGGTTTACTATAAGGGTTACGAAGCATATGGTTTTCATTTTAAATAAATGCAGCACTAGGCTAGACGAACGCATTATTAAAATACAAGGAGAACCATTACAATGGCTTCACAAAATCTATTTATCGGTAGCTTGGCATTTTCGACTACCGACGACGGACTAAAGGCACACTTTGAACAAGTTGGCCCAGTCGAAAGTGCACGTGTTATCACTGATCGCGATAGCGGTCGCAGTAAAGGCTTTGGCTTTGTCCAAATGCAAAGCGAAGATGACAACCAAAAAGCAATTGACCAACTAAACGGTAAAGAGCTTGATGGTCGCGAAATCAACGTAAGCATCGCAAAACCAAAAGAAGATCGTCCACGTGACGGTGGCAACCGTGGTGGTAACGGTGGCGGTTCATTCCGTCAGCGCAGCTGGTAATTCTTTACACGATTACCTTACAATAGCCCGCTACACGGCGGGTTATTGTATTTTATAGCCTTTTGCGTTTATCTTACAAATGGCGAACGAAGCCAGTCTTGCCCGAGGCTCAGCCAGCCATTCAGTAATCCATAACCATTGACCAGCCATATCGTCACAATCACCACCGCACAGGTAGCAATAAAGGTCAGCGACTGCACAAACCGATTCTGTTTTTTGATCCAAATGTTCCATGCATCGTATTTTTTGCGAGCATAATGCAAAACACGTGATGCCCATGGAAATTCTTTCGACAATATTCCCAAACCCGCAAACACAATCAACCATCCAGGACCAGGATAAGGAATTGCGATAATGCCGACGATCAACACCGACCCACCTGCAACACCTACAACTATTTTTCGCCAACGCTTTGGCAGCTGCTCATATGCGTTCTTCATACTAAACAGTATACCAGTAACATCTTACGCTCGCATTAGTCTTCTAGTATTTGAAACCGTGGCACTGTCTTACCCTCTATGTTAACGCCGTCAGCAAACATACTATAAGGACGCACCCATACAGAAGGTACTTCGTCTGTTGCTCGTTTTAGTGATTTGTACACTACATACCATTCCAGTGTTTCAGTATGGCATGCTAGTTCAAGTACTTCATATATTCCACCCTTGTAGTGCTGGTATATGCCTTTTTCTATTTTTGGTCGCACGCCCGTGTCTTTCATATTCCCTCCAAAACGTTCGTGATCATTTTTCCAGCTACTGTACTTGTGTCGATATCTTCTGGCATCACCCACTCCACTCGCTCACCATGAGTGCCTAGCGAAAAATTCAAAACATCGTAGCTTATTTCGTAAGTCAGCCACATCAGCCACGCTTGTTTTGTTTCAAGCCAACGTGTTTGTTGGTGTATAAGCTTTTCCGAAAACTCACTGGTGAGTGCTATTTCTTCATATAGCTCGCGCTGTAAGCATTCATGTGCAGTTTCGCCATAGTCGAGCCCACCGCCAGGCAAGCTAAAATCACCGTTATTTTCACTCACCATCAAAATTTCGTTTTTACCATTACGTATCAACGCCTTCAAGCTCACACGATAAAAGCAATTCTCATGCCATTCACTCATTGCCAAAAAATTCTCTTATTTTTTCAATTGGTCGAGCTGCTATGTAGCTTTCATTATCTTCTGCTTCTGATAATTCTGCACGTGTGCGGCCACCATAGCCATCAACACACCATATGGCGTCGTAACCAAAGCCTCCTTCACCGCGCGGAGCATCAGCAATTTCGCCAGAAGCACCACCTTCAAAATGCACGAAATCACTTCCATCATAATACGTTGTTGTAACCACAGTTTTCGCGCGTCGTGAAGAAAATCCATCCAACATACGACAAAGATTTTCTAGCCCATTTTCTTGTTCTACAAAAAATTTTATAAATGGTCCAGGCAAATCTCCCCACGCTTCAAAATACAAGCCGACATCTTCGACTAAAACAGGCTGCTGTACTATTTCATACGCACGTCGTGCTTTGTCTTCTGTAATTTGCTTTGTATCGGTAGACTGAATCTCCTCCAATGCAATATTTTTGTGCTGTAAAGGTATACCTAGCAATTTACCTAAGTACGCTGCTTTGTGCTTATTGCCTGTAATAAAAATAGGAAACTTGATCATTTTGTCTCTGGATATTTTTCTGGATTTTTGCGACAATACGCTACCCATTCATCGTCTTCGTTGGGCATTTCAACTGTTTCGATGTATACACCATTTGTAAATCCACCTTTATTTTTGGCTTTTGCTTTTTGTACAGCTTCCAGCTCATCTTTTGTTATATTTTCGGCTCCGCACAAATCATCGAGAATCTGCTGCACGTCAGCAATTTCCTCTATCATTTCTTCACGGCTTAGCGCAGCGTCAACTTCATCAGCTTCTTCATGCAACTTTTTGCAGAGCGCGCGAATAAATTCTTTGCCCTTTAAGTAGGTGACTTTTGGCGTGTGCCCAGCTTCTATATGAAACTGCGCAATGTTATCTCGCACAAGTTTGGCGTAGGTAAATGTTGGCATTAGAGTAACTCCATAAATTCTTTTTCGTTAATAATTTTTGTGCCGTAGCTTTCGGCTTTTTTTAGTTTGCTGGCGCCGACTTTGCCACCCGCCACCAGGTAGGTAGTATCTTTGGCGACTGCAGTTTGAAACACGCCACCAAGCGCGCGAATTTTTTCAGCTGCTTGGTCGCGGCCCATACTTACAAGTGTGCCTGTTACGACAAAATTCTGTCCCACGAGCTTGCCTGTCTTTTTTTCATAGTGTGGCCGCACACCGAGTTCGGTAAATTTTTCGATTAATTTTTCGTTGTCTTCGTCGGCAAACCACGCGAGCACACTTTCGGCCACCACCCTCCCTACACCCTCTACTTGTTCCAATTCTTCTAATGTTGCGGTGCGTAATTTTTCGATCGAACCAAAATATGTCACCAAATCGATCGCGGTCTGCACACCAACGTGCCGTATACCCAAGCCATAGACAAATCGTTCGAGCGGTGGTGTTTTTTTATCGGCTATTGCCGCAATAAGTTTCGTGGCCGAAATTTCGGCAAAACGATCGAGCTGCAATAACTCATCTTTTGTAAGTCGGTAAATATCTGCGAGGTCGCTCACAAGCCCTGCATCGACCAGTGCCACGACATTTTTTTCACCCAATGTATCGATATCGAGCGAACCCTTGCTCGCGAAGTGCTGCAGTGCACGCTTCAATAGCAACGGACCCGAAGCGCCTTTTACACGGTATACTGCCTCGCCTTCTGGTCGCACAAATTCTAGTTCGGGGTACTGTCGTGCTAGTTCTTTCTTGTAATCGATTGGTTCAGATTTTTTGGGACGCAATTCGGTTAGCACCGCTTGGACTTGCGGGATGATATCTCCCGCTTTGTAAATAATTACCGTATCTCCACGACGAATATCAAGCCGTGTAATTTCGTCGGCATTGTGCAAACTCGCATGTTGCACGGTGGTTCCTGCTACCTGTACAGGGTCAAACACCGCCACGGGTGTCGCCGCACCAGTACGACCGATTGAAATTACAATATCTCGCACCACCGTTGTGGCTTCTTCGGCAGCGTACTTATAGGCAACTGCACCGCGCGGGCTCTTCCCGACAATTCCAAGTTCAGCAAACTGCTGACGATTGTTAATTTTTATCACCAAACCATCACTATTAAACGCTAGGCTCGGTCTTTTAATCTCTACTTCGTCGGCATACTTCATAATCGCATCGAGCCCGCCCAATACTTCGGTCATGCGGCTAGTAGTAATGCCGAGCTCACTCATGGCTTTGTACCCAAGTGCATTAGTTTCAATATCTTGGGGATTATCGCGTAAAATATCATAGCCCACAAAATGCAGTGGCCGCTCGGCAACAAGACGCGGGTCGAGCTGACGAATTGTTCCCGCTGCTAAATTACGCGGGTTTTTAAACAATGGTTGGCCTGCTTTTTCTCGCGCTTCATTTAGTTTTATAAAATCACGCCTGTACATCACTATCTCGCCGCGAATTTCTGTTCTGTCCGTGCGCAAGTAACTAAATCGCTGCGAATGGCGCAACTGCAAAGGCACATTCTGAATTGTACGCACGTTTGCTGTGACATTTTCCCCGACTCTGCTATCACCACGTGTTACCGCCTGCACCAGCACGCCGTCTTCGTACACTAGCGCACACGCCAAGCCATCCATTTTTATATCGGCAATGAACTCGTGCGGTGCCACACCAAGTAATTTATCCATACGTGCAATCCACGCCGCCACTTCTTCGCGCGTAAACACGTCGCTCAGACTAATCATTGGTGTTTGGTGTGTCACCTTTTCAAATTTGTCGAGCGCCTCACCCGCTACACGTTGTGTTGGGCTATCAGGTGTAACGAATTCAGGATATCGTTCTTCAAGCTGAGAAAGTTCGTGCTTTAAACTATCTGCTGCGGCTTCGCTCATTATAGATTCGTCGAGCACATGGTAGTGATACCGATACTCATTTATCAGTTCGCGCAGTTTTGCGATACGTTCTTTAGGCTGGTTTGGCATCGTCATCTACCACTTTTCGATACAGCAAATACACATAAGTTGCTAAAAATATTGTCGCAGCCGACGAAACAAACACGAGCAATACTGGCACTGTTGGGATAGTAGCTAACTGCGAGGAAATACCTTGCAACCACATGCTCACAATAATAATCGGTGTCATTACGAGCGCCCATACAACACCCGTAGCACCCAGCCCCCAAAGCAAGCGCAGTAAAATTCGAATACGTCGCCCTACCACCAAATCACCCGCGGCGCGCAACGCCTGCCACGGGTACATCCCAGGAAGCGTCACAACAACCAGGGCAACAAACGTGCTTGTTGTGAGATAAAGAGTCAGTACAACCAACAAAATCATTACTAAAAATACAATCATCGACAGCGCTCCGCTCAGAAAATCGACCGACGTGCGGTATAGTAAAATACCAATTGCGGCGGGGAGCAACTGAATAACAAATAGCAACCCTACAAATAACGTAGAAATAAGGGGCGAGCTAGAATTATACAGCGCATCGCGAAACCGCGGGGTATTCCCTGCCAATTGCGCTCTCACTAACCACACGGTACACATCCAAATAACAATAAAAAGCAGTGCGGCATACAGCTGCTGAACTTCAGTTTTTGCTGAATCAAAACTTCCTGAGGCAATCGTAAATAGCAGGATTGAGCCTTTTCCTAGCTCGCCCCATGCTCCTGAAAACACATTACTGCTCGTTTCTTTCAGTAAATCAACTGATTGGCTATAGGTTTCTTGGCTAGCTGTACCTACCAAGACAATTCCGAGCAATGAATAAACAATCACTGCACTTATAAATACTTTTTTGTACCGCCAAATATGGGCTACTACTCCACTCGTGAATGCAAAATACCCTGGCAAAGCAAGCGACCGAACATAGTCACGGCGATACGTACGTCGAAAACTTCTATGTGGTCGACGCGCCATAAACGATTTGCGTAACTGAGCAAATTTCTGGCGGCGAGTAAGTGGTTTTTGTGGCTTTTTTGCTGTCGATTGTTTTGTTTTTGCGGTAGCCATAGGACTAAAACTTTCCCGCATTATCCCGAAGTCGAGCGATACGATCTTCTAGTGGGGGGTGGGTGCTAAACAAATTTGCCAGCATACCAGGTTTCAGTGGATTATTGAAAAAAAGATGAGCCGTCGATGTACTTTGTCGCTGCATGGGTTGACCATACTGCTGTAGTTTTTCGAGTGCACTTGCCAGTGCTTCAGGGTCGCGGGTAGTGAGTGCGCCTGTAGCGTCGGCCAAATATTCTCGCTGACGGCTAATTGCCATCTGAATTAGTGCCGCAGCAACTGGCGCGAGCACAACCAATACTACCCCGAATATATAAAACTGCACTGGAACATCACGATTATCACTATCGCCGCCGCCAAACCACATCGCGTGCAGCGCCATGTCGCTAATTAGTCCAATAGCACTCGCTAAACCAAATGCGATCATACTTACTCGAATATCATAATTTTTAACATGTCCCATTTCGTGCGCCATTACTGCTGTTAGCTCACGGTTATCCATGATTTCCATAATCCCTGTTGTTGCGCAAACGATTGCATTTTTTGGCCCGCGTCCCGTTGCAAAAGCATTGGGTGCGGGGTCATCGATTACATACACTTTGGGCATTGGCAGCCCATCGGTAATAGCTAGATTTTCCACGATCCGCCACAAACGTGGATTATCTCTTTTCTGAATCTCTACCGCACCAGTCGCTGCGACAGCTAATTTGCTGGCCAAAAAATACTGAACAAACGCATAGATCACAATACCTGCCAAAATCCACGGAGTTAGTGCGGTATTACCCATCATTGCCGCTACCGCCCAGCCAATTGCACCTGCAACGCCAATAAACACTGCCATAATAATGACAGTGTTTCGTTTATTGGCAGCAACAGCACTATACACGGTGAATAATTTCCAATTTCAAATTAGAATTTTACTTCGACTGGCTTATCGATTGCCGCTTGGTCTTCTACCTCAAAGAACTCTTTGCTTTTGAAGCCAAACATGCTTGCAACAATAACCGCTGGGAACTGTTGGATCTTCGTGTTTAAATCACGTACACCACCGTTATAAAAACGTCGGCTGGCTTGAATTTTGTCTTCGGTATCAACTAGTTCAGCTTGTAGCTGCATAAAGTTTTCGTTCGCTTTTAGGTCGGGGTAGTTTTCTGCTACCGCAAACAGGCTCTTCAAAGCGCCTTCGAACATGTTTTCAGCTTGCGCTGCTTCTTTTGGACCTTGCTTAGAAGCATCCATCACCGCTGAACGTGCTTTTGTTACTTCTTCGAATACGCCTTTTTCATGCGCCGCATAGCCTTTGACGGTTTCGATCAAGTTTGGAATCAAGTCAGCACGGCGCTTCATTTGTACCGTGATATCACTCCAGGCTTCTTCGACACGCACCTTTAGCGTCACGAGTCCATTGTAGGTAAGCCAAAAAAACAGTAGTACTACTGCCACGATGGCCAATACGATATATAGTGCAATCATTGTAGTTATTTCCCCCTTAGGATTACTTGCATTTACAGTTACTATTTTACTACATATTTCCTAGATACAACAGTTCGAAAGCGGGTTCAAGTTCCATCTTGTGTCACTTTAATGTTTCCTGGTGCGCGGGGCGGGACTTGGCAACGAAGCCTCCAGGCGCTAGCCGCACACTTTTGTTTACAAAAAGCGGGTTCAAGTTCCATCTTGTGTCACTTTAATGTTTCCTGGTGGAATTTTACAACTCCGCTAGAACCCATTTTAGCACAAAATGCTAACTCTCTGAGCCGCGCCGTCTGTCCAGCGAAGCTGGACGCGCCCCACCAGAAAACCCTTTGCAT
>WBZM01001704.1_pt1 | contig 20797 bp, 17 predicted proteins | sample 5204271 | NCBI WGS metagenome assembly WBZM01 (sample SAMN12344346, study PRJNA552823) | activated sludge metagenome | biome: Activated sludge suspended growth; feature: Nitrification reactor; material: Wastewater; isolation source: activated sludge from nitrification reactor of wastewater...
ATGACGACACCGAGACCGGGGACCAAGACCGCGACGTCGAATCAAGATACTGAACATGCCGGGGTGCAGACGTGCTAGCATCCGCCGTCCCCGCAGCGCCACCCGTCAGTCTTGGCGCCGCTCCGATCCGGCCCGGCGTCCCTGCCCAGGCCTGCCCACACCCATCGCATCGTTGGCCCAGACTGGTTCGTGCATTGGCGATTCGTCAGGCACGCAGGGCGAACGCCTGGAGTCTGCACGCTTGAAATTCACTGAACTGGGCCTCGTGCCCGAGATCCTTCGCGCCATTGCCGAACAGGGATATGAAACCCCCACCCCGATCCAGGCCCAGGCCATCCCCGTCGTCCTCGCAGGGAACGACCTAATGGCCTGCGCGCAGACCGGCACCGGCAAGACCGCAGGCTTCACCCTGCCGATCCTCAATCGCCTCGCCCAGGCTGGCACCGCCGGGCCGGGCAGGATTCGCGTGCTCATCCTGACGCCGACACGCGAACTGGCCGCTCAGGTCGAGGAAAGCGTTGCCGCCTACGGCGCACACCTGCCGTTCAGGTCGCTCGTGATCTTCGGTGGCGTCAGCATCAATCCGCAGGTGGCCGCGCTGCGCAAGGGTGTGGACATTCTCGTCGCGACACCCGGCCGGTTGCTCGATCACGCACAGCAACGCCACGTCGATCTTTCCGGGATCGAAGTGCTGGTGCTCGACGAGGCCGACCGCATGCTCGACATGGGATTCATCCACGACATCAGGCGCGTCCTCGCGCTGCTGCCGAAGAAGCGCCAGACGCTCCTCTTTTCGGCGACCTTCCCGGACGAGATCCGCGAACTCGCCAGCAACTACCTCAGCGCACCGAGGTACGTCGAATCCGAACGCCGCAACACCGCCCCCGAACTGGTGACGCAGTACGTCTACAAGGTCGATCGCGAACGCAAGCGCGACCTGCTCGTCGAGCTGATCCGCGACAAGGGCTGGCATCAGGTACTCGTGTTCACGCGCACCAAGTGGGGTGCCAACGGGCTCGCCGAGAAGCTGCTCAAGGCCGGCATCGAGGCCGCCGCGATTCACGGCAACAAGAGCCAGAACGCCCGTACGCGCGCGCTCGCCAGTTTCAAGAGCGGCAAGCTGCACGTGCTCGTCGCGACCGACATCGCGGCGCGCGGCATCGACATCGACGAACTGCCGCAGGTGGTCAATTACGAGTTGCCCCACGTCGCCGAGGACTACGTGCACCGCATCGGCCGCACCGGCCGCGCGGGAATGGCGGGGCAGGCCGTATCACTGGTCTGCGTCGACGAACATGGTCTGCTGCAGGACATCGAGCGTCTGCTCAAGAAGCGGATCGACGTACTCGAACATCCCGGCTTCGCCCCCGACCCGTCGATTCGCGCCGAGCCAATCCAGGCGCGATCGTCGGGTGCCGCCGGCGGCCAGCGTCCGCCGGGCACTCGTCCCGGTGGCGGAGCAGCCCGTGGCAGTGCGTCGCGGTCTCCGGCCGCACACCCGAGTGGCGGCGCCCGCTCGGGCCCTGCCGCGCACCGCAGCGGCAGTCGCCACCGCTGATTGGTGAAAGACTCTGCAGCGAAGGGAGATGGCTTCGCCGCTACCTCGCTCGTCATACGGACAATCCGCGCCACAGTTGAGCATCCCCCTGCTTGCCTGACGCCGGATCTCGAGGCCGAAATCGTTGGGCAGCGTCGGCTTGCAGCCGGCGCGCGTCAGACCATGCTCGATCAGCCACGTGAAGCGCCCGCACTCGAACACCGGCTCGGCAGAGACCATGCCGACCTGCTGTACCTCATTCGGCAATGCAGACGGCAGCCGGCAGTTCGGCAAGTGGATCTTCGAGCCGCTCGGCAGCGTGCAAGGCCTGGCCGACGACGAAGCGAAGGCCAAGGGCCCGGGCTTCCTGCTCGACGATCTGCGCGAGGGCATCAAGCAGTGCACGGTGGCCTTCAGCTTCAATCCCGTACATCCCGCCGCCAGCGCGCGCACGATCTTGGCGGCCGGCAGCGGCCGGTCGGCTTTGTTGCTGCCGGCCGCCCGGCTCCACCGGCGGGCAGCGGGTCCACCTGATCGGACAGTCGAGGGGGGAGAGAACGGCGGCTCCCTGGCTGGCAGGCACGAGTCGCGCTTCCGCGGTTCGGTTTCGGGCAGTGCAGCGTCGTGTCGCGGGAACGGCGCTTGCCGAGTCTGACGCACGCGCATTGCAGCGAGCAGCGCGCCGGCGCCAACCCGCCGCCGACCGCCTTCTCGCCGCCGCACGACGCCCGCTCGCCACCCACGCATCGCGCCACATCGGAAACGCTTGGCCACGGCGACGGTCAGAGTCCATCGTTACTTGCTGCGGAGCGAACCCATGACCTCTTCCTTACAGCGTTTGGCGCATGCCGGCCTGGCGGTCGCCGCTGCCCTCGCCCCTGCCGTCGCGCTCGCCGGCGGTTCGAACTACGGTGTCACGCCCGGAGCGCTGCCGGCGGTCAGCGGCAAGGTCAGCGAATGGCCGGTGCCGACGCCGAAGTTCGCGCGCGATCCGGCTCCCGGCCGCGACGGCGCGATCTACATCGCGGTGATGCAGGGCAACCGCATCGCCCGCTTCGACCCGGCGACGCAGAGCTTCGTCGAGTGGGAACTGCCGCCGGGGGCGAAGCCACACGGCCTCGTCGTCGACCGCGCAGGGCTCGTCTGGTATACCGGCAACGGCAACGGGACGATCGGCCGCCTCGATCCGAAGACCGGCAAGGTCAGCGAGTTCAAGGTACCCGGCGGCGGCGACCCGCATACCATCGTTCTGGCCGACGACGGCAGCCTGTGGTTCACCGTCCAGCATGGCCAGCGCGTGGGCCACCTGACGCCGGCGAGCGGCCGGATCGTCGAATACCCGATGAGCGACAACCCTTATGGACTGGCGATCGACCGCCAAGGGATCGTCTGGGTCTGCCGGCTGGCTGGCGACGCGCTCGGTTGGATCGATCCGAAGACCGGTCAGCGCGGCGAAGTGGCGACCGGCAGCGGCTCGCGCCCACGGCGGATCGCGCTCGCACCCGACGGCTCCCTCTGGGTCGCGTATTACGGCAACGGCCGGCTGGCGCGCCTCGACCCGGCGACGCGGCAGATCACCCACAGTTGGCCGCTGCCGACGAACGGCGGCAAAGGCGCGTACGCCGTCACCGTCGATGGCGCCGGACGCGTCTGGGTCAACGGGATCGATACCGACACGGTGTCGCTTTTCGACCCGCAGCGCGAGACGTTCCGCGTCATCGCGCTGCCCTCCAGCGGCGTCGGCATTCGCAAGGCGATCATCGACGCCGACGGCCGCTACTGGTACATGGGCAGCCAGAGCGGCCGCCTCGGAACGATCGAGTGAGCGCGGGCATCCCCGGGGTCGCCGACGCTTTGCTTGCGTCCGGATGATGAAACCGCTCAGCGTTTCCCTCGTCCCCGGAGCATCTCCCGCCAACCTTAAAGACGTGGCGGTGGTACCTCTGCGCCGCCCGGAGAACCCAGACTGAGCGCACCGGGTCGGCGAGAAACTCCGAGAGCTCCCGGTAGTGCGCACAGCTGCAGCCGACGCGGCTGGGGCGAGCGAAGTCGACGGGCGGGGCGAGCGGTTGATTGATCCGTCGCGCGAGATGATCCAGACAATGCGCGCGTAGCCTCCACGTCGGCAGCCGGTCGCTCGCTGGCGAGTCGTGCTCGGCCAGCAGGCAGGCGGCGGGGACGAGAATGGCGTCGACGGAGAAGGGTTCAGGCCCGTTCACCAGGTGCTCCACCGTCTGCTCGCCGAGCGAGTGGACGCCCAGATGACACAGCGCCGTCAGCAGGTCGACGACGAGATCCGACGTCACCGGCAAAGGGCGCCGCCGGATCCGCCGGCAGGGCAGCAAGCAGCACCTGCGCGGCGGGTTCGAGCAGCTCGGTCGACACGCCGGTGGCCGAACGGGCGAGGAATCGCGGCGCCATCCGCTGCAGCAGCCCGGCGCAGAAAGCGGCGCAAGCGATTTCCGCCGGCTCCGGCGAGGAGAGGTCGCGGCAAACCTCGCGCTCGCGCTGGCGGATGCACAGCTCGCCGCCGGTGTAGAGTGAAGGCAGGACGACCACCAGGGTGGTGAACATCCCCGGCGCCTTCTCGGTGTCACGATGGCTGAGGAAGAAGCTGCCGGTATCGTAGACCAGGAGTTTGTAGCACTCGGCCGAAACGGGGTCGTCGATGCGCAGACCGGCCGCGCAGCGCGCGACGATTTCGGCGAGGTGCTGGTCCCAGTGCCTTCCGTCGAGCTGCACCCGCTCGGCGTCGATCTGCCCGGACGCTGCCTGCGGGCGGGCGGCAGCGCGATAAGTATGGATGCGCGCGAGCCCGAAGTCGAGTACGGCAGCTTCATGCAGCAGGCGCCGCTGAATCGGTCACCGGCGATCAGCCACCACTCAAGGCCTGCACGATCATCAGCTCGCCATCCGCTGCGAGCGGCGTCGACAGCTCGAAGACCATTGCGCGCCGCCAAAAGATCCGCATGTGGCGACGGATCGCCCCCTGCTCGTCGACCATGCGGAAACGGATTCCCGGATACCGCCGGTCGAGGTCGTCGAGAACCGCTCCCACCGTCGCCCCTTCCGCCTCGACCCACGGCGCGCCGGTGTAGGATTGCAGAGCGCTCGGAATCAGCACGCGCATCGCCGCCTCGTCGCCCGCTCGTTCGGCATCACCGCGGGTACGCGATGTCGACCGCGTAGATCTCCGGCAGGTGGCGCGCCAGCACCTGCCAGTGCGCACCCTCATCGCGGCTGCACCACAGCTCGCCGCTCGTCGTGCCGAAGTACAGGCCGACGGCGTCGGCCTGGTCGGCGCACATCGCCTGCCGCTTCACCGTCCACCACGCCTGCTCGCGCGGCATCCCCTCGTCCAGGCGCTGCCAGGATTCGCCAGCGTCGCGCGTCACATGGACCGCTGGCTGGCCGCCCGGGCTGGTGCGCGGCCAGACGTCGGAGGCGTCCATCGGCAGCACCCAGGCCACCCGGTCGTCGCGCGGATGGACGACCAGCGGGAAGCCGATGTCGCCGATCTCGCGTGGCATGGCCAGGCCGATGCGCAGCCAGCGCCGGCCGGGACGGTCGAGCCGGTAGATGCCACAATGGTTCTGCTGGTAGAGCCGATCCGGATTGCTCGGGCAGATGCGCAGGCAGTGCGGGTCGTGGAAGCTGATGTCGTCCGCATCGAAACCCTCGACGACCTGCAGGCCATCGACCAGCGGCGCGAAGCTCCGCCCACCGTCGGTCGACTCGTGCACGCCGCCACCCGACATCGCGAAGTAGAGGTGCCGCGCGTCGCGCGGATCGACGATGATCGAATGCAGCTTCGGCCCGTCGGGCGTGCCATCCTGCGCCGTGCCGAACCACTGGCGGTAGTGCGGATCGTCGTTGATGCACGAGAAGGGCGCCCAGGTGTCGCCACCATCGGGCGAGCGGAACAACCCCTGCGGCGAGGTGCCGGCGTACCAGACGCCGGGCTCGCTGGCGTGCGCCGGCGCCAGCCAGAAGCTGTGGTCCACGCTGCGCGCCGCGAGGCCATTCGTCGCCGGGGCGAAGGCCGGCGGCTTCGCCGCTTCCTTCCACGTCTTGCCGAGGTCGGTCGAGCGGAAGATCGTCGGCCCCAGGTGGCCGGTCTTCGCCGCCGCCAAAAGGGTGCGGCCGTCGCGCGGATCGAGCGTGAGGTGGTTGATGATGTGGCCGAGGAAGTGCGGGCCATCGACACGCCACGACTGGCGGGCTGCATCGCCGTGAAAAAGCCAGGCCCCCTTGCGCGTCGCCACCAGCAGTACCGGCTTCTCCGTCGTCGCCGTCATCCCCCGCTCCTTTCCAGCATCGCCAAGTCTGCCGCCACGGCTGCCGTGCGGCCGGCGCGGCAGGAGCAGCGGACGCTCGTCGCGCAGCGCCTCATCGCCCCACTCACACCGCGTCCGGCCCGGCCTCGCACAGTTCCCTGAGGACCGCCAGCGCTTTCGGCCAGGCATCGCGCAGGTACTCCTCGAACTCCGGCGCGGTGTCGCATTCGACCGACACCTCGGTCGCACCGTGGACGTCGCGGAAGCGGTAGTTCTCGAAAGCCGGACCCCAGGCGTTGACGGCGTCGCTGTCGGTATCTTCGACACCGTCGCGGATGATGCCCAGATGCTGGATCGAAATGAACTCGTGCAGCCGGTTCGCCGCGATCCGCGCCACCATGCCGCCGCCTTGCGGCGACAGGAAGCGGATCTGTGCGCCCTCGTCCCAGGATCCCTCGTAGTACGAGCCCGCGCAGAAAGGCTGTGTCCACACGCGGTAGGTGGGGTCGTCGAGCATCGCGCGCCAGACGTGCGGGCGCGTCGCATGGATGCGTACCGAGAACTCGAGTTTCGTGCTCATCGGGGGCCCTCCCATGGACGCTCCGCCGCATCGTCCGTTCCGCTGCTTCTATTCGTCATGTCGCCCTCCTCCTCCAACTCTGGCGCGCGGTCGCGAGTGTCCGGAAGCGCTGGGTCGCCTCGCTTGGCCCAAGTGCCTCGAATTCGGGACGTCGCAGCACATCAGCCCCGGCGGCGCAGCCGCTCGTTGAGCGGATCGGGACACCGCATCGACCGGCCCGGAGCCTCTTGGCGAGACTCTATCTCACTGATCGTGAAGCCGGCGATCAGTTCCCGCGGTTCGCATCCAGCGGCCCATCATCCCGCCCTGTCGCGGCACCGGCAAGCCCCTGCAGTGCGCCAGCGGCTGCTTCTCGCGCCGGGCGCGGGAACCGCAGCCCGGCGGCCGAAGCGAATGTACAATGATGCGGGAGCCTGGGGGGGTATCCCGTCCAGCGACGTTCGGCGCCGCTCAGGACGACCCGCAGTCTCGAGCCGCCGTGCAGGGCATCCATTTCCGCCGCCCGCCGCCCGCCGCCCGCCGCCCGCCGCCCGCCGCGCTGCCGACGCCGCGCGCGGCGAGCGCGCCACGGACCACGTTCACCCAACCGGACCGGCCAGGCATCGACCATGCGCATCACCGAGCTCTTCGGCATCGACCTCCCGATCATCCAGGCGCCGCTGGCCGGCGTGCAGGGTAGCGCGCTGGTCATCGCCGTCTGCCGGGCCGGCGGCCTCGGCTCGCTGCCCTGCGCGATGCTGACGGCCGAGGCAATCCGCCAGGAAGTGGCAACCATCGACGCCGCCACCGACCGACCGTACAACCTCAACTTCTTCTGCCACACACCGCCGACGCCCGACGCAACCCGCGAAGCGCGCTGGCGCGCGGCGCTGGCGCCCTATTGCGCCGAGTTCGGCATCGACCCCGCCGGCATCGCTGCCGGCCCCGGCCGCCTGCCGTTCAGCGACGAAATCGCCGCGCTCATCGAGCCCTTCGCACCGCGCCTCGTCAGTTTTCATTTCGGCTTGCCGGCACCGCAACTCATGGACCGCGTGCATGCCTGGGGCGCGAAGATCATCGCCAGCGCCACCACCGTGGACGAGACCCGCTGGCTCGAGGACCATGGCGCCGACGCCATCATCGCGCAGGGCCTCGAAGCCGGTGGCCACCGCGGCCACTTCCTCGATCGCGACCTGAGCAAGCAGATGCGCACCTTCGAACTGCTGCCACGCGTCTTGGCCGCAACGAGACTGCCGGTCATCGCCGCCGGTGGCATCGCCACCCACGAGTCGGTCGCCGCGGCCCTGCGGCAAGGTGCGGCTGGCGTGCAGGTGGGCACCGCCTACCTACTCTGCCCGGAAGCCTCCACCAGCCCGCTGTACCGCGCCGCCCTGCGGGCCGCCAGCGGCGACGACACGCGACTGACCAATCTGTTCACCGGCCGCCCGGCGCGCGGCATCGAAAACCGCCTGATGCGCGAACTGGGTCCGCTCAGCGACCTGCCGCCGGATTTTCCGCTCGCCACCGCTGCGCTCGGGCCGTTGCGGACAAAGGCCGAGGAACTCGGGCGCAGCGATTTCTCTCCGTTGTGGGCGGGCGAGAGCGTTGCCGCGATCAGCGAGGAATCGGCAGCGGCGCTGACGCGACGACTGGCAGGAGGCGAGCCAGTCGCCACCTGATTCGACAGTCGCGTCGGCGACCGGCCTCAGCGATCGGCGAGCGGCACATAGGCGCGTACCGGCACGCCGGTGTAGCGCTGGCGCGGCCGCGCGATGTGCTGGTCGGCACCCTCGATCATCTCCTTCCACTGCGCGATCCAGCCGATCGAGCGGCCGAGAGCGAAGAGCGACGGGAACATCGCGGTCGGGAAACCAATCGCCCGCAGCATGATCCCCGAGTAGAAGTCCACGTTCGGAAAGAGCTTGCGCTCGATGAAGTACTCGTCCTCGAGGGCGATCCGTTCGAGCTCGAGCGCCAGCGCGAACATCGGCTCGTGCTCCTTGCCCAGTTCGGCCAGCACCTCATGGCAGGATTCACGCAGCACGGCCGCCCGCGGATCGTAGTTCTTGTACACCCGGTGGCCGAAGCCGGTCAGCCGGAACGGATCGTTGCGGTCCTTGGCGCGGGCGATGTAGAGCGGGATGCGGCTCTTGTTGCCGATCTCATCGAGCATGTTCACCACCGCCTCGTTCGCTCCGCCGTGGTCCGGCCCCCACAACGCCGTGATGCCGGCGGCGACGCAGGCATAGGGATTGGCGCGGCTCGAACCGGCGATGCGCACCGTCGCCGTCGAGGCATTCTGTTCGTGGTCGGCGTGCAGGACGAGAAAACGGTTGATCGCCCGCGCCAGCACCGGGCTGACGACGTATTCTTCGGCCGGAACGCCGAAAGCCATGCGCAGAAAGTTTTCAGCATAGCCGAGATCGTTGCGCGGATAGAGGAACGGGCGGCCGAGCGAATACTTGTAGGCCATGGCACAGATCGTCGGCATCTTGGCGATCAGGCGATGCGTCGCCACCATCCGCGCTTCCGGGTCGGTGATGTCGATGCGGTCGTGGTAGAAGGCGCTCAGCGCGCCGACCGTACCAACCATCACCGCCATCGGGTGGGCATCGCGGCGGAAGCCCTCGAAGAAGCGCTTGAACTGCTCGTGCACCATGCTGTGATGAACGAGCAGATCGTTGAAGCCGGCCAGTTCCGCCGCCGACGGCAGCCTGCCGTAGAGCAGGAGATAGCAGACCTCGAGGAAGTCGGCGTGCGCCGCCAGGGCCTCGATCGGGTAACCGCGGTGCAGCAGGATGCCTGCTTCGCCATCGATGTAGGTGATCGCTGAATCGCAACTGGCGGTCGACATGAAGCCCGGGTCGTAAGTCAGATAGCCGGTTTCGGCATAGAGGCGGCGGACGTCGATCAGCTTCGGACCATGGGTGCCGCCGACGACCGGAAGCTCGTACTGTTTCCCGTCGGCGTGGAAGACGATGCTCACCCTTTCGCCTTCCACCGGCGGCGTGACTTTCACATCGGGAAGTTCGCGTTGCATGTCCGGGCCTCCTTGCTGTATGCAGATCGTGGTCATTCGCGGATGCGGCACCCGGCTGAAGGATCGACCCTGTGCCCCGGCGTGCGTCCCCGCATGTTTCGGTCCTCTCGCGAATCGGGCTGCGGAACGGCCGATCCGCTGGGTCCGTGGCGAGTATAGGCAGCCGCGGCGCGCGACGTCAATGCCAGCGGCAACTGCCGAAGATCATCGGGAATCCTCCATGACGCGCGACGACGGCCGCGCATGAGCGCGCACAACTCTTCCCACAGAAATGATTGCAGTCTATAATTTCTGCAGAAAGGAGACCACGATGCCCGGAATGAGCATCCAGGCGGCGAGCAGCGCCGAACCCGCAGCCGTCCTGAGCAAGGCGGTTACGCGCGCCGCCGATCAGCTGCACATCCAGCGCTCGCTGCTGGCGAGGGTCCTGGGGATCAGCGCCGCGACCGTCAGCCGACTGTACGCCGGCACCTACCAGCTCGACCAGCGGCGCAAGGAGTGGGAACTGGCGATCCTGTTCGTCCGCGCCTTCCGCTCACTCGACTCGATCGTTGGCGAGCAGGAGACGGCATGCCGCTGGCTCGTCAGCAACAACCGCGCGCTCAACGGCCGCCCGCTGGAGCTCATCGCCCACACCGAAGGACTGGTCCGTGTCGTCCATTACCTGGACGCCTCGCGCAGTCTCGTCTGAGGCGCGCGACTGGCGCGGCTGGGCCTGGCGCATCGTCGAGGCGCAGCACGTGGCGGCGACGATGAAGATCGTCGATGATGCCGCCGAGCAGGAGGTCCTCGAATCGCTGCTCGAAGCCAGCAAACCGGCGGTCCCCGGGACTGCCAGCGGCCTCGACTACCTGCTGGCGACCCCCTTTCGCTATCCACCGCTGGCACACGGTTCCCGCTTCCGGGCGGTCACCGATCCCGGCGTCTTCTACGGCGCAGCAACGGTACGCACCGCCTGCGCCGAACTCGGTTACTGGCGCTGGCGCTTCCTGCAGGAGGCCGAGGATCTCGAGCGCATCGGCCCGGTCGCCCACACCGCGTTTCGCGCCGAGCTACGCACCACGGCCGTCGACCTGCGCGACGAGCCCTTCCGGACAGAGGCCGCCGCGTGGACACACCCCAGTGACTACGCCGCGACGCAGTCCTTCGCCCGGGTCGCCCGCGAGGCCGATGTCGGCGCGGTCATCTACCGCTCGGTGCGGGCACCGGAGCCGAGCTGGTGTCTCGCCGTCCTGACACCGACAGCCTTCGCCAGCCGCAAGCCACATCCGGCGAGGCAAAGCTGGTGGCTGCTGGTCAACCGGCAGGGCGTCATCTGGCGGCGAGATCACGAGCTGATCACGCTGGCGATGCCCTGTCCGGCGCCGGCGACGTAGCCGTCGCCGGCGCTGGATTGCCGCCGGCCGAGCGGCGCCAGATGACACGAAGGCAATCTCCCGGTCAGCTGGCTGTCGGCATCCCGGGCGCAGACTCGCGGCTGAAATTCCTCCGGCAATGGCCAGCGCGTAACTTCCGACTGCGGCCCGAGCCAAGCCGCTGCCGCGCCGCGCTGGCGGAACCCGGCGCCGCCAGCCAGCGGGCCCGGCAGTCTGCGACCTCGCCGACCCGAAATTCGGCATGGAGCTGCGGGACATCACCAGGTCAGGCGAACAGAACGACACCCTCTCGCCGAGCGGTGTCGGCAGCACCCGCCGCCTGTTGTTGCAGGATCTGCCGTGGCTCGGCAAGCGCGACCTGCAGCGCGGGATCGCCGGGTTCGAGGCCGACGGCACCCCCCGGCATAACGCGCGGAAGCTGGTCGGAAATCGCGGCTCGGGTCAAGGCCCAGCATGCGCAACGCCATTACCTCGACCGCAGCGCAAGGCTGACCCGCGAGCTGCTCGACCTCAGCCTGCGGCTGGAAAAGCTGGCTCAGGCACGCTAGACGGGCGGCCTCGCCGCACAGCAGGAGTCCGCCACTGGCAAGCGTGGCACCATCACATGGCCTTGGTCATCATCGCGACCATGTTCCTCCTGTCCAAGGAGCGAATCGCTCATCGTGAGACGGCTTAGCGGCTCTCTTGGCGCGATTTGGTGGAGATGATGCGCCATCGACTGCCCATCAAGATCGTCACCGACGAAAACCTCGCGGAATCCATCATCGACAGGCATCGACGGCGGCGCCAAGCCATGGAGTCCGCCGATAGAAAGCAAGCCGCCATTCTCACGGCATTCGAGCGGAAGGCAGTCTGACCAAGTAGAATTCGTGACAATAGGAGCAGAGAGCTCGACGCTCTCGGCACACAAACAGGAGGCGCGAGCGACAGCACGAATCCTGTGGATGCCGCAGATCGCCGGCGGTCGCCTGGCACCGATTCAGCTGCTGGCGTGGTAAAAGCATCGATCGACCAAACGACCCAACCGGATGGCAAGCACTTCCTCTACCGCGTCACGCGCTCACACAAGGCAACGGACGAACGCGAACAGATACCGCGAGGGGCCTCCCTGCAATAGCCTACTGACCATGGCAGAACCCCCTACGCTGTACGACCTCTGGTCCAACAAGCTCACCGGCCAAGGAGCATCCCCAGAGCAAGCTGTGATCACGGTGGTCCATCGGTACCTCGACGGCAGATCCGGCACGAAAAATTCACCAGCCGAGATCGACGCAGCCTTCTGGTCAAGCGCTTTTTGGCAGAGCTGCCCTGACGAAGTGTTTCGTACTGAGGGCTTTGCCCTGGCATTCGCGAAGTATCTCGGCAGGGACCAGGAGCACTTGTTCGCGCAGCTCGTACGAGCCCTTACGGTGGCCCCCGAGGCCTGCAAGCGGGCGATACGCTACTCACGGGTGTTCCTGTCCCCGGAATCCAGGGGGTGGACAGCGCTGCAGCGTCTGATCGGCCAACAGCCTCGAGGTTACAGGACCTTCGTCAAGGAATGCCGGCATCTGTGGCAGAGATATGAGCAACGCCGGCGTGAAGCGGATGCTGCCTACGATCAACTATCCGACCTGTCCCTCCTCGACCTCTTGGTCTATGCCAGCATTTCCGCCTTCAAGACTGAATTGCCACCCTTGTTCGAGCTCTCGCCTCGGAACGCGCTCATCCCGCATCCAGACTTCCGCTACACGATGTTTACGGAAGCAGTCAGTCGTCTCCTGGCTCGCCGACTTGCACACTGTGGCAAGGACGAACTCGACATTTCGGAGGAGCATATTCGCAACTGTTTCCGCAAGCGGATGTATCCGTTCCTCTTGGCACGGCACTACGATGGAGGCGAGAGCGCCGCCGCCCTCAAGCGCTTCGAAGGATTCATCGATGCCCAAATTCGCCTTGATCATTGCCGGCACACGGAGATCGGCAACTCTTGCTTCGATGGCAACGTCTCCGGACGAGAGCCGTGTGATTCTTCCCTGGAACCCCTCGCCTGCTTCGAGCCGTGGATGAGAAGCTGCCTGCGAGGACAAGAGCTGCATCGATACTGGCAGATCAGGAGCCTGGCCGGATTGTGCGAGAGCGCGGCCGACAACGGGGCACCCCTCGATTTGCTGGTTCAGGATGGACGCAACAAGCCCGCAACCAGGATGCTGGCGGACATCCTGATGCTGCACGAGTTGTTCGGCATCGACGACGAGATCGACATTGGCAACGGAATCACGGTGAGCCTCCATCGGGCATGCCTCATGCTGGAGCTGGCCAAAGCGAACTACGAGGACACGTTGTTGCACCCGTTCGTGGGAGCAATGCGGCGGCACGGGGACTGGGCGGCCGCGCTCGTCGAGGTCATCGAGTCCGGAATGCGCGACGGATTGCAACAGCGCTACCCAGTGCTCTTCGCTCGAACCGCCGAAAAGCTGCAACTCCTCCGGCAGTTCACGGCGAGCGAGGCCAGCCCAGCCGGCAGCGATGGAGCAGCGGAGGCCCTGCTCGCGTTCTTCGGCAACGACCTCCGGTCAGTGAGAGATCACATCCACCAGTCGGGGACGCAACTCAAGGCAAACTTCGCCGAGCAACCGCTCTTGAGACTTGGCGATTACGTCTTCACCCTGCCGTGGGTCCTCACGACGCAGAACAATGCGACCGCCTTGGTCAATAACTTGCGACGGGTACGTTCGAACCGCTCCGCAGTTGGCGAGGAAACCAAACGCGTCGAAAAGAGACTCGCCGGGCAGATCGAGCAACTGGGTTTCCGAACCCTCGTCGGCTACATGCTGCCGGAAGGCGATGGCGAGCCAGCCGGGGAGGTCGATGTTCTTGCGTCACGTGACGGTCATCTCTTCATCTTCGAGATCAAATCCGGCTATATGCGTCAGGCCCTTGAGGCGGCATGGCATTATCGGACCACCACGCTGCGCAAGGCAGGAAGGCAACTGGAGCGGAAGCTCGCCACGCTGGTTGACGTTTTCCCCGGCGATGGCATCCTGCGGGAGTCGTTGGGATTTGAGGCAGTCCCGCCGGCCAAACGGGTGCATACATGGATCGTCGACACCTCGATCGCCTTTGACCGAGAGAAATTCTCCGGACACCTCAAGGTCAGCATGACCGAGGTGTTGATCGTGCTGCGGGACGACGCCTGGTTCCTCGTCGACGATGAATCTCTGGACACCCTGTATCCTGATGGCTTTTCCGCCTCGCGGTTCTCCGAGATCATTGAGCAAGAGGTTCTGTGGCGGAGCACACCTCAAGCCGCCGACATGGCCTCAACGCCGACGAGTAATTGAAAACTGGGGTGGCGCGCTGGCTGGCGCCAAATCCTGAGTGCGCGGTCGGTGACCATGCACTGAAGGCACGCTCACCACAGAGTCAGAGTGACTTGGATCCCAGGCGCCAGACGAGGCCAGAATTCAACAGCCAATGGAGAATCGCCGATCTGTCAGTTTCCTGCGTTCACCGGTCCAGAAGTCACCCTCGGAGGCTGAATGCGGTTGGCGAAGCAACGAGTCTACCGCCTTGATCTGCCGATCCAGATCATCACACTCTCTCTTCCTTGAATCCCGCATGGCCCTTCCGGCCTGGGTCTGCTCAGCAGTCTGCGATGCCTCGCGCTGCAGCCTGGCCGTTTCCATTTCGTCGGCCTTGGCCTTGAGTTGGTCCAAGTCGTAGCGTGGCGCAGAGATCGGGCCAGCGACCGTGACCTGAACTTCGGTTTCCTTGCTTGAGCAGGGATGATCTCGGTACGCCGTACCACTCGGTCCCCTGCACTTGTAGATCAAGGAACCAGAGGGTCGTCCAGGCGTGGTAGAAGCACTTGGGGCCGGATCGCGGCGAGTCCCTCCCGACGATGGCGAAGGATCGACGCCGCGAGGGCCCGAGGTGTCGGCTCCTCCCTGGGACCGCTCAACTGCCTGACGCTGGTGGCTGGTTTCGCTGTACTCGAACAGCAGCCAGGCACCGATGACGATCGACAGCGCCAACGCAACGGCAACGATCCGTCCCAATGAACCGGTCAAGCTGATCTCCAGCAGTCAAGTTCTGAAGCGGTCATCGTATGCCTGGAGAATGCCAAGCACAACGCCCATATGGTTCTGCTCGAGCCGCGCCACCCTGTGCTTTCGTCGAGCTTCACCGCATGGAGCAGGTGCTTGTGGCCTTGGGCTTGCCGGGATGCGCCAACGATTGAGACCAAGAGTCACGAACGAACCAGCGCCTGACCAGAAGCGACGCCCAAGGGGACATCGGGCGATTTCCAGAGATGGAGATGCCGACAACGGCGATCGAGTAATCCAGAAGCTCTTGAGCGCAACCATGACGGAACGTATTTCATCGAGTGGGCATGCGGAACTGATCCTTCGGCCGATGCCGTCCAAGAGCGGTAGCGTTTTCTGGCAAATGGCGCCCAAACGCACCTGCCGAGGGAGGGACCGCCGGCGCGCTGCGCTTGCCGGTTCGCTCCGTGCTTCGCGCGGTTCTGCCGGCAGGTCATCGGAAAACTTGTTCCGCACAAGCAACGATGTGGCGCATCGAATGCACGTCGTCCGACTTCCTTCCGGTTCTGCCAGAAGGCTGTCAGGGCAATCCAGGAGCCTTCGGGTTCGACTTTGCCTGGTGGGCTGGCCAAGCGCTTGCCCAACAGGGAGTCATCACCAGCCATCCACTCGGTGAGGACTGGGGCCGGTTGATCGAGTACATCGACCCCTGCCGAGTCGGAGTTCAGCATCGGCTGCACGAGCATGGCGGAAGAAGGCGGGAGCCATTGCCACCAGCCGATCCAGTGGTCGATCTTCATTCGGCCTCACACCTCGCTGAAGCGGCGGCTCGAAAGCGTGACGGATGGTGCCGGTTCAGCGCCTGGGTCAGGCCATCATGCTCGCCCTGCGCGACAAAGGCATCGCGGCGACGGAGAGCGCGCCGTGAGGAATCCGGATCGACCCTGCGGAGCCGCAATTTGATCGCCCTGTTGGACCAGAGCGCTTCTCCCACCGCGGCAGACCATGCGCCGGCATCAGCCGCGGCGGTGATCTCGGCTCGACCAAGCCGCGCGGCTCGATGCGGCGCGCCAGCACCTCGTCGATGCATCCGGGCAGTCGCGCCGCACTTCGGCCTTGCGTTGGCGCAGCATGATCGGCGCGACCGTGCGGCCGCCGCGGTCGTGATCGTCGCAGCCGATGACGCGGCGGCACGCAAGTGCGCTGAACAGTCGCTACCGGGGCGCCAGCTCACCAGGTTGCGCTCGCCGTGACGCAGCCGGCTCTCGCCGCCGTACGCGGTAACGAACCAAGCCTTGAACGCGTACTTGGCGCCGCGTTCGGCGAGCAGCTTGGCGGGCACAAACTCGACATGCTTGCCGATGTCCGGGTCGTTGTTCGCGTAGTCCGGACTGCTGCAGGTGTTGTCGTCGGCAGCCAAGCGGCGGATCGTGCCGCGGCAGGTGCGCCCGCGCTTCAAGCGCTTCAAGGTTGGCGCCGCGCCCGGCTGGCCTTGCGGCTGGCGTCTCGCTTCATGCACCCTCGGCGCACCCTCCTCCGGCCTACCTCGCGATCAGCAGCAGGACGCTGCGCCCGCACAGCGAGTAGTTCGTTCCTTCTCCGCCCACAGGATCTTCGCCGCCGGGGGCGCGGACCTGGCTCGCGCCTTCGGCCCACGGGCAGGTATCGGTGACGCGATGCCACTGCCGGTTGCTTCCCGGCCATGGCAGAGAGAAGTTGACGTCGCCGCTCCAGCCGTTGTAAGCGATGTAGATCGCCGCAGCGCTGTCACCGAACTCGGTGCCGTCGATGCGCCAAGCGATGGCGTGGTTGTTCGGGTGGTCGAAGTACGCGCCGTCTGCCACCGCGCCATCGGGCTTGAACCAGCGCAGCTGCTCCATCACGTTGCCGTTGTTGTCGATGGCCGAATAGAACGTCGCCGGGCGCAACGCCGGGTGTGCGGCGCGAAAGGCGATCATCGCCTTCGCGAAAGCCCGGAAGCTGCTCTGCTCGGGGCTCAGGTTCCAGTCCAGCCAGTTGGCGGTCGAATCGAGGTTGTACGGATTGTTGTTGCAGCGCAGCCCGCGCAGCGCCTCGTCGCCGCCACCGATCATCGGCACGCCGGCCGAGAGCATCAGCAGCGCGAGGCCATTGCGTGCCGCCTTGCGCTGCGCGCCGGCGTCACCGCCCTGGTCCCAACTGCTGTTGTTGTCCTCGCCGCCGTCGGAGGGACCGTAGGGCCACGCCTGGCCGTTGTTCTTGCTGTTGCATGCGTACAAGTCGTGCAGCGTGAAACCATCGTGTGCGATGAGGAAGTTGACCGAGTTCCACGGCTGGCGACCGTTGTTCTGGTACAGATCTGCCGATCCGGAAAAACGCGTCGCGAGTTCGCCGGTGGTGATCGACGCGCTACCGAGCTGGTTCTGGCTGCGCCTGACGCTGTCGCGATAGCGGCCGTTCCATTCCGACCAGCCGCTTGGAAACCCTCCGACCTGATATGAGTTGCCGCCGATCGCCCAGGGCTCGGCGATCAGATCGACGCCAACGCCGCCACCGGCCGGGCGTGGCGGCAGTTCGCGAACGATCCGGTTCAGCGCTGTGCCGGGGTCCATCTTGTCGTAGTTGAAACAGGCGGCTTCGCAGGTGTTGCCGAGCACCGACGCGAGGTCGAAGCGAAAGCCGTCGACCCCCAGCGTATCGCGCCAGTAGGCCAGCGAATCGACGATCAGGTTCTGCGCAATCGGGTTGCGGGTGTTGTAGTTGCCGCCGACGCCGGTGTTGTCCCAGGTCCATTGTTTGTCGCTCGTCAGCGTGTAGTAGGTCGGGTTGTCGAGGCCGCGAAAACTCAGCACGTTGTACGTCGTCGGGTCGTCGGACTTCCACGCGCCGCCTTCGCCGGTGTGGTTGTAGACGACGTCGATCAGAACCTTGATCCCCTGGTCGTGGAAGGCCTTGACCATCGCCTTGAATTCGCGCGTCGGGCCGCCGGGGCTGCGATCGGCGGCGTAGCGGCGATCGGGGGCAAAGTAGTTCAGCGTCGCGTAGCCCCAGTAGTTGTCGCCGTCGGTACTCGGCGGTTGCGACACGTCGTTGGTGTCGTTCTGCGTTTCCTGCACCGGCAGGAACTCGACCGCGGTGACGCCGAGGCTCTTCAGATACGCCGCCTTCAGTCCCGCGCCGCGATAGGTGCCGCGATACGCCTGCGGAATGGCCGCATCGTTCATCGTCAGGCCACGCACGTGGACTTCATAGATGATGTCGTCCTTGAACGCGCGCGTCGGCTTGCTGCCGATCGACTGCCTGTCGCTGCCGAGCACGATGCCTCGCGGTGCGACGTGGCCGCTGTCGAGGTTGCGATAGCTTGCTCCCGACGCATAAGGTACGCCACTCAGGTTATCCGGCGTCAGCGGGTCGTGGCTCAGCTCGAGCGCGTACGGGTCGACGAGCAGCTTGTTCGGATTGAAGCGGTTGCCCTGCGCGTCGACATCGCTGACGAAGCCCAGGCTGGAGCCCTTCGTCCAGTCTGCATCCCAGGTCCAGTTCGGGCCCCAGGCGCGATAACCGTAGTACACCGGACCGGTGAGGCCGGCTCGCTTCAACGTCGTGCGCGAGACGACCGTCGACCAGACGTCGCCGCTGCCGCGCGTGAGCGGTATGCGCGCCACTTCCGGCGTGGCACCTGCAGCGGCGTAGAGCCACAGTTCGATCCGCGTCGCGCGCGACGAATAGACCTTGAAGGTGATCGCGCTGCGCTTGGCGTTGTAGCTGGCACCGAGTTGCGACGCATTGATCGCCGCAATGGCTGGAACGTAGGCAAGGGCGCTGCAGGCCAGCGCAAGGCCCAGCAGATGGCGAATGAAGTGCATGCTTGCTTCTCCTTGAATGCAGAGTTGAAGGTCAGCGCGCGAATGGGCCGTCAGCGCGCGCCTGCGCTCCCGACGCGCAGCTCGTGAATTCACGGTGGCCGCTGGTACTTGCCTGGTCGCACTCCCAGACGGCGCCTGTGCCGTCCCATTTCACGTGCTTGTATTGCACCGCCGTGGCGGCCGGCAGGCTGATGCGGTCGCTCCATGGCGCGTCGGCGCCGGTGCCGCGAATCGTCAGGGCGAACCCGTTGCCGGCAGACCAGTTGCCCACGCCGGCCTGGTCGCCGACCACGTACAGGCTCTGGCCCCAGGCCGTGCCGGCTCCGGCGACGATGAGCGTGAGGTTGCAGGTGGCGCCACCGCCAATTGGCTGGCCGCTGTCGATCGCCACCGCCGGAACGCTCGCGCCGCCGGCCGGCACGACGATATCGGCCTGGCCGTTGACGTCCACCACCACCCTCGTGCCGCCGCAGGTTCGGTCATTGGCATCGCGTGTCCCGTCGATGACGTTGCAATAGGTTGCGGCCGGCATGTGCTTGGCAGCGTCGATGCGAAAGCCGTCGACGCCCATGTCGAGCAAGCGGCGCAGGTAGTTGGCGACTTGGCCCTGGACATGGCTGCTCTCGAGGGCGAGATCGGGCATGCCTTCGGGGCGACAGTGCATGACCTTGCCGCGACGGGCAGGCGACGTGTAGTCGGTGTCGCTGATCGGACCGTCGGTGTGGAAGCCATTGGCCCTGAAGTAGTGATCGGTCAGCGTGACAGCGTTCGAAGGTGAACCGTCGGTCGCGATGCCCGCATCGGCAGCCATCCGGTTGACGACCAGGTCGGCGAAGACCCGCAGCCCGCCGTCGTGGCAGGTGTCGATCATTCGCTGCAGATCACCCTGAGTTCCCATGCGGCTGGTGAGGTTGACGGAGTTGACCGGCTGGCAGACGCCCCACCAACTGCCGACCTGCTGCGAAGCGCCAAGCGGCAAAATCTGTACCGCGCCGATACCTTGCGGGCCGAGCCATGTGGTGCGCTCGGCGGCGATGTCGTTCCAGCTCCACTGGAACATCTGCACTGAGGCGGAGGGCGGGTTGAAACGGGCGGCGTCGGCGGCGCCGGCCAGCGCCAGCGCTGCCAGCGCGGCCACCAGCGAACGCGGCTGCCGACGAAGGCACTTCCCGTTCATCATGGTTGCTTCATTGTTGGATCGCCATGTGTGCTGTCTGTCACCCTCGTCAGCGATCTTCGCACCGGTCGGCGAAGGTGCATTCGATTGGATCGCAAAATTCAGAAGCGGGAGGATCGGAATTTCGATGCCTCTAGCAGTATCTCGTCCGTTCCCGTCCGCGTCAATCGTGAAATTCGTGCTCAGGGCTTCCGATCGACCCGGCAAACCCACTCCGGGACGCCTGTCATCTGTGCCTATGGCCACCTCGGCGGCAGAAGCCTGGCGGCGGCCATCTCGGCCGCCTGCGCCAGTGCGCTGGCGCCTCACGCAACGGCGAGTTCGGCGCCAGCACCCCGCAGTTTGTGATCCGAGACCTGTCGCACACGGTCGGCGCCGCTCGTTCGGCACTCTGGCAGAGTGGGCGGAGTGCCCTGCGGGAGTTTCGGCGCAGATCATGGGCCACAAACCGAGCGCGACAGCCGAGCAGCATTGGCGGGTTCGCCCGCTCGATCTGCTGCGGATGCGGCACACCAAGATCGAGGCATGCCTTCTCGAACAGGCGGGTATCGAGCCACCCTCCACGGCCGAAGGTCTGAGGTTTCCCCGGAATTTCGTCTTCCAAAGGTGACATAAGATGACGTTACTTTGGAGGGCAAGGGAATGAAGATACCGAAGCTGAGGACATCCTTGAGGACACGACCAAGCGTTTTGCCGAGCAAGACCAGACGACCTATTGCGCCACGGAGCTGGACGCGCTGGCGCTGATGCCTCCGTCCAGGCTCGGCAACGAGAGCCTGCTGGATGACGTGCTGACGAGCTTGTCTGCTAACCATTCATGATTCGGCTTACTCGCCCCCCGGAGCATGAAAGCCCTGAACGGGTGCACCATGTGAGGTGGCACGCAGGCGCGTAGAGGTCGCAATACGAATGAAGGCCCGACCCCGGCGCCTAACCGGACCTTCACCGAGCTGACTCG
>WBZM01001706.1_pt1 | contig 20788 bp, 30 predicted proteins | sample 5204271 | NCBI WGS metagenome assembly WBZM01 (sample SAMN12344346, study PRJNA552823) | activated sludge metagenome | biome: Activated sludge suspended growth; feature: Nitrification reactor; material: Wastewater; isolation source: activated sludge from nitrification reactor of wastewater...
CATAGAGCCAGGCGCCATCCGCGGCGCGCAGGCGATAGGTGCCCCAGGCCGGCCAGGGGAGGCGGGCGAGCAGGGCCCGGCCGATGAGGCTGGCGCGCGTGGTCAGGCGGGTGGGACGGGTCAGGCGGGGCATGGCTTAGGCTACCGGCTCAAGGTAAACATCCGCGACCCCGTGCCCGTCATCCACCGGGCCGGTGACGCAGTGATAAGTCCTGCCACCCACCGTGACCTGATCGCCCCGGCGCAGGGCGCCAAAGCGGGCGGTGGGGGCTTGTAAGCGTTGACGGGTGGCGTGCAGGGCGATGAAGCCCTCGGCGTCGGTGGCGGGTTCGGACCAGAAGTGGGCTTGAATAACGCCTCCGCCGGACAGGGTCACATCCACTACTCCAGGAAAGCCGGCTGCATAGAGGCGATCAAAGGCAGTGGCGAAAGAGGCCATCAGCTTGGTGTCCAGGCGCTCAAAACAGCGGCGACCGCGACGCCGGATCGGGAGCGGGCATAGACATAGCCAGGGCCGATCAGGGCGCGGTTGAGGCTTTCGCGCGTACTGCCGCCCTGGAGCGGATGGCCGGCCACCTCGGGAACGCTCTCGTCGTCGCTGACGGCGATCTCGATAACGCCGGCGGCGGTCGGGGCAGTCAGCAGAAATTCGTCGCCGGTGGTGACCAGGAGGCCCCAGTCGGTGCCGATGGTGGGATTGGTTGTGGCCATGGGGGCTCCTGGTGGCAAATGGGTCCGCCCGGTCCGCCGGTCTTATCGGAAGGTCCGGCGGTGGGCGGGAAGCCGGTCAGGGCTGCTCAAGCCCCCTTCCGGCGGTCGCTTAGGCGATGGCGCTGTCAATCAACTGCCAGGCGGCGCCGGTGTTGACAAACAAGGCGGTATCGCCAGCGGCGTCGATGGTGGCGAAGGTCGCCCCACCGCCGATCTGCTCGGAGGCATTGCCGTCCAGGGTGATCTTCTTCGCGTCGTTGCTGGTCTTCTTCACCCGCAGCCGGGCGCCGACGGGGACGGTGGCGACGGCCGGCAGGTTGACGACGATGTCCGCCGTGTTGGCGCCGACCAGGATCAGATCCCCGCTGGTGAAGTCCGCGGCGGTCAGGGTGGTGTCGGCGGCGGCGGCCAGGGTGAGCAGGCGCGGGCCTTCATCGGCGAAGCTGGCCAGCTTGACGCGGCCGGTGGTGGCGGCGGCGAGGGCGGCCTCGGTGAAGAAGCCCAGGAACAGGGCGCCGACCTCGGGGGCGTTGACCGCTTCGTCCGCGCTGCCCTTCCAGTAGGCGGGGGCGCCGACCACGGCGGCGTCGCTGGTGTTCTTGGCCAGCTTGAAGACGCCGGAGACCTGCACCGAACCGGCGGCGGCGTTGGCGATGTCCACCAGGGCGATGCCGGCGCGGTTGAAGCCGATGGCGATGGGCTCGCCGCTGGCGACGGCAGAGCCGGTGCTGTTGGTGATCTCCAGCACGTCGCCGGGCTGGATGTAGTTGGTAGCCATGTGCGTTACCTCACGCTGTCCCGGTTACTGGCCGGCGTTGTAGACGATGCCTTCGTAGCCGACGCCAGAGACGCCGAAGTCGAGGCGGGTTTTCCAGCTCACGCCGTCCACGGTGAAGCCGGTCTCCATCTCCATCACCGGCTCCTGCACGCCGTTGAGGAAGGACACCTCCAGGACCGGGGCGACACTGGGGCTGGCCAGCATGTACCACTTCGTTGCGACAAGGCGCTGGCTGCTGACGATGTCGGCAAAGTAGCCCTGGTAGGGGTTGGGGGTGAGGAAGTTCTTGCTGGAGCCGGTGGCCGCCGGGTCGTTGGCGCTAGTATTGAGCACGCGGCCGGTCATGTCCAGGCCGATGGGGAGCAAGAGGATGCTGGGGCGCAGATCCAGGTAGTCGTTGCCGGAGATGTCCTTTTGCGCGGCCATGGTCAGGATGCCGCTCTCCACGGTGGCCACGGAGGGGGCGCCGCCGGTGCTGGCGATGTTGCCGTGGTCGCTATGGATGATGGTCTTGCCATCGCTCAGGGTCGGGCCGTAGCCGCTGTTGAGCCCCATGGCGGTGTAAACCGCGTTCTCGACCGTGCGGGCGGCGGCGCGGCCGCGGGCCTCGGCCAGGCCGACGAAGGCGCCCAGGTCGTCGTTGATGATCGCCTGGCGGGTCAGGGTCAGGATCTGCCCGCGGGTGCCGATGGTGACGGACTGCTTGCGGCCGTCGGGGATAGACGCGTTCTGGAACTCGCCTCCCTCGGACACCGGGGTCAGATCGCCGATGGAGCCCAGCATGTAGCGGTTGTGGGCGCGGAAGTCGGACACGGAGCCCACGGCGCACCAGCGGCGCCAGGTATCGGCGGCGACGTTGTAGCCCGCCAGCAGGGCCTTGTGCATCACGTTTTCCATCAGGACCGGGAAGTCGCTGGTGGACTGGGTGAAGGCCATAGCGACGATGCGCATGGGGTCGAGGCCATCAACGCGCGTGCCACCCCGGACCAGGCTGTCCTCGGCGATGCGGGCCAGGGTCTTGCCGCGGAAGGGGTTGCCGTTGAGGTCCGCGGGCTTGCCGGTGCGCACGGCGGCGCGGGCCAGCAGGGCGTCGGCACAGGCGGTCATCAGCTTGTCGCGCTGGTCCTCCCCGGCGGTGGCGCGGGTCTGGTAGGCGCCGGCGATGGGCTCGGCCGGCTGTTCCGCCAGCTTGGCCAGCACGGCGGCAGTGAAGCCATCGGCGGTCTGGTCGGGGTCTGCCAGGGCGGCCTCGTAACAGCCCCGCACCTCGGCGGCGCGGGCGGCGGGGGTGGCGGCGAGGAAGGCGTCGCAACGGGCCTTGAGTTGGCCATTGCGCTCGGCCAGGGCGGCGCGGGCCTCCCGGGCGGCGGTGGCGGTGATCTCCGCGACAGACGGCGCGGAGGGATTCATGCCAGGATCGGACATGGATAATACCTCGGTGAAGGCGCCGGTGGGCGCGGAGAGGGTGGAATCCGCGGCGACCGGGAAGGTCGTCACGGGAACGGGGGACGCGGCCGGGGCGTGGCTGGCTTGGGCGACCATAACGAGGGTGTCCTCGACATGGTCATGGACGGCGGAAACCATTTTGCCGGTATCAGGAAGAGGGTCGCCCGCGGCCGGGTCGGGCTTGGCGAGGGCGTCGGACAGGAAACGGTGCCGTGCCCCGGGGCGGTAGCGCGCGGGGACCTGGGCGGCGACGGGAGCGGCGGCGTCGATGCGGTCGATCAGCCCCAGGGCCTTGGCCTCTTCCGCGGTGTACCAGTGGTCCTGGCCGTCTTGCAGCAAAGGCAGGGCGTCGGCGGCGCTGAAGCCGTTGCGGGCGTAGGCGTGGGCCATGGCCTGGGCGTAGCGGTCGAGGGTGGCGGCCATGTCGCGCATGTCCACGGCATTGCCGACGGCCATGCCCCAGGGGGCGTGGATCATCAGCAGGGCGTTGGCGGCCAGGGCGACGGTATCGCCGGCCATGGCGATCATGGACGCGGAGGAGGCGGCCACCCCGTCCACGGCGATGGTCACCAGGGCGTCCTTGCGCTTGCGTTGCAGGGCGTTGTGGATCGCCAGGCCGTCACTGACCGAGCCGCCGTAGCTGTTGATGCGCACCGTCAGCTCTTCGGCGTCCAGGCGGTCGAGGGCACGGAGGAAGGCGGCGGCGGTGACCGATTCGCCGTCCCAGCTTTCGCCGATGTCGCCATAGATGAGGATCTCGGCGGCGCTGGGCTGGCCTTCCGGGGTGGCGAGGGCCTTGATCTGCCACCAGGGGCCGGCGGGGAGGGCCGGGTCGGTGGCGGCGCGCGCGGCGATCGGGGGCGGGCGGGTGAGTGCGCCCGGGGCGGGCGTGGCGGGGCTAGAGGACATGGAGCTTGGGTCTCCCCTGGGCTGAGACGCCGCGCGCATGGGCCTGGGCGTCATCGGTGTCGGTGTCGTCGGTGTCGTCGCCCTCGTCCGGCGGTTCCTGCTCGTCAGGGTCGTCCGGGTCCCTGGGCGCCGGGGCGGGCGGGGCGACGGGGGCGGCCTGGCCGGTGGGCAGGGGCTCGCCGGCGGCGCGCCATTGCTCGCGCCACAGGACCTCTTCGCGCAGGATGTCCGCCGGGCTGCGGCCGCGCTTGCGCACGATCTCCGGGCCGGAGGCCAGGCCCTGCTGAATCAGGGTCTGCCAGGCGCCGGCCTCCTTGGCCGGGTCGATCCACGGCATGGAGGGCAGGACGTACATGGCTTGCAGGGCGCGGCGCGCGGGCATGTCCGCGGGCAGGCGCAGTCGACCCACCGCCAGGGCGGCGGTCATGACGCGACGATAGACCGGGCGCACCAGTTCGGCGGCCAGGTCCTGGGAGAGGACGGCGTAATCGACCCACACGTCGACCAGCTCCTGACGGCGGGCGGAGTAGTTGCCGTCGTAGACGCGCGACACGGCGGAGTAGGAGGCGCCCATGCCGGAGGTGGCGGCCTTGAGCAGGCTGTTGCGGAAGTCGATGAGTTGCGCGTTGGGGCGGCCGTTGTTGCCGATCATCTCGATCGACTCACCCGGCAGCAGGTCGTCGAAGATCATGCCCGGGCGGAACTTGAGGTCGCGCGGGGTGATTTCGCCATCGCTGCCGGTTTCGTCCTGGTACAGGTCAGGCGTGCCCTTCTTGATCGCCGCGCCCATGCTGGCGGCGACCTTCGCGGCGATGGTCTCGGAGGTCTCGTAATCCTTGAGGTGGTCGAAGCGCTCGATGACCGCGGCGAACTCGGACATGCCGCGGCGCTGGTGCAGGCGGTCGCGTTGCACCAGGTGCAGGATGTCGCTAGCGTCGATGCGGCTAAGCTGGGACCAGGGGATGAGGCTGCCGTCATACTCGCCGGGGTGTCCGCGGTAGAGCCAGAAGGCGATGGGCTGCCCCCAGCCGTTGAGCTCGATGCCGTCCTTGACCTTGCGCCCCTGGTACTCGGTGTCGTGGCCCAGGGGCAGGAAGTCGGGCTCCAGGAGCTCCAGGCTCAGGGGGATGTCGGTGGCGTGGCGGATGGGCATGTTGGCGCCGATGATCCGGGCCAGGGCCTCGCCATCGCGGAACTTGGTGCGGGCTAGCAGGCGCTGGCACTTGGGCCAGGACAGTTGGCGGGTGACTTCCGGGGCCTCGCCCCATTCGTCCCAGACTTCGAGCATGGCCTGTGCCAGGGCCTCGTCCACGCTGCCATCGGCGCGGAGCGGGGTGGGCTCGACCTGGATGCCGGCGGAGCCGACGGTGGAGTTGACCAGGACGCGCAACACGGCGCGGGCCAGGTCGTGGTTCTGCTCCAGGTGGCGGGCCTGTTCGCGGATGCTCGTGCCGGCGGTGCGCACGGCGTTGGATGCAGAGCCGTATTCGCGGCGGGCCTTGCGCTGGCGATCGGGGCGGGCAGCCTCGTAATAGGCCAGGGCGCGGCGGGCCTGTTCGCGGCGCAAGGCCCAGGCCGGGGAGACGGCGGCGATCAGCCGGTCCTTGAGGGACGCGGCGGCGGGGCGGTCAGGCATCGTCGAAGACGGCGGTCTGGTAGCGGGGGGCGACGCGGGTGACACCGCCGGCATTGGAGATGACCTTGGCGACATGGGCGCGGGCCTTGAGCATCTCGGAGATGGACTGATAGGTCAGCACGCGATCCCCCAAGCGCACGGTCAACTGCCCGGCGGCGATGGCGAGGTCGAGGGCGTCAAGGTCGGTCTGGGAGAGGGCCATGACGGAAGCATGGCACGGGGGGCGCAAGCAATCCTAGGCAGGGATTGCAACGGGTTGGCAACTACCGAGAGATGCTCGGCGGTTGGGGTTGATGGCAAAGTTTTTTCAAAAAAAAGATTAAATCATTCCTTGACACAGTAGCGTAGCGGTGTATACTAACAATCAAGGGGAGGCGCAACGCGGACCCAGCCAGAGGAGAGCGACATGAACACCATCACCCTGACCAGCAAAACCGGCCGCGACGTGACTCTTACCAATCACGGCCGCGACATCACCGCCACCATCCCTGCCATGAACCTCAGTCTGGGCGGCGTTGATTTGACTGAGGCTGGCATCATCAGCCGCTTCCTAGTCAATGTTGGCGGCACTAACCGTCGCGTTGAGGTGCAGTTTGGCGCGATGGAAATGGCTACTGTCAGCAAGCTGTTTGCCGACATGATGGCTGGCGTCAAAGCAAACGCGGCTTTCGAGGCCGAGATGGAACGTCGTCAGCACCAGGTGCTGCGCGGGATGAATAGCTAAACATCAATCCAACCACCACGGCCACGGATGGCCCATTACCGGAGACAAACCATGACCCGCCAATTCATCACCAGCCAAGGTCGCTACAGCTTGTTGCTTGCCGACCCCATCAGCGGCCTGCCCTTCGGAGTGGGTAATACCGAGGAGGAAGTCATCGCGGACGCGGTGGCAAACAGTTACTACTACCCGGAAGATGACGAAAACATGCGGCAGGTGCCATGCACTGAGGCATGGGTGCATGAGCAGATCAGGGGCGGCGGGTTGCGCATTTTGACGCCTGACGATTGGCGCGATGACGAAGACGGCGATATCCAGCTTTCAATCTAGGAGACAGACCATGAAATTCCACATCTACAGCAAAGACGACGGCGGGATGATGGAGTATTGCGGCGAGCAGGAGTGGGACAGCCTGGCGGATATTTTGGCCTACTACTGCGTGGATCATTGCCAGCCGGAGGCGGCGGACCTGGCGGGCTGGCCTACCGCGACCCTGACCTGGTACGGCAACCTGGGAGTAGCGCAAGCATGAGCAGTTCCCCCGGCGCCGCCCTGACCGCCCTTCGTCCTGATCGGCAAGTGGTCTGCCAGGAGTGCGGCAAGACCTTCACCGCCAAGGACAGCCGGGCCAAATTCTGCTCCAACCGCTGCCGCCAGGCGGATAAATACCGCCGTGAGAAGCAAGCCAAGGCCAAGGCATAGCCAAACCCCTCACAGCCCCCACCCCGCCGGCCCCAGTCCATCCCCCTGGTGCCGCCGGGCCTGGTGCCGCCGCGCCACCCGGTCTACCGTCGTCGGATGGACGCCGACCCGCGCGGCGATGACCGCCCTCCCCTCCCCGGCGGCCAGGCCGGCGAGGATGGCGCGGTCGCGGGCGGCGCGGCTGGGGGCGGGGATGTAGACGCGCAAGGTGCCAAGCTCCCGGCGCAGGCGGTCGGTGATGGCGGCGGCGAGGCGATGGGCAGCGCGATGATCCAGCCCCTCGGCGGTGGCGGCGGTGGTGGCGGCGGCGACGATGACCGCCAGGATCGCATCGCCATCGCCACTTGAGACCTCCGCCGCTGTCATCACAGCAGCCAGTCGCTGGGGGCGATGTCCTGAGACTTGACGTCCTGGCGCCTGGCTCGCGGCGCCGCCCTCAATTCCCGCCGTTGATCAGCGCTAATCACCTCACTGTTGCGCGTCATCTCCGCCGCCCACACCGGCGGACGCTCCCAGTGGATGCGCTCGGCGCCGAGGTGATGCCAGAGGGCATCGCAGTAGATCAGCAGGTCCCAGGTCTCATTGCGTCGCCCCCGCGCCGGGGCCCAGTGGCCCTTGGCGTCGCGGGCCTCGGTTTGCAGCTCCGCCAGGTGCGCCTTACTCAGCCAGGTGGGCAGGTGGACATAGCCCGGGCCGGGGGTGTCGCGGCTCAGGTCGTCATGGGCGGCGTCCTTGGCGCGGTCGCTGTTGATCATCAGCACCGGCACGTCGCCGCGACTGCCGGCATGGCGGTCGGAGCGGACGCGGGAGTCTGGCCGGGTGAGGCGGGCGATGTCATGGCCGCGGGTGGTTTCGCCCTTGACCAGGACGACACGATGGCTCAGGCGTTTGGCGGCCAGGCTGCGCCACCAGTCGTAGGCGCGGCGGGTGGAGTCGGCCTGCTGGGCGCGGTCGTGCCAGCCGCCGGAGTCGACGGCGACGCGGTAGATGCGCAGCTCCTTGCCGCTCTCCAGGCGGTAGGTGCCCAGCACCACGCGGTCGATGAGCACCTCCCAGTGTTCCAGGATCGCCGCCGGGCGCAGGCGCTCGCCGTCGGCGGTCTCGGTCAGGGCGTAGCGGTCCAGCAACCAGCGCTCACGATGCGCGCCATAGGCCCAGACGGCAACCTCGAAGCGGTTGGCCTGCACGTCCACCGCCGCCAGCAGGACGCGGGCCCCGGCCGGGACCTGGAAGCGCTCGGCAAACTCACGGCGGTTGTCGAGGGCCCCCACGCCCTGGGTGCTGTCGAGGCGCGCCGGGCGGTAGGGCAGGCCCTGGTCGACGTTGGTGGTGGTGCGCAGGCCGGTCTCGTCGCCGGACAGGTCGCATTCGCGCTTGGCCACCAGGTAGTTCTGGACGATGGACTCCCAGCGCTGAAAGGCGGCGGCGCAGCCCAGCAGCCAGAAGGAGGCGATGTGCGCCTGGCGCGGTTGGCCCTGTTGCCAGCCCTCGGCCCGCCAGGAACCGGCGGCGTTGAGGCGGGCCTTGTCCTTGGGCCAGTAGACCTGGCCGCAGTGCGGGCAGGCGACATGGGCGCTGGCGGCCGCCTCCTGCGGGTTGTCACTGGGATCAAACAGCGGCAGGGCCGGGGCCTCGAAGGGCTCGCCGCAGCCATCGAGGCAGGGCCAGTACCAGCGGCGGCGGTCGCCGCGGTTATAGAGCGGCAGGATGCCGCCAGCAACGGGCGGGGCCTCGTGCGGCCCGTCAGGCACCCACTGGTCGGTCTTGATCTCGCGCTTGGGGGACGACTCCACCAGGGCCATGCCGGCGCTCATGGCGACCTGGATGCGCTTCTTGGCCAGGTCGAAGGCGCTGCCCTCGCCGCCAATGTCGTCGGGGAAGGAGTCGTAGTCGGAGAGGGCCACGTAGCGCAGGTCACGTTGCGCCAACTGGCTGGAGGAGGGCCAGCCGAGGTTGAGGATCATGCCATGGCGGTAGGTGACCATTTCGATCGTGGTGTCATGGGCGCGCGGCGAGAGCCGGGCGCGCATGGCCGGGCTGGCGCGGTGCAGGCGCTCCAGGCGGCGCTTGCGGTAATCGTAAGCCAGGGTCTGGGTGGCGAAGTACAGGCCCATGTCGCCAGGGTCGGCGATCACGGCATGGGCCACCCAGGCGTCCAGGCAGGCCTGGGTCTTGCCGGTGCGGGCGGGCGAGACAAACACCACCGCCTCGTGGCGACGGCTTTTGAGCAGGTCCATCGGCTCGACCATGTAGGGCGTCAGGGACGGGTCCCAGGGACCGGCATAGCCGCCGGGGGTCTCGATGCGCACCGCCTCGCGGGCACAGGCAGAAACGGCAATGCGCCGCGGCGGGCGGATCAGCTCGGCCACGTCGCGGGTGATGAGCGCCGGATCAGCATGGGCGGCGGCGGGCATGTCAGGCCTCACCCACCAATTGGCGGTGCAGACCTTCGCGGACGCGGTCGATCACCGCCTGGGCACGCTCCACCGCCGCGCCGTCGATGCCGGCATCGCGCTCCAGCACGTCGGGCAAAGATTCAAGCGTCACGGCCACGGTCTTGAGAGCCCCGGACAGGGCGCGCTCATAGTCGGCGGCCGGGATCAGCTCGCCCACCTCCTGGAGGTGGCGGGTACGCTCGCGCGTGCCGCGATACCAGTCGAGGCGGTTCTTGGGGTCCAGTTTGTCCGGGTCCTCCTCGGTGTCCTGGGCGCTCTTGCCGTAGTACCACTGCGCCACGTCACGCAGATCCAGCACCCAGCCCTTGCCGGGTCCGCCCTTCTGGATGTAGGGCGCACCACGCCGCAGCCAGGCATCGACCGTGGCCACCGAGACGCCAAACCATTCCGCCAGCTCGGCCTTGTTGGCCTGGCGGCGCTCGGCGATAGTGGCTTTGCTAACTGCTTGAAGCACCTAAAACAACCTATGGTTGCAGAAAAACAACAGAGAACCGAAGTTTTGAAACCGCCCGGTATCCGGACGGCCCGGAAGGACCCATATCAATGACTTACGTCGCATGGCCCCTAAACCCTGGCACGACGGCCATACAACGCCAGCGCCAGCTCCAACTCGGTGCGGATGTAGTCCGGAACCCGCCGGTTGGCCCAGTCTTCCGCCACCTCGTTCCAGCGCAGGGTGATGTTGCGATCCGAGTCAATGATTTTGTAGGCAATGAGGCTCAGGCTGCCCGGTTCGCCCTTGCGTCGTGGCAGGCGCGCCCAGCGCCCCCACTTGTCGAAAGCCTGGCCGGCGTAGCGCCCGCGCCGGGCCACGCCCTTGACGCGACCGATGAACTCGCCATCGGCGCGCAGCTTGCCGCGGATGGCGTCAATACCGCCCTTCTTGCCGATCAGGTTGCCGTAGGCGTTGACCCGCCCCGCGGGGCCGGGAGCCAGGCCGGTGAAGTCTTTTCCCTGCGTCGGGCCCTGGAGGTACTTGGCCTGGATGTCCTTGACGAAGATCACGGTATCCAGCTTCCCGGTCTGTCCTGTGGCCTTCCATTGGCCGTGGGCGTTGAGGGTGAACGGCACCGGGCCGCCCTTAATGCTGCCCTGCATCTCCAGGCGCTCGCGCTCGATCAGGCTCTCGCCGCCCTTGTTCAGGCCGCGGGCAATGGCCTTGGGCAGTTCGCGGCCCAGGCTTTCAAAGCCGCGGATCATGTCGTCCAGGCCCTGCACTTGTACCGTCAGCATGGCGCTACCTCGCTGGGTGGTTCGGTTATCGGATTGTCGCCTGCTTCCCCCCGCGCCACGGCACATAGCCCGTCACGGTATTCCCAGCCATACCGCCAGCTACACGCCACGGGGCCGTAGAACGGCCCGTGACGGCGTTGGTAGAGCGGGCAACCTTCCGCTACCGGGCAGGCATGGTCAAAGCAACGGCGGCCCGCCTGGCGGGTCTGGGGCCTATCCGCCTGGGCACAGGTCGGCGCGGGGTTGCCGGGACTGGCGGCGTAGGGGGCGGCAGGCTCAGACATTGGGGATGCCCACCAGGCTGATGGGCGGGCTGGGATCGGCGAAGAGTTGCCGTGCCAAGGCCAGCGAGTCTTGCCAGCGCGCGATCAGGGCCGGGTCAACGTCCAGGGGGAAGACCACGCGCGCTATGCCCACTTGAATCAACAAGGCGGCGCAGTGGCTACAGGGTGGCAACGGCCAGGTGTAGCAGGTGCAGCCCGCCACCGGACGGGCGGCGAAGAGCAGGGCGTTCTGCTCGGCGTGGATGACGGTGGCGTATTTGGCGGCCCGATCATCCAGCAGATCCCGGCTGTCGCTCACGCCGCGGGGCAGGCCGTTGTAGCCCAGGCTGACGACACGCTGATCCGGGTCCACGATCACCGCGCCCACCTGGGTGCTGGGGTCCTTGCTCCAGGTGGCGACTTCGCGGGCGATTTTGAGGAAGCGCCGGTCCCACTTGGCCTGGTTGAAGGCGGTCGTCATGGCTGGGTCTCCAGACGCCGCAGCTCGCGGTCGATCAGCTTTTCCACGTAATGCTGGAGCTTCTGCAAGTCTTCAAGCCGCGGCACGCCGGTCTTGCGCCGCATCAGGTACTTAAGGGCATTGCCTTCCCAGAAGTCCAGGCCGTAACACTCGATCACGTCCCATGGCTGGATACGGTGCTTGGCATAGTGGTCGCCGCCAACCTGGCGGGCATGGGTTTCATCGGTCATGGCCGTGTCTCAATCTGCCGCCGATGGGCCACGAGCAGGGCCAGGTCACGCAAGGCCACCTCGCGGCTTTTGGCCGGCGTGCGCTCGGCGCGAATGGTCACCAGGCCGGTCGGCAGGTGTTTGGCCAGGATGCCGTGCTCGCTCAAGGGCCAGGGGCGAAGCAGGATCTCGTCGTCGGGCAAGGGCGGGATGGGAGCGGTCATAGTTGGTCCTCCCATCGCCGGTGAAAGATCGCCTCGACCCACTGATGCGCGCGGCCATCGCGGATCATGGCCGGGGTGACGAGCAGCAGCGTCCACCCGGCCAGGGCGGCGGCGTTGTGCCGTTCACAGTCAACTTCCTGCTGACGGCCATAACGCCGCCGGTCGCTCACCACCACCAGGGCAATGTGGTAATCCGGCCAGGCGAAATCGGCGCGCCATTGCCGGCCGGGGGAATAATCCCGCTCCGGGACCGGCAAGCCGAGGGCATGAAGCTGAATGGCCAGGATGGACTTCAGGCGGGTGTCGCTCATGGCTCAGGTCTCCTCCGTCATCCACCCCGCCGGCATCCGCGGCAGGGCGAGGTAGGTTTCAATCGCCATCCGCGCCTCTTCCCAGCCGACGCACACCAGGGCGCGGTGGCCGTGGGCGGTGAGGCGCTCGCGCCACCAGCGCTGGGGTGGCGACTCTTTGCCGCCCACGGCCTTGAGCTCGATGCGCAGGCCGATGAAAGGGCCGCGCGGGACAGGCAGGTCCAGATCCGGCACGCCGGCTTTCACGCCTTCCGCCTTCATCGCCTTGGCGACGCCGATGAAGCGATGGCCACCATTGGGCACGGCGTGCAACAGCTCAAGCTCAGGGTAGCGCTTGAGACTGGTCGGCAGGCTGGCCCACTGCATCAAAGCCACCTGCTCCAGGTGCTCGGGCGTGCGAACCCGGGGCGGGCGCTTCTTGCGGCGGCCGTCGAGGAGGTCGAGTTGGGTGGCGGGTTGGGTCATGGGCTTCAGTACTCGTAGCTTCTGGCTGGCTTGGAAGGTGGCGCCATTTCCCGCTCCCACTCCGGGGCCAGGTTATCGAAACGGCAATACTTGCCCTGCCAGGCCAGGCGCGCCGTGCCGGTGGGACCATTGCGTTGCTTGCCAACGATGATCTCGGCAATGCCCTTGTCCTTGCTGTCCTCGTGATACACCTCGTCACGGTAGAGGAACAGGATCAGGTCGGCGTCCTGCTCAATCGACCCTGAATCGCGCAGGTCAGACATGATCGGGCGCTTGTTGGGGCGCTTCTCAACATCGCGGTTGAGTTGGCTCAGCAGGATGACCGGCACATGCAGTGACTTGGCCAGGCCCTTGAGGGCAGCGGTGATGCGCCCGATGGCCAGTGCATGGGTTTCCACTTTGGACGGCACCGCCAGCAGACCCAGGTAGTCAATGGCGATCACCGACAGGCCGCCATGCTGGCGATGCAGGCGCTTGGCGCGGACGATGAGATCAGACACGCTCAGGCCCGACTGGTCGTCGATGTGCAGGTTGAGGCTGCCGGTCTTGGTCGAGGCCGGCGTCAATCGTTGAAGCTCGTCCTCCTCCAGTTGCGCCGAGCGTAAGTGGTCATGGTCGATGCGCCCGGAGGCGGAGAGCATGCGTAAGGCCAGGGCCTCGGCTGACATCTCCAGGCTGAACAGGGCCGCCGGCTTGTCGTGGTTGCTGGCGATGTGTTGCGCGATCTGGACCGCCGCCGTCGTTTTGCCCATGCTCGGGCGCGCGGCGATGATCACCAGCGACCCGGGCTCCAGGCCGCGCGTCATGGCGTCCAGATCGGCCCAGCCGGTACTGACCCCCACCATGCCGCCGCCAGCCGCAAACAGGCGCTCGATGCGCTCAATGGCGCGGATGGTGGCGTCCTGGCTGCTGATCCAGCCATTGCCGAGGACGCCGCGCTCCGCCAGTTGCGCCAGGCGGTCCTGGGCTTCCGCCAGCAATTCCCGCGCCTCCCGGCCCTCGGGGTTATAGGCGGCGTCGATTTGCTCGCTGCCGGCCGCGATCAAAGCACGCTTGGTGGCCGCCTCGCGGACGTGGCCGGCATAGGCGCGGCTGTTGGCCGAGGTGACACTGCCGCAGGCCAGGGTGCCAAGATAGGCCAGGCCGCCGACATCTTCCAGGTTGCCATCCCGCTCCAGGCGCTCGGCGACGGTGAAGATGTCCAGGGGGTGATTGCCTTCCGCCATGGTGGCCAGGGTGGCCCAGATGACGCGATGGTTGGCCTGGTAGAAATCCTCGGCGCGGACCAGGTCGGCCACGCGCTCGTAGACTTGCGGGTCGGTGAGGGCCGCTCCGATCAGGGTCTGCTCCGATGCGCTGCTATGCGGGGGAATGGGAATATCGGTCATGGCTTACCCTCCGCAGACCAGGCGCTTGAGCACCTTGTCGAAGTTTTCCCGCTTGATGATCCAGTGCAGGTCGGCCTTCCAGTCAATGCCGTTTTCTCCCATCCATTGCGGGCAGCCGCGCACGGCGCCAAAAAGGCGGCGCCAGAAATCCAGCGAGCGATGCCGCTCATCCTCACGCCAGCGGGCACGCAGATAGGTCTCGCTCCTTGAGCCCCGCCAGCGGCTGGGGATGACCGGGGGCAGTTCAGGGATGGTTTCGTGGTACAGGTCGATGATGGCCTGATGGGGGCAATAGTCGGCTGACCGGGCCTCTTCTTCGTTTTCCGGTCCAGGGGATTCCGCCTCGTCGGACAAGCCGTCAGGCTTGGGCGACAAGGAAGCTTTAGCTTCCTCTTTTAATTCCTGTCCTGTCCTGTCCTGTCCATGGAGGTTACTTACCGGTAACTTACCGGTTAGTAACTGGTTACATTCGCCTTGTAACTGGTTACATTTGGCCTTTTCCGCCTGGGCCTTGCGCCACTCCTTGATCTTTTCCCGGTTTTTTGACCGGGTGGCCAGCATGGCCTGCACCTGGGTGATGATGAAGGTGTGGTAGAGGTTGCCATCGGTATGCAGCACCCAGCCGCGCATCAGAATCTCGGCATGGGCCTCCAAAAAGGCCACCTTGCAGCCGATGCGGCGGGCAAACATGCGCCGGTCAGCGGGCATGGACCCGACCGGCACCGACCGCCAGGCTTCAAGCCAGATGCGCAACAGCCACGGGCGCTCATCCTCTTCGGCAAGCACCCAGGTGTCCGAGGTGACGATGCGGTCAATGTCCTGCGCCGGGCTCCAGCCGTTGGCCTTGAGATCGGCAGGGTACGGCGGGTCGGGAAGCTCGTTGGCCACGACGGTAAAGTTCCTGGCGGGATAGGCGCTCATGATTCGCCTCCTGGCAGCAGGCGACGCAGGTATTGCTGGCGCGTTAGACCCGCCAGATCGGCCGCGAAGCCAACCGGGTCCCGGGCCAGTTCCGCCAGATGCTCACGGGAAGCGATGAGGTACTCGCCGGGCACGCCGGCAAAACGACAGACCACCTCGGCATGGAAGCCGGAGGCAGGGTCAGAAAGGGATGACGCAGGCAAGGGATGCCTGCTAGACTCACAAATGGTCATTGCCGAACCTCTTGTCCAGGTTGGGTGGTGTCAAGTCCCCGGCCAAGGTCGCGAGCCAAGGTCGGGGGCGTCCTTTCATTGTTGACCTATTTTCCTGGCAAGGCAAGCCAGGGCTGAAGGCGGCGCCCACTCCATGGGTGATAGATCGGGAATGGGCGCCTGGTGCCATCAGTTCTCCTGGCGATTGCCGAGATAGTGGAAGGCCGATGGGGCCTGTTGCGGGTCGCCCTTGATGGGCGCGGCGAACGGCAACTGAAGGACGCGGTTGGCAATCCCCAGGTTGCTCTTCATGTACACCGGCACCCCGGCGTCATCGCATTGACGCACCAATGATTCAATCCAACGGTAGGGCGGCCGCCATTCCGGCGTCTGGCTGCTGGCACTGGCCCCGCCGATCACGACCCAGTTGAACAGATCAAGGCGCTCGAACCGTAGCGGCTCAATCATTGGTTCAACCGACAGCCACCGAACCTTGCCGCCAACGTGCTCAAAAGCCTTTTCCGCATTGGCAACCCGTGCCTGCAAGTCGACCGTGGTGCCCATCCAAGCGTTTTCCGGGATGGCTAACTCCTTGAGACGTTGCGGAAACTTGGTCAGAAACAGGAAATTCCATTCCTTGCTGTCGCGCACAGTAGACAGCACGGCATCAATCCATTCATCGGGTACCCAGCGGCCAAACAAGTCCGCCATGGAACAGGTGAACACGTTGCGGTAACGAGTATCGGTATGCCCTTCTTTTGGCACCCTGGTATTGATCGGAGCATTGAGGGCATTGCTGCGAAAGGTCGGCTCCCAACCGTTAGGGTAAACCTTCGCCATGCGCTGGCTGGTGGCGATGTCCCGGGCATAACAATAGGGGCAGTCGTGCTTGCAGCCCGTGACCGGATTCCATGACCACTGCGCCCATTCTATTGCCTCGTTTTCCTGTTTGTTGAAGGTCCCGCCTTCACCCTTGATGGGGACCATGAGCATGTCGCGCTCATGGGCGCTTAGCGTTTTCCACTCATCAAGGGAGCAATTCTTGCGCAGGTTGACCACTCGCTCCTGAGCCGCTTCGTCAGCACGTTGCTTTGCCAATTCTGCTGCGCGTTTTGCGTTGTCGCGCTTGGCTTGCTCGTCTTCCCAGGTGGCCACAATGGCCTGAACTTGAGATAGGCGAGATGGCCTTTTTTCGCCGATCTCGGTTTGCAGCGACTTGATTAGGTCTTGATCGGTTACTCTGGCCTGACTGACCGTCGCCGCTAACTTAGCTACCTCGGTTTTATTGATCGCCCCCGACAACAAACCGCGCGCGATCTCATCCGCCATGGCCCACGTCGGGACATCACCAACATCCTTGAACTTGGCTACCTGCTCGCGGGTAACGGCAACCGTCCATGAATTGTGGAGCATGGTTTCAACCATTGCCAGCCAGAGCCACTTGGGTGCGGCGTGGATTTCGGCAAGGTTGCGCCAGACTTCTCGGATTTGTTCGTGCCTCACATGAGGCACAGAAGCAAGAACTCGCCATCCATAAACCTTATATTGCAGAGACTGTCTAGCCTTCCCCGCCCTCTCCGCATAGCTCTTCAAATCCATCCCCGACTGCGCCGCGTGCTTACCCTCCTCCAAAGGGTGCAGTTCGCTTTGCGTATTGCACAAAACGAGCTGCATGTAAGCCTCGTCATCGTCCATGGTCCTGACCCAGCACGGGACCTCAGACAGACCGGCACGCTCGGCAGCCAGCAGGCGATGGTGTCCGCTGATGATCTGATAGCCGTTCTCAATGGGCCGCACGATCAGCGAATGGGAAAAGTCAAACCCGTCGCCCATGCGCTCGGCAAGTTGCTGAACGATCTCCTCCCGCGGCTCGATCCTTGGGTTTTGCGGATGCGGAAATAACGCAGTGATATCAATCTGCTGATGGGTTTCGTAAGCAATAGGGGCCTGGTTGTTCATGGACGATGCCCCGGGATGAAGTTGGAAACGAGCAAGACTTGCGCGGTCATTTCTGGCGAAAGGGTCATGGGCTCGGTAGCCATGACCTGACGCTTGCCAAGTCGCTTACTCCAGTTATCGGGGGTCAGCATCCATTCGTATTTGCCGGCGGTGGCTTGCACCGCCAGCGCCAGCGGAACCTTGCTGTTGTCTTTTTTCCCAACGCCAAGATGGCGCCTTATCGAGCGGTGATTGCAAACGATGATGAAATCACTGACCGGATTGGTTTCGGCAATAGCCTGCATGACCGAGACACCATTGCTGGCGTCACTATGCCCATTAGGGTCATTGATCACGATTACCCAGGGATAGGACCTGATCTCATCGGCGTGATTCAGCAGTTGATGGTGATTGCCGAATATCCGCGCCCGTCCGCCATAGTTGGACCGCAATGCCTTGCGCGGGGCATGGCTGCGCTCACATAGCCAGACATCAGCGCGCCACTTTTCCGCCATGGCAATAGCAAGGTGCGGCGTGGTAATCAATGCGCCACCGGCGAACATATCCGGCTGCGGATGCGGGGTGGCCTCGCCATCGCCGGCGTGCATGTCGATGATCAGCCCCTTTAAACCGGGGCTTCTTTTGCTTAAGACAGGGAGCAAGCGACCAAGGTATTTCTTGATCTCATCATGCTTCCAAAACGATTTGCGGCAGCGGCCAACGCCGCCAGAATGCTTGTGTTGGCTAACGCTTTGCCTTGCGTAGCTATGATTTGCGATACTTGCAAACGTCATCAATTGATACTCCGTTCGTATCGGTTGGTGAAAGTCACCCCGCCGCGCGCTCACGCGGCTGGGTGGCGTTAATAATCTCGCCCCGGCCGGTCTCACCACCGGCCAGGGCACCTTCAATCTCTGCAATCGTCAGCCAGGCGTCCTCTGCCCTTAGCATGGCCATCTCAGCCTCCATGCGCGCCAGCTCCACGCGAGCCAGCTCTTCCAGGACGGAAGCCTGCTCCTGGCTCATGACATGGCGGATGATGAATCGCACCAAGAGCGGGTGAGCCGTCTGCGCCCATTGCAGAAAGATGGCCATGTCCTCTTTCATTTACGCCTCCCCTGCACCGCCGCTACTTCCCGCCGATACCTGGCCTCGCCCCTCACCAGGAAGCAGCAGCGCACATGCGCCTCGACCGCCGCGCGCCATGCCGCCGGCACCTCCGCCAGCCGGGACGCCCGCTCCTCGCGGCTCTTTCCCGCCTCGACCCAGGCGCAGTAGTTGGAAGCGGTCCACTTGTCGCGGTCCCATGCCTCGTCGCTACTCACGCCACCGCAGTTCCCAAGCGCCATCGTCTGGCCAGATTTCCATCCCCAGCGGATGGCCGGCGATCAGGGCATGCTTCAGGTCTCGGGCCTTGGCCAGCAGCCCATCGGCATCCGCGGCGATCAAGCCAGGACCTTGGGGCCGGCCCTGGTAGTAGAGCTGGCCGGTGAGGGTGATGGGGCCGATGACGATGCCGGCCACTTCGTCGCAGCGGGTGAGGCCGTTCATGGTGCTGGCTCCAGGCCGAGGCCGATCTGCTTGTTGCGTTCATCCAGGCAGCCTGGCGAAAACCACACCCGCTCCCGCGTGGCGTTGGCGCGGCCGGCCTTGTCGCTCCGGGCGCCGTAGCCCCCTTGGGTCTTCCAGGCCAGCACCGACCAGGAGGCCGGCATGGTATGCTCGCCGTCATAGCCGCACAGGGCGATGCGCAGGCGCGGATCATCGCCATGGGCGATGGCCCATTCGCGCACCGCATGCGCGACCTGCTGGCAATCCACGGCGTAGATGTCGCCATCACGCCCGGCGGTATCGGCATAGGGCGGATCAAGCAGGATTCCGGTGATGCCGGCATGCTTGATCGTCACGGACTCGCCCATGACCCGCGTCCAGTCGCCACAGCACACCCGCACGCCGCGTAAGCGGGCCGACAGGGCGGTAAACCAGGCGGCGATATTCTTTTGTTTGCGGTTGATGCCCAGCCCGGCAGTGCCCAGGTGCGGGAGCCGGCGGTTGATGCCCCGCCCGGCAGTGCCCGCCGCTGGGGCTAACCGGGTATCGACCAGGCGGCCGTCCAGGACCTGCCAGGGGCCTTGGCCACTACACCAGCCGCCACCGATCCAGGCGCAGATACCCCACAGCCACCAGCCGGCGATGCGGGCGTCGTAGTAAGCCGGATCGCCCATCAGGCGCACGGTCAGGTCGCCACGTTGCGCCACCAGCCAGGCATGGCGGGCATGGAGGTCCACCTCGTTGACTGGCCAGTCCGCGAAGGCGGCCACGGCCAAGGGATCATCCGCCAAGGCGCGCCAGGCATTGGCAACGAAGCCATCGGCGTCGTTGATGGTCTCCGGCCCGGAGAAGGGCTGCGGGCGCTGGAGCAGGACGGCGCCGGAACCGAAGAACGGCTCGACGTAATTGCTGACCGGCCCCAGGCGCGCCCAGATGTTGGCGGCCACTTTGGACTTGCCACCAAACCAGGGGAACGGCGCAGCCAGAGGGGCGGAGGCGGCAATGCTCAGATCCTTCATCGCCCTACCCCACCCGCCCCGCCAGCATATCCACCAGCCAGTAGACATCGCACCGGCCCGGGTACCACTCGCCGGGATAGGCGATCATGAAGCTGCGCAGATCCGCGCGCCGGACCTCCCAGGCCACCGTGCGGTAATCCGAGGCGATCTCCCGGCGCTTGGCCTTGAGCTTTCCGCTCTTGATCCAGGCCAGCGGGACATGCACCTCTAGTCCCAGCAGGCGCCCGACTTCCTGGGCGGTGTAGACATCCACGCCATCGCGTACCACCAGGGTCAGGTACTTCATGCGATGGGCAATCGCCGGCTGGGTACGGCCGAGGAAGCCCGCGCGGATCAATCGCACCTGGGCATAGCGCGTGCCCCGGCCCTCGCAGGCCGCCAGGATGGCGTCCTCCTCTGGTTGCCAGCCCGTGCCCCGGCGCCGCGGTTGGCAGGCACCCAACTGAATGGCGCGCATACGCACCCATTGGCGGGGGCGCTTCCAGTGGGCACAGAAGGCCCGCATCTGCCCCGACTCGAGAACGCCGTTGCGGTACAGCCGGCGGATGGCCGCGTCCAGTTGCGCCGTGGCTGGGGGCTGCTGGCGGTATTCGTCCAGGAAGTGGATGCCGTTTTTCCGCGCCGTTTCAGTGATCGCCTGGACGGTGCGCGCCGGCAGGTAAGGCGCCAGGCCGGAAGGTCCCAGGTCGGGGTAATAGCGGCGCACCAGGGCCAGCTCGGCCGGGGACCAGAAGGGCCGGCTACCGATCTTGACTTGACTTGGATAGGCCGGTTCCAGGGGGACATCGGCCGCATCCTCAATCGTGGTATTGATGCTGAGATCAGTCATACCCCCCACCCCGCCCGCCGCTCAATCTCCCTCTGGCATTCCAGACAGGTGCCATACGCCAGGCGATGGGTCGGCAGGGTCAGGCCACAGGACTGGCAGGAGGCAAATCGCGGCGCCTGGTGCTGCCGTGCGGCGGCAATGCGCCGCTCCAGATCCCGCCAGGCCCACTCTTCGTCCTGGATCGCGTAATCCCCGTCATCCATCGTCGCGGTCTCCCCGGAACAGGAACCACCAGTCAACGGCGACCAGCACCGCCAAGGGAATGCCGATGTACAGCGCCACTTCGGCAAAGGCGTTGGCTACGGCGCCCATGGGTGCCCCCAGAGGTTGCGTTGCAGGCCAGCGGGTATCGGCTGACAGAGGAATTGCTGACTCAGCGCCAACT
>WBZM01001707.1_pt1 | contig 20778 bp, 21 predicted proteins | sample 5204271 | NCBI WGS metagenome assembly WBZM01 (sample SAMN12344346, study PRJNA552823) | activated sludge metagenome | biome: Activated sludge suspended growth; feature: Nitrification reactor; material: Wastewater; isolation source: activated sludge from nitrification reactor of wastewater...
ATGTGCGCTCGGATTGGCAGGAATTTGCCAAGAGCATAAGTATATTGTAACACTTTAGCTTAAAATAGTCAATACACTGAAGATAGCTCTAATATACTTGACTAATCAACTATAGAGATATACAATGGTAGTATGAAGTATCCGACTACTCTCATTGAAGCCATTCGTTACTTCTCTGACCAAGAGCGGTGTATTGAATATATGACCGCACTCCTTTGGCCGGATAATCAAGCTATCTGCCCGACGTGTGGCCGCGTCGATGCCAGTTACCTCAAAAGTCAGCAACGTTTTCAATGTAAATCTCGCCACCCTAAACGACAGTTCTCTGTTAAAGTCGGTACTATCTTTGAGGATAGCCCGCTCGGCTTGGATAAATGGTTGCCTGCTGTTTGGATGATCGTCAATGCTAAGAATGGCGTCAGTTCATACGAAATCTCACGCGCTCTGGGTGTTACTCAAAAAACTGCCTGGTTCATGGATCACCGTATTCGGGCTGCCATGTCACACGGCAGCTTCGATAAACTAGATGGCCCTGTTGAAGCTGACGAAACTTACATCGGTGGCAAGACGACTGACGAAAAGGGTCGGTTTAATAACAAAGCTGCTGTTATTGGTGTCGTTGAAAAGAAAAAGGAAGTCGGACAAATTCGTGCTTTTGCTGCTAAGCGTGCAGACGCTACAAACACTATGCCGTTTCTGCGCGCACAACTACAACCTGGCACGATTCTGCATACTGACGAGAGCAAGATATATCACCGCGCAAAGCTTGAGTTCATTCACCAGTACGTTACGCACCGCTATGGTGAATATGCTCGTGGTGCAGTCTCTACTACGACCATAGATGGGTTCTGGAACTTACTCAAACGCTCAATTCGCGGTACCTACACACATGTTTCATTCGGGCATCTCGGCAGCTATGTTGACGAGCACACATTCCGCTACAATGCCCGATCACTTAAGGATGGTGAACGGTTTAACCAATGGCTCAAGAACGCCAATAAGCGACTGACTTACAAAGCTCTTATAAATCAGTAATCTTATCCACCGACACCCAACCTAAGCCGTTTTCACAATTCTCTCAAAGTGCATAATCCCTTATCTGTTTTGTATCTTTTCCTGCATTCATTCCCTCTTCTTTCTTTTTCCTCTCTCTTTCTATATAAATATAGAGGAGAAGATGTATGATGAGTAGTAGATGGTTATGTGTTGGTATGTCAGTGTTAGTTTGGTTAGTCGGTTGTGTGGGTCTGTTGTTGGTATATTGAATTGTTTTGGTAGCTCTAGTGATGTAGTTGAGTGTAAGTTTAGTAGGTTATTCGTCTATGAGTGATGTGGGCATAAAGCGTAGAAAATTAAATGAACAGCAGATAGCAGTCCTAGAATGGTTATTAAAGTTCCGCTTTAGCACTAGCAAGCAAATCGCTGCTCACTTGGGTAAGAGTAGCCATAAGACTATCCAGAATAAGCTCCAGATTCTTGAAGCCCAAGACCTCATCAGCAAACGCTACGACAAAAGCTACAAGCTCGCCGGACGCCAAGCGGAATACTACCTTACACCAAAAGGTGCTCGCCTGCTTGAACAAGCCAAACCAGATACGGTGCATCTTAAATCGCTCAAGGCGCTGTACAAGAACAAGACGGTCTCGCAAGACTTTTTGAAGCACTGTGTCATCGTGGCTGATGTTGCCTTGAAGCTCCAGACTCTCTACGGCGTCAACGGCAGGAAGGTTACTATCCATACGGCAAATTCACTCCACAAACATGAATACTTACCAGATTGGTTACCGGATTTCTTCCTTGTCTTTAGCACAAGCTCTGGTACCAAGCGAGCCTTTATTGATGTCTGGGATGGTAGTAGACCATTCTTTGTGAGTGTGAAGAAGATGCGTAATTATATTACCTATCTTGAAGAGGGCGACTGGCCCTACGATCAGGCTGCAGCTCCAGCAGTGCTGGCTATTTGCGCCGATACCCATTCCCAGAAGAAACTGAACCGACAAATAAAGAAAGCTCTGCAAGAAGCCGATGATGCCGACGGTACTCGCTGTGCCACGACAACTCTCGAACAACTAAGCGAAGCACAAAAGCCCACCGAGCGATTCTGGTCACGGGTCTGGTGGGGTGATGATGCACAGCCTGCTACACTGGGATCTATTTACTCGTAACCTCGTAAACGCAAGGCGTTTGGGAGGTTGGCACTATTCGGGACGAATGGTGCATTACTCAAGCTAAACTTTCAAGATATTGAAAACTTAGTTTGAGGACAGAGTAGAACGAGCGAGACAGGGGGGGTGGGCGACCAACAGGTCAAAATGCAACTCGTCGGTCGCCCACGATCCCTGCTCAGTACCTTACAGCACGCGCGCGATGCCCATCAGACGACTGCGCCTCTGCGACCGCATCACGCTCGGGATACAGGATCTCGTAGATCATGTCGGTGACGAGACCAGCCAAGATCGCATCCTGCATGGCACCGATCGACTCGTTGTAGCCCTTGATGAGCATGATGCCCGGGCTGATGGGGATGTCGCGGCTCTCTTCGATGAGCTTCTGTCGACGTGTCGGACTGAGGCTCTTGAGGTGGTGGTGTACCGTCTCAATCATCCAGTTGTCCCACATGTCGATGTCCTTGTAGCCCGGCGTTGCCCACTCGTTCTGGCAACTCCAGTAGGAGTGTCCGCCGTCTACCGACGTCATCGGATCAAGCTCCTTGATGAACTTCTGGGCGACCAAGTACAACTTGGGCGGTGCAGTAGCCATGCTGACCATGTTCAACTCACTTTCTACTCTGTCGGGTGCTTCTTCTGAAACGTTCTTGTGTTCCGAGAAAACATATATATTATACCACTAATATTTGAATTGAGCAAACAATTGTGCTAAAATATCGGCATGAGTCATGACCGACGAACTGTGGAAGGTGGTATTTTTGCCATTAGCGCACATCTCCCAGATAGTGCTGAAAATGCTACCGACGTAACGGTTGCCCTGTTTGAGCTACAACATGAGCTTAGTGGGATTACAGAACCTCCAGTTGCCAATGTTGATACATATGCATTGCTTGATGATGAGGGCGAAGTAGATATTGAGGATTATAGAAGTTTTTATGTCGATGTAGAGCAGCACGCTACCCCTGAGCATCTAGAGAAGATCATTCGGACTATTGGTGAGCACGCCGGCGAAGCCAGTATTGGTACATTACACACCTTCCTTCCACGCGCTATTGGGAACGTTACACTTAACCTTCTTACATCACGACTAATCAAGACAGAACAACTAAAATCGCAACTTCAGGAACGCGTAGAGGTTACCCTTGCCGTGATCCAAGAAGCTATTAATGAAAATGTAAAGCAACCTGTTGCTCGGGTTGATCTAGCAGACCTAGGTTATGATGATAGTCAAAGTGAGGGCGAAATACAGTTTTCGGCTAGTATCTTGCCGGATGCATCAATCGATGACGTGGTAGAAGCCGCAAGAATTATCACTGATCGTATAGAGCAAATAAAAACACAGCATTAATTTACGCTACCCGCTGTAAGGGTATACCCGTCAGGCGGGACTATTCCTCTTTGAAGTAATACTCCCAAGCTGGCAACTCAAGTCCAAAGAACTTCTCTGGAGATGCTTCAAGCAGTTCTCTGACTTGGTTGACCGGTACCCACTTCGGATCTCTCGTCTCACTGAGCTGAGCTTGCGGCTCACTGTCTTCAACTTCACAGACGAATATAAAGCCAACCCAGGGTTTGCCATCTTTGAGTTGCTGGGTGCAGCAAAACGGTTTGAATCCAATAATCTCGTCTCTATCATTTGGGCTGTAAATCTTTGTTCGCTCGTCACCCTTAATGGATTTCAGAGTTAGTCCGGCCTCTTCTTTAATTTCACGAGCGACTGCGTCAAACACACTTTCGTAGGGTATATTTAATACACCCGCAGGAAACTCGAGTGTCCCAGAATACAACGTGTCAGCATTTGGCTGCCAGCGAGTTTGAAGGAGTACCTCTTTTACGTCGTTATGTGTTCGCTCAACAATACCCGCTACAAATGGAATCGCAAGCGAATATGTCCTAGGGACGAGTGGTTTTGTGCCAATAAAACGTACGAGGTTATGAACACCTTTGGCTGTATCTTTGTACGTTTCACCATGCTCGTCAAGTAGGTTAACATCAAACCACTGTGCAAACTCACGTGCGGTTGCTTCACTGAAATAACGCTTAGCTGTTTTATCTATTAGGAAGTAGTCGGGTTCTAGTTCTTCACCAGTTTTGTATTCCGGATCGTTGACGGAATTAACAAAAAAGGCAAAGACACCACCGGGCTTTAGCACTCGCTGTATTTCACCGAACAAGCGCTTGGTAGTTTCTTTGTCAAAGTAGTGGAGTGCAAGGTGCGAATAGATGACATCAAAGCTAGCACTTTCAAATGGTAATTCTTCTCGGAGGTCTACTTTCTGAAGCGTGAGCTCTACATTTTTATCCCGTGCTTTTTGTCCTGCCAGTTCTAGCGCGCTATCTTCAAGATCAGTAGAAGTCACCGTGTAGCATTTTTCCGCAAAGAAACACCCATCTTGCGCCTGTCCAGCTCCAAGTTCAAGTACCGTGCCGATCTTAGGGAAATACCGAATTGCTTGCTCAGCAAAGATGGATGGCTTGTCTATCCAATCCTGCTGTTTGTAATTTTGGTGTATATCTTGCCAGACGTCGCTCATATATCTTATATTCTACAACATTTACAGCGGTGCGGTATAATCAGGTTATGAAGTTACTCCTCAGCTCAGCTGGTATCCGTACCCAAGAATTAGCCGATTCACTCACACAGCTTGTTGGCAAAGAGTTGTCCGATATTAACATGGCAGTCGTCAACGAGGCTGCTGCCGTAGAGCCTGGAGATAAAACCTGGTTTTTCAATGAACTCAATGATTTACGTAAGTATGTTGGCGGTGAAATAGATTTCGTAGATTTACTTGCACTCAGTATCGACGAGGTAGCTGAACGTATTGCATTTGCTGATGTTATCTACGTCGTTGGCGGTAATCCCGATTACTTGCTTTATCTCTACAAACAAGTAGGCTTCGATCAGCTCCTGCAAGACAAGCTACTAAACGAGAAGGTATACGTCGGTAGCTCGGCCGGTTCTATGGTACTTGGTCATCGCGGTTCAACAAATGAGTATCAAGAGTTTTATGGTGAAGATAGGAATTTTGGTACTACCGACTATCTAGGTATTGTTGATTTTGTAATTAAGCCTCATTTTGAGTCACCAGATTTACCAAAGAATCATCCTGATATATTACGCCAAGCAAGCATCGCCGAGCAGCAAACTATCTATGCCATACAGGACGATCAGGCAATTGTTGTCCAGGATAGCGAGGTTAGCTTTATTGGTGGTGATATATTCAAAGTAGAGAAAGAATGATTATGACAAACAAGAAGTCGAAACTACAGAGTACGCCAAAGAAAACTATTGTGACCCCACCAAAGGGTAGTCCAATGGAGAAGTTTCATCAGGCCATGAAAAAGATTGTTTCTGTACCTAAGAAAGACCTAAAGGATAAGTAAAACACCTGGTTTTGCCGGTTCTGTTCGATATATTGATTAGTCAAGTATATTAGAGCTCTGAAGATTTAGTGTACTTATATAAAGAAATATGGTATAGTATACAAAATGAATATACCCAACGGCAAAGTAGCCAAAGATATTTTCGCCGCTGTAGAAAAGTGTGGCGATGCGAGACAGTCAGACCACGCACTAGAGCATGGTCATATTCTTGATACTATGGTTATTCGGTTGCAGCAATCGTCGAATCTGGGTAAACATGGGCTTGAAACAGTGCTAGAAAATTTCGAAAAAATAGATACGACCCTAAAAAACGTTGCGAACGCAAAAGAAAACCAGGAGTAAAATACAGTAACCTCTAGGAGCTAAAGGAGCGCTTTGCGGCTATCTCTGGCTTGGTCGCGTGCCTTAATTACTTGGCGCTTGTCATATCGCTTTCTACCCTTGCCTAGCGCAATCACAATTTTTATATAGCGACCAGTTGTCAGCAGCTTTGTTGGCACGATCGTTAATCCCTGTTTTTTCGCGTCCAAAAACGTGTCAATTTGCTTGCGGCTGGCTAGTAGTTTGCGGCTGCGGGTATCGACCGTGCGGGCGTGTATGCCCTTTTCGTTCAGCTTCACACTAAAGCTCGTGCCGATCAGCCATAGCTCGTTGTCTTTTGCGGCTACGTACGAGCCTTTTAGCTGCACATGGCCGTCGCGTGCGGCGCGAACTTCGGGGCCTGTTAGTGCAAGCCCCGCCACGATTTCGTCGCCCAATTCATAGTCGAACCGAGCGCGTCGGTTGGTCAGCCCGCCTTTTGCCGAATTTTGTTTGGGTTTGTGCGCCATAGTACCTACTAGTGTAGCAGATCTGGGATGATAGCAAAAAATGATTGAAAATTTGTAAATATATGGTATATTTGGTTTTAGTGCCCACAACGTGTGGGTATTTGTACATCTACAGAAAGGTATAAGTAATGCGATTTTTTCGCGTTATCGCAAGCATGACAGCGGCACTTTTTTTGCTGGTGGGTCTCGTTTCGCCACCTGCAAGTGCACAGGATCCTGTCAACTGGGCTTGTCCAGCAACGCAGCCCATCGACTCACTACTCGGCACGTTCGCGGTATGGGGTTACGATCCCGCGTACATGAACAACCTCTGCGGGGTGAAACATGACGCTCAGCCCGAAAGCTCGGTGAAGTTCTCGGAAGCGGACGGTGTGTTGGTTGGTTCGACCAGTACTGGCGTCATCGCTCTACCTGGAGCGGTCGCCATGGACAGGCAGTTCGCAGAAGTTGCGTCAACACTGAAGGCAAATGCAACTAAGGTTGCTTTCGCCAACTATGTTGGTCTGCGCTGGAATGAACAATCGGTTGCAAGTGGTGTGGTCGCGAAAGTCCGCGACTGGCTTGGTCAGTACAACCGAGTGGTCGTTCTTGGTGCTTCAACAGGTGGGGCTGTTGCAACCAAACTTGCAACTGTGCTTACGCCTGCCGAACAAGCACGAGTAGCACTGTCTGGTTTGAATGCGCCTGCTGGGTTCAACACCTTGCAGCCAGGTGTTCAATCAAGTGTCGACACTGCTATGAAGGTGGTGCCAAATCCGCTGATTATGTGGTTGTCAGAGGTTCCATGGGTGCGTGCGTTTTTCTTCGGACTGACGAACACGAGCCACTACAACTACGGAAGCCAGTTCCAGCTAGAGCAAGCCGCATACAATGGCACGTATGTGCCGTTGGCAGATGGGGCCTTGGCTGAATTTGCTCGTGTGTCCTACTTCGCATCAGCAGGCGACAAGACTGTCAATGGTGACGCGGCATATTTGGTTTGGCAGAATATGCGTGGAGCTTCGGTGCCGCGCTACAATCTGCCTGGCGACCATGTTGGTTGGCAGAAGGACCCTGTCGCCGCCGCTGCATGGCGCGATGCATTGGCGACCGAGCTGGGAATCATCAATAGCTCGCCTTTGCCGCCCGCAGCCTGACAAGATGTGCATCAGCCCTCCCGCGAGTCAGCGGTGAGGGCTTTTGCCTTTTATGGCACTTCTGATATAGTAAATAGCGATGAATTATCTCCCAAAACTCGTCACATTTGATGGCGAGGCTCGTAGCGGCAAAGGCACTGTGGTGCAAGCTACCAAAGATTATTTGCGAGACGAATGTGGCTACAATGTAATGTTGATCGACGCGGGACAAGTGTTCCGCGTTTTGGTTGTGGGCGCAACGCGTGCGGGGGTGGATATGGACAGCCCCGAGGCAATCGATGCATTTTTGCACAACGATACCGAGGCCGAAAAATGCGTACAACTGGTAAAAGCCGTGTATCGTATGGAAAAATCTGAACGCGACAGCCTGCTATACACCAACGAAGTGGGAGCAAATAGTGCCAAAATTGGCGCTCGCCCGCTTTCCCAGGCGTTCAAAGACGAATTGTTAAAAAAATGGCTGCGTGATGCCCACGCAGAGGGCTACGAAGTAGTGCTACTCGACGGCCGTGCACTGGAAGAAACAGGCACAATGCTCGAAAATAAGGGGTTATGTAATTTTGTTCTGGGGCTGTACTTTGTGTGCGATTCAAGCATCGGTGCCCGCCGCACGCTTGGCCTTGCCTCTACGCCCTATGATCAGTTGGAGCCTAGCGACAAGCAGGCGGTAGATGGCCTCGTAGCGCAAATTACCGCTCGCAACCGCGCCGACCGCGAACGCGCCGTGCAGCCAATCGTGCCGCCAGCAGGTGCCCCGACATTCTATTTGCCAACCATTCCTATAGATACTGAGTTTTCTGGTACCCGCCCAATGGCGATTATCGATACCAGCGCCGAAATGAAAAAACTCGCCATGACCCAGCCCGTAGCCGAATTCGTCGCCCGCTACCTTTAAAGCTCATTTTCATAGACGATAAACGGTGCTACAGTAAGCATATGGATTTTCTGCGACATGCCGACAAGATCGATACAGTGGTGCCTGGGGTAACGGCGGCCTATCGATTGCTGCGCGACAACCACAGCGAAGGGATTTATACCAGCCTGGGGCGCTATTACAATCATACGATTTTTGGGCGCGACGCAGGTATGAGCGCCAAGTTTGTGGCGGATTTTGACCACGATACCGTGTGGAATACTATTTTGACACTCGCCTCGTACCAAGGGCTCGAACCCAACAAAACCACCCAAGAACAAAAAGGCCGTATTCACCACGAACTGCGTGATTACACTACGTGGCAAGGCCGCTGGTACGACCGCTTTGGCCTATGGTGGGCCGACCGCGTGTGGGGCACGAAAAACAAGCGGATGCTGACATATTTTGCGGGCGATACTACGGCTACATATCTGCGGCTGATTCACAAATATGCCAAGCGTATCGACCCTTCGGTGATCGACCGTACCGTACCGCAGCAAAACGGTGCAAATGTGATGTTGGGTGCCTCTATCGAAGCGGCGGCAAACTGGATATTGGCGCAGGTCGACGACGAAAGCTTGTTTCGGGTACGGCGGACCAATCGTTGGTCTCTGCCCTACCAAACATTTGCTGATTCGGTGACGGCCTATGCCTGGAGCGACGGCAAAGCCGCCGATACATCGCGCGACCATAGTTTTGTCGAGGTGCAGGCTTATGCGCTCGACGCGCTCGAAGACGCCGCACGGCTGCTGCCTGGTAGTGCCTACGCCGAACAGTGGCGCATGACGGCCGAAGCAATGCACATGGCGCTATTTGACAAATTTTGGAACGAAAAAACAGGTTCGTTTGCCGTGGGCGTGTTTATGCGAAATGGCACAATGACACCGCTCGATACCGAGATGTTGATGGGTGGCTGGGTGCTGAATGTGTCGTTTTGGGACAACTATATGGACATGAAGCATCGATCGCGGCTGATTTCGTTGGTAAAACGACTGTTTCGCGATGATTTTTTGACCGACGTCGGCCTGCGCACGCGCAGCAAAAACACCAACGAACCGCTGGGCGATATGATCGATTACCATGGTATGCGCACGGTGTGGCCGATGTTTAATTTTATGATTATCGAAGGTTTGCGGCGGCATGGGCTGTATCGCTTGGCGCGGCAACTAGAGTTTCGGGTGCTAAATGGGATCAACGCGGTGGGAAATTTCCCCGAATTTATGGTGGTCGAACCCGATGGCAAGCTGTATACTCCCGACAAATCGGCGCGACTGCGGCGGCGTGGGCAGATGATCCCCGAGCAAAATATTGCATTTACAGTGGTGCCTGCGGTGACGCTTGCCTACCGACATCTGTACAAACGGTCGGTTCCTGCCAAAAGTGGGTGGCGGTACGAGCTAGAACAGTCGGTGCTTGATTCTATTCCGAATGTTGAACTGCTTTCGCCTAGTGCAGCGGCTGTGACGCTTGCGCCTATTCCTGTACGAATAGAACGTACGGTTGCGGGGCTAAAGTCGGCGCTGCATATTGCGCCTGTTATACTAGAGTAGGTATGAAGGTAGCGCGTCAATCAACTTGTATGTCATTTGTATCATCGTACAGTCCTCGAGAATCTTGGCCAAAGGGCCAGGAATCTCAAGAGACTGTAGCGCGCTTGTTCAATGATACAAATAACACACAAGTAGATTGCTTGGGCCAAGAGAGGAGTGGCAAAAATCGAATTTCGTTCGACTATGTGTATAGAAAGGTTCGCAATGTCTCGATCTGAACCCAAAAATAAGCAAAACAACAATAAAATAACAATCGTCCAGGTCTCTGAAAGCGAATTTAGCGTACAGGGCCATGGGGTGCATACAGCGTTTGTCGAAACAGTGAATGGTTTGAGCGCTGCGGGGGTGACAGTGCTAAAAAATAAGCTATGGGTGCGGGCAGATGTGCGGCATATCCATACAGTGGGTCCCTACGCCCTACTCCACTTGCTATTTGGTAGCGGCAAAAAGGTTATTTCGGCGCATGTGGTGCCTGCTTCGTTTGTAGGAAGCTTGAAAGGAGCTGAGAAATGGCTGGGATTTGCCACAAGCTATTTACGCTGGTTTTATAACCGTGCCAGTGTGGTGATTGCTGTTTCGGACGAAACCAAAGCCGAACTACGAAAAATCGGGGTACGACGGCCCATAGAAGTGGTATACAATATGGTCGACACGCAGCGCTATGTGTATACCGCCAGTGAACGAGCTGCCGCGCGCAAAAAGTTTGGGTTTGGCGATGGCGACACGGTAGTGCTAGGCAATGGCCAAGTGCAGCCGCGCAAGCGTGTTGATACGTTCATTCGACTCGCTCACCAGCTGCCCACTATCCAGTTTGTTTGGGTGGGCGGCATGCCATTTGGCAAGGCAGCGGCAAATGCGAGCGAAATGGAAACACTCATGCACGCCGCGCCCAAAAACGTACAGTTCACAGGGGTTGTTTCGCTGGCTCAGGTGCGTGAGTATTTTATTGCAGGTGATATTTTTGTGATGAGTAGCGACCAAGAAACCTTTGGTCTGGCGATTGTCGAAGCAGCAGCCAGCGGTATGCCTGTGGTGCTGCGCGACATTCATGATTATGACAATACCTTTCGCCCCGATGCGGTGATGTGTGGCGAAGACGAGTTTTTGCCCGCGCTAAAAAAACTTACTACTGACGCTACCTATTATAGGACCATGCAAAAAAAGGCGCTTACACTGGCGCGACGGTACGACAGCCGCGTGGCGGTGGCAAAGCTGCTCGATGTTTATGCCAAATAACCACGTGGTACAATAGAGCATATAACCATGCGAATAGGATTATTTACTGACACATTTCGGCCGTCGATCAATGGAATTGTATTTGTGCTCGAATCACTGAAGCGCGAGCTCGAAGCCCAGGGACACGAGGTATATATTTTTTGCCCGGGCAAAAAGATTTTGCCCGCCCGCGAAGCCGAACTATACGAAGAAGATCATCATATTGTGCGCTTCCCAAGCATAAAAGGTGCATTTTTTGACGATTACGACACGTCGGTGTTTTTTCCGCCGCGAGTGGTGCAGCAAATCCGCAAACTCGATCTCGATGTGATTCACGTTTTTACTCCATCGCAAGTAGGTTTGGTGGGGATTCAGGCGGCAACCAAATGCGATGTGCCGTTTATTATGCAGCATTCAACCGACCTGTACGAATTTTCTGAAGATTACCCACTGGTGCTGCCAGGGCTCTTGGCGCTTATCGGGATTGTGCTGCCTGCGGCGGTAAAGCTGGGGCGCAAAGATATTGCCGAGGTGGTTAAAATGTATCGGCCGCGCCGTGGTGTAGCCAAGTGGAACAAAGACATTGTGCAACGTGTAGTGACGATGATCTATAGTCGGGCCGATGCGGTGATTGCGCTCAGCGACAAAAGCGCCGACCAGCTGCGTTCGTGGCAAGACGAAAAGTATAATTACGAGATTATGACCATGCCCAATGGTGTGAATGCTATTCCCGCTCCCACCAAGGCTGAGCTAAAGGAATTCCGCGATAACTTTGGAATTGCGCCGAGCGACGAAGTGTTTGGGTTCGTCGGGCGGCTAGGCAAAGAAAAAAACTTGGATATGCTGATCCCCGCGCTTGAGTACGTGGTACACCAGCGCCCCAACGCTCGCCTGCTGTTTGTGGGCGATTTCGAATACCGCGAAACGCTCGAAGCACTGGCAGCCGAAAGCGAATGCGGCGACCGCATTACCTTTACAGGTGCGCTGCCACGCGAAAAACTGGGTGTTGCTTATGCGGCGATGAATGTTTTTGTGTTCCCTTCGCTCAAAGACACCCAGGGTTGGGTGTTGCACGAAGCCGCGCATGCGGGGCTGCCGATTGTGCTGATCGACAAGGGCGTAACGTCGGTGGTAAAAGACGGCGTAAATGGCTATTATGTGGGCAACTCGCCCGAAGCGGTTTCAGACCGCGTACTCGAACTGCTGGCAGACGATAATTTGCGCCAAAAAATGGGTCGCGAAAGTAAAAAAATCGCTGCTACTTTAACAGAGGCCAAGCAAGTCGAAAAACTCGAAAAATTGTACGAAACAGTTGTGCGTAATCACCACGCAGATTCCGAATAAAACGTGGTAGTATAGGCACATGGGCAAGAAAACGACTGACGAAATGATTGCAGAAATTTACGCATTAGCAGTGCGTGCAGATGCAAAGATTGATACTATGCAAGAAGATATGAATGTCTTGAAGAAAGATGTGGAACTTGTTAAAAATGTGCTCGACAGATATGCAGGTATGCTCGACGACGATGAAATCGAACGAATCGCACTGTCTAAACAAGTCGATAGCCATGAAGACTGGATTGCCCGCGCGGCTATAAAGACAAACGTTCGGTATTCGAACTAACGTGCAGCTTGTTCTAGCCGAGTACTGCTGAGCGCTGTATATCCGCAGCGTCTTTTCATACTTTTGATAGTATCAGCGTAGGGAGATAAATCTACGCCATTTTTGGTGGCAACTTCTGACCACAGGATGAACGTTTCTATATCTACAGATGAGCAACCTTCGAAGCCGCTATTTAGGCGTTCCTGTACATCAGAACGGTTAAAGGTGTCGATAAAGCGATTTGGGATGCCTATAGCCATAATATTAATATTATATCACATTATGCACAATAACACAATGCTCTCACAACTTTGCAGGGTCCAACCTTGTAGCAGGGTTGGACCCTGCAAAGAAGGTGGAAATGAAACAGCCGCCGAAGCGGTGCGAAGGAGCTTCCCTTTCGGGGCTCGACTTCGGCGACCGTTTCAGCGGCTCAGTTGTGGGCTCCAACCAGCGTCTGGATGAGCCCCACATCTGGGATGTCCCGCAGGTGTTGCTTGCTCTTGCCGACCATCTGACCGAAGGTGGCCACGGAGACGTCACGCTCTGTGAGGTCTCCGTTGATGATGCCCATCAGCTGCTTGTCTGAGCTGGGCATTATCATCCTGGTGAGCTGCACCCTCTTCACGTAGAAGTAGGTACTGACAGCTCCACCAGACTCCAGGAACACCTTGCACTCCTTGACTGCCTGAACGACAACGAGGGTGCTGGCAACTGTGATGATAGTGCGACGCATGATTGCGCCTCCTTCCCCGCTCTCGCGGGATAGTACGGGCTCAACACATCGAATTATGTGAAAAGCTAATATATATATCACTATTTGCTCATAAAGTCAAGTATCATTTCTCGCCTACCTCTGTTACACTAAACACTGTATTATTCTAAATTCCAACTTCTAAAATCTGTATTCTATCCCCATGATTGCCGACATCCACATCACCGAAAAGTCCTTCGGCCCCAAAACCTTGATGACCAACATCAAGTTTAGTATTGATGTGGGCGAAAAGGTGGGTGTGGTGGGTCGCAATGGCGTGGGCAAAAGTACGCTTTTTGGGATACTGGCGGGCACTGATAGCGACTTTACGGGAGACATTACCTATAGGCGCGGGCTAACAGTAGTAGCGACTGCGCAAGAACACGGGAATTTGGGTGAGCAAACGGTACTGCAGTATATTTTGCAGGGGCTGCCCGAATATGCCGAGCTCAGCCGTACCATCGAAACCTATCCCGCTACTATGGGCGACGACATGCGCAAGATCGAAGAATACACCAGTGCACTAGAGCGGTTCGACAGCAAAGGGTTTTACCAGATTGAAGGTGATATCGAACGCGAGCTCGAGCAGTTTCAGCTGCCAGATGTAGCACACCGCGCATTTGCAACACTGAGCGGCGGCCAAAAAAGATTAGTAGAAGTGGTTAAGGTAATGCACTCGCAGGCGCAGCTAGCGCTGATTGACGAACCGACGAATCATATGGATTACGTAGCCAAAAAACAGTTTATCGACTGGATGCAGAACGCACCCGAAGCCATGTTGGTGATTACCCACGACCGAGATGTACTAAAGTATGTCGACAGAATCGTGGAGTTAAAAGACGGTGGTTGCCAAAGTTACAAGGGTAATTATGATGATTATTTGAAGCAGAATGCGCACAGCACAGGCACCGCCATGCATGATTACGAAATGGTGCAGCGGCAGATTTCTAACCTAAAGGTAAAAGTGACGAACTTTCGACGGTTGAAGGAAAAGGCGCGCGACCCTGATACAATTAAACAGTTCAAACGACGCGAATCGCAAGCAGCGACAGAGCTAGCCGAACTAGAAAAGATACAAAAGCCGACGTTTTGGATCGACAAAGCCAGCGCCGAAGGCCTGAACCATAAGGTAGCCGAACAATACGGCAAATACAAAGCCCGCAACATAAAAATGAATATTAAAAACGAAGAAAGTCGTAGCAAGCATGTACTGGTGAGCGCGCGAGACTTGAGTTTGGGATACGCTGCCCCACTGTTTAGCGACGTGAACATTGATTTGCGCGAAGGCGAAGCACTAGAGCTGCGCGGCCGTAACGGCGCAGGAAAATCAACCCTGCTAAAAGCGCTCTTGTCCCTCCCCCCCTCCTTTGCAGGGTCCAACCCTGCTACAAGGTTGGACCTTGCAAAGAGAGATGGTGGCGTTACCTTTTTTGGTGGGACGCTTGAGCTTGATCCGCATGTCCGTGTAGGGGTATACGAGCAAGAAGTGTCGCCAACGTATTTTGCGCTGTCGCTGCACGACGCGATTGAGCGAATCTACTTGAACAGAAATTTGAGTATCAGCGAAACAAAGATTCGCCAACTAATGAGCGACTATTTGTTTACCGATAGTGATGGCAGTGTAGAAGTAGAACGACTAAGTGGTGGCCAGAAAGCGCGGCTACAAATTATTGCCATGCTAGCAAACGACCCACAGCTGCTGGTACTTGACGAGCCGACCAATCACCTCGACCTTCCGAGTATCGAAGAGCTCGAAACCGCCCTCGCTCGCTACAGCGGCGCGGTGCTGTATGTGAGCCACGACGATTACTTCCGCCAAAATATGGGCGGCAATGTGGTGCAGATTGGAAAATAAAATGCCCCTGCTTGCTATGAGCAGGGGTTGTTAGCCTGATGGGGCGAAAAAGGCAGCGTAGAGTGTACCTACGCAGATTCTACTCTTTCGCCCCTAGGGGTTCGGCACTCTAACAGCGGTTTCGCATTCCACACGAGCTTATAGCCCTACGAAATGCCACTCCTGGTGCTCTGAACCAGCTATAGATATATTATAGCATATTTTCTTAAAAAACAAAACACCTACTTGAGACACAAAATCGTTTTGCCGCTTAACGATAAAAATTACGGATTTCATGTTCGATATCGTTGTGGTGAACGTATACAATATCGCCAGTTTTATGATATTTTACAAAGGCTTTTTGTCGTGCACGCTGCAGAATCTCGCGAAAATCAGCTCCAGACATTCCGTCAGTGATGATAGCTAATTGTGGAATATCAATATGGTCGGCATATGGCGAGAGTACGTTTCTATCCAAGATATCCTCGTCGTCTAGTGTTAGCGGACTATGGTTATTTGCATCTAGAATATGTTCATAGAATAACACACCCCATATATCAATCCTTTCTTGTTCATTTGGCAGTGGCACACCAATTGGCTCTAGGCGACCAGAGCGTACAAGGGATGGTTCGATATCATCGATATCACAATTCGTTGCCGCTGCAACAATAATATTAGGATGTTTTTTGCGAATTTCTTCAAGTTTTAAATTCAGTGTTTTTCGTACATCGATACGTTCACTGGTACCACTGTCTCCGCGACGAGCATACGCATCGAATTCATCGAAAAATAGTACGAGCTTGCCAGGTGCTGATTTTGCATTAGAGAAAATTTCTTCTAGATTTTGTGCAGACTTTCCTACCCACATGCTAACGATTTGCGTCGAAGGCACTTCCCATATATTGGCGCCAATTTCGTGAGCAAATGCACGAGCTAAGCTTGTTTTTCCTGTTCCAGGTGGCCCATGAAGGAGAAAATTCTGTGCAGAAATGCCATACATTTTTGCCGCTTCGGGGTTGGATATGCCTGCTGCTATAGTCTGTAGCCTTTCTTTGGCTACCGTAGCACCCCCGACAGACCGCAGACCAGCGTTATTGCTGAGCATCTCGATCTTGGGCATCTCTGCGTGTGTCGAGTGATATGAATCAGGCGATTTGGGGATTGACGAGATAAAAGAATCTGGAGGTGCGATGATGACAGAGAGATCTGTGTTATTGTCAAGGTCGGGCTGTGCATACTGATCTCCAATTTTATCGAGTGTTATCGACAAAATATCACAAAAGCGTTGTAAAAATTTAATACTGTCATATTTTTCCGAATTTTTGTTAAAAGGTATTCTTCCGTCGCTTACGGTATGAAGATCATAAGAGCTTGCCGTAGAAAGTGTGATTTCACATGTTTCGGTAGTTGTACTGAAATCGATACATACCATCTGTTGGAGCGATATTGGTATATAGAGCGCGTAAGGTTGATGCGTTAATTTATAAACTTTAATACCTGATTTATCTTCAAGGGATCTATCTTGGATGTGTTTTTTCACTAACCTAGATAAGGATGCTTGCCAATTATATACATTCGCCTGATGTGGAACTGTGCTATCGAAGCAGATTTTAGAACTAGCATTATTATTTCCGTTTGTATCTATATGAAAGTCCAAACTAATACTTTGTATGGGGTAGAGGGGCTCTATACCTGATTCTTCTGTACTAAAAAGACAAGTACTTGTAGTGCATTCAAGCAAGTAACTTTCGAACTCTAGGGTGTCGGCAATGGTGATCAGAGAGTGTTTTCCTCTGATCTCTATATCTTCAGCGTTTGTATGGTCATGTTCCATACTGAAACTATAGTGTCAGATGATATACCGAGCAAGCATGACCGTTTTAGAAATAAATTAAGTCTTTTTTAGTAAACCATTTTGTTCGAGTGCCGCAGTTAGCTTGGGTCGGTCGAAGCCAATAATTACTTCGTCACCGATAGTAGTGGTGGGGACGCCTTGGAATTGGCCATTCACGCGTTCGAGTAGTTCTTCTTTGGCTTTTTCGTCTTCTTCGATATTTTTGCTGACGTATTTTACACCTAGGCTATCGAGCCATTGCTTTTCGGTGGTGCAGAACGCACACCATGTGGTGCTATACACAGTAACGGTTGGTTGTGTTGCAGTATCTGACATAAGTATTTCCCCTTTTCTTTTGCGATTACTATACATTATACATGAAATTGCTCTGGTAATCTATGTTATAGTATAAAGCATATGCGCAATGTGAAGGCCAAAGCATTTGCACTCCCGACGGTGCTGATAGCGTCGTTGATTATGATGATTGTGTTGATGGCAGCACTGACTTCTATTAGTTCGATCGATGCGACTGTACGCGACCAATACTACACTAAAGTGGCTAACGAAGCGGCAGAGGCGGGTGTAAGAATGGCGCAGGCTTGTTTGGGTAATGATTTTTTGACAAGCTGGGCAGGCAAATCTTTGGCACCAAATACAGATTGTAATGGCAATATTGTACCAGGGCGTTCTGCGTATGTGATCGATACACCCTATGTTCGTACCAAGTTTTCCGTACCCTACCCCAGCACTCTGGGAATAAAGCGCGTCGCCGCCACAGGGAGCACCGAGATACTACGACAGTCGAGTGCGGTGGTACGTACGCAAAACAGCACGGTCAATACAGTAGTAGGAAGGCCGATTAATTCGACCAACATTATTGTTGGTGCGACAGCGCCACCACTCAGCGGGTTGGCGCAGATGCACTATGGGGTGATACTCCCTACTGGTCAAGCCAAGATGGCGGGGTATAATGCCGACGGACGGCTGGGTGTTGGTAATACGGATGTTCAATACGCACCCATAGCATTTGCGTTGCCCGCTGGCGAACTAGCTGACCGCGGGTTTAGTAGTCTGAATTATGGACAGCAGACATTCATTGTTACGCAAAGTGGCAAAGTGTATGCTGCAGGTAAAAATACTACAGGTGCACTGGGTATCGGAAGTATGGGGGGGAATGCTAACGGTGACATAGTAACTCCTCAGCAAACAGTTGGTTTACCTGCAAATGTGCGCTATATTGCTACCACTCAGACATTTGCCAGTAGTGACACCACATCATTTTTTGCAGGTATAGATGACAATATTTACTCGGTCGGTTCGTGTACCTATGGAGTGCTGGGCAACAACCAGCCAATAGCTGGATGCAGCAATACCAGTACTCCGCAGCGTGTTGCACTGCCTGCGGTAAACCCAACAGACCAAAATACGATCCCTGCAGTCGATGCCCAGGGCGACAAAACGGGCGATATGACGGTCGGTAATTCAAACTTCGTTCGTATGAAGGGCGGTGCCGTGTATGGCTGGGGGCGGAACTTTGTTGGACAACTAGGCGACGGAACAACCACTGACACTTCCCTGCCGAAAAAAATCGGAACTTTTGGTGATCCTGGCAAAACAAAAGCTGCACAAGTCACGACTGACAGTTCGGTGGTGTATATCGTTGATGACGCGGGTGATTTGTACGTGCATGGGTACGGCCGCCTGGGCCAGGCAGGCAGTACACCAATACTCATGCGTTCAAATAGTGGTGCAAGCCAGTGTATCGTCAATGCAGGTGGAGCTTCGGTGGGTGTACAGTTGCAAGTAGCAACATGTGACGATGACAGTGTGAATCAGCAATTGATTTGGCATTATGACGGAACAATTCGCGTACGCCCAAACACTACTACCGAATATTGTTTAGGCGCGGCTAGTGCGTCGAACGGCGCTGCGTTGATTACAAAAACCTGTTCGGCAGCGGATCCTACGCAACAATGGACATACGCGAGTCATCCGACGAATCCGAGTGATGCTTCGGATCGTATCATAAAAAACAAAGCTAACGGTAGTTTTTGTATAACCCGTCATGACGGCTGGTGGAATGCAAATAATTTGCTTTATTATGAAAATTGCAACCAAAATGGTAGCGGAATGAATTCGCGCTTTTACTTCGACATACCTATCAAATACCCACGCAAAATGACATTACCGCCTAATATGAAAGTGCTGCGCGTTGCTGCTAGTGATGGGTCAACACTGGTGCTTATGCAAAATACAGCTACAGGGGCTACTCAGGTATGGGGTATGGGAGTAAATGACAGGGGCCAACTAGGAGTCGGAAATACAGAACGGTATACTCCTGTCCCAACCCAGTTTGGCAAGACCGACACAGATAATCCTGCAAAATATAATACAGCGGTCGATATGACAATCACCCAGCCTGGCCAAACATCAGATATTGCACGGTCAAATTACAATGCGGCATTTGTAGTGCTTGCCGATGGCAGCGTGTATGGTGCAGGACCAAACATATTTGGACAGCTTGGTAATGGCGCGACGCTTTCTCCTAACCCACCTACCCCGCCCAATCCGTCTGATGTGAGTGTACCGACGAAAATGCTTTTGCCGAGTGATGTAAAAGCCGCAGCATTTGGTGGTGTGCGCACCGCAAATGGCACGACGATCGTCATTACGACAGCTGGCGAGGTATATACTGTGGGCAATAATAGCTATGGACAACTAGGCGATGGCACAACAACCCATAGCTCGACTCCCGCAGCGCGAGAATACTACAAAGTCCCTAATCCAATCGTATACTAAAGTGTGGTATCATAAACCGTAAGAACTATGAGTAGGTGGAATATATCTCAACGTGCATTTGCACTCCCGACAGTGCTGATTAGCTCACTTATTATGATGATTGTGCTCATGGCAGCGCTGACTTCGGTGACGTCGATCGACGCGACGATTCGGGATCAGTACTATAACAAGTTAGTGAAAGAAGCTGGTGAAGCGGGCATGGCGATGGCGCAGGTGTGTCTAAAAAGCAATACGTATCTTCCGAAATGGGGTTCGTACAATCCTTCTTACGTCGCAAATGATCCTACTAAACAATTTGCACTTGCTCCAAATACTGATTGTGCAGGTGTGGAAAATGTAAATTTATCAAAGTACATAACAGGTGATAACAGTAATCCTAAGATGACATTTAGTATTGATGCACCAAGCACCCAGGGTGGAGGTCAGAAGATTAGCTCCAAAGGTATCGTAACACGTATGAGGGGTTCAAATGCGAGTGCTGTTTACCAGACCTATAACGGATATAGCAGCGCTATCATTGCCTCACAGGAGCTTTTTGGAAGTATTACAATGGGTAGCTCATTTTTGTACCAGGACAGTAATGTAACTGGCGCTCAATTTTCTCTAATTAAGCCAGATGCTAGTGTTGTATCTGCAGGCAAGAATATGGATGGTCGTCTAGGCAATGGAGCTGCCATTACTACTACTCCACCCTTTGCTGCTGACGAGCCCGTACCTGTCCCATTTATACTGCCTGCATCCGACAATAAGTCGCGAGC
>WBZM01001708.1_pt1 | contig 20768 bp, 20 predicted proteins | sample 5204271 | NCBI WGS metagenome assembly WBZM01 (sample SAMN12344346, study PRJNA552823) | activated sludge metagenome | biome: Activated sludge suspended growth; feature: Nitrification reactor; material: Wastewater; isolation source: activated sludge from nitrification reactor of wastewater...
CTGCTCGCGCACCACCTCGACGTGCTCGAGCGCGTCGGCCTGATCGAGCGGTCGAGCTCGGCCGGGGACGCCAGGCGCAAGTACGTGCGCCTCGTCCTCGACGCAGTGCCCGGACCCCCTGTCGCACCGCCGCCCCCGGCCGAGATGCTGTTCGTCTGCACGCACAACTCGGCCCGCTCGCAACTCGCCGCGGCGATGTGGACGGCGCGCACGGGCTGCAGTGCCCGCTCGGCCGGCACGGCGCCCGCGCCACGCGTGCATCGCGGGGCGGTGGCGGCAGCCCGGCGAGCCGGCCTGTCGCTCGCCGACGCGGTGCCCACCCGTCTCGACCGGGTTCCCGCCGACGTGCAGGTCGTCACGGTGTGCGACCTGGTGCACGAGGAGCTCGAGCCCGCTGCCGACTGGTGGCACTGGTCGATCCCCGACCCGGTCGCCGACGGCCGACCCGCCGCGTTCGACGCCGTCGTCGACGAGCTCGACCGTCGCATCGCCGCGGCGGTGGCCTCATGAGCACCCGAGTGGGCATCAACGGCTTCGGACGCATGGGCCGGCTGGTCGTGCGCGCGCTGCGGCTGCATCCCGAGCTCGAGCTGGTGCACGTGAACGAGGTGAAGGGAGGTGTCGAGACGGCGGCACACCTGCTCGAGTTCGACACCGTGCACGGCCGCTACGGCGGCGAGGTCGCGGTCGAGGGCGAGGGCGATGGCCTCCGGATCGACGGGCGCTCCGTCGGGTTCACCGAGCACGCTCGGCCGGGCGACATCGACTGGGCCGGGCTCGGCGTCGACGTGGTGATCGAGGCGACCGGGAAGTTCAAGACCCTCGACACGTTGCAGCCGCATCTCGATCGCGGCGCTCGTCGCGTCGTGGTCGCATGCCCGGTGAAGAGCGACGACGTCCTCAACGTCGTCATGGGCTGCAACGACCACCTGTACGACCCCACTCGACACCGGATCGTCACTGCGGCGTCGTGCACCACCAACTGCCTCGCACCCGTGGTGAAGGTGCTGCACGAGTCGATCGGCATCGAGCGGGGCGCGATCACCACCGTGCACGACGTCACCAACACCCAGGTGATCGTCGACGCGCCGCACAAGGATCTCCGCCGGGCGCGCTCGGCGCTCAACTCGCTGGTGCCCACGTCGACCGGCAGCGCCACCGCGATCACCCTGATCTACCCCGAGCTGGCCGGGAAGCTGAACGGCATCGCCGTCCGCGTGCCGCTGCTCAACGCGTCGCTCACCGATGCGGTGTTCACCATGCAGCGTGACACCACGGTCGACGAGGTGAACGATCTGCTGCGCCTCGCGAGCGTGGGCGACCTGCGGGGCATCCTCGGCTACGAGACCCGACCGCTGGTCTCGGCCGACTACACCGACGACACACGCTCGGCCATCGTCGACGCACCGTCGACGATGGTGATCGACGGTCGGATGGTGAAGGTGTTGGCCTGGTACGACAACGAGTACGGCTACGTGCACCGCATGGCCGAGCTGGTGGCGAAGGTCGCCGCGTCGTGAAGCTGCGCAACTACGCGCTCGTCACGGCGGGGTACTGGGTGTTCACGGTCACCGACGGCGCGCTGCGCATGTTGGTGCTGCTGCACTTCCACGAGCTCGGCTATTCGCCGGTCGCGATCGCGTTCTTGTTCCTCGCCTACGAGTTCATGGGCGTCCTCACCAACCTGGTCGGTGGATGGGTCGGTGCTCGACGTGGCCTCAACCGCACGCTGGTGGCCGGGCTCGTGCTGCAGATCGTGGCGCTGGTGGCTCTCACGTTCGAGTCGCCGAGCTGGGAGCGATGGGTGTCGGTGACCTTCGTGATGGCGATGCAGGCGCTGTCGGGCATCGCCAAGGACCTCACCAAGATGAGCTCGAAGAGCGCGGTGAAGACGGTGGCGGGGGAGGGGTCGCTGTTCCGGCTCGTCGCGGTCCTCACCGGCTCGAAGAACGCGCTCAAGGGCGTGGGCTTCTTCGTCGGTGCGGCGTTGCTGGCGTGGCTGCGCTACGACGGCGCGCTCTGGGCGATGAGCGGGGCGCTGGCCGTGACGGCCGTGGCACTGCTCGTGCTGCTCGACGAGGACATCGGCCGTTCGAAGAAGAAGCCGCCGCTGCGCTCGATCGTGTCGACGTCGACGGCGATCAACCGGCTGTCGGCGGCGCGGTTGTTCCTGTTCGGCGCACGTGACATCTGGTTCGTCGTCGCCGTGCCGGTGTTCCTCGCCGACGAGCTCGGCTGGTCCGACCGTGGCGTCGGAGCGTTCCTCGCGCTGTGGGTGATCGGCTACGGGATCGTGCAGTCGTCGGCGCCTCGCCTGCTGACGCGAGGCGGGCGCGAGGTCGACGAGGTCGCCTCGGCGCGGCACTGGGCGCTCGTGCTCGCCGGCGTATCGGCGGCGATCGCCGCGCTGGTGGCCGCCGACGTGGCCGTCACGCCGGCGGTGGTGGGCGGGCTGATCGTGTTCGGCGTCGTCTTCGCGATGAACTCGTCGCTCCACTCGTACCTGGTGCTCGCATACGCCGACGACGACTCGGTGTCGATCGACGTCGGGTTCTACTACTCGGCCAACGCCGTCGGCCGCCTGGTGGGCACGCTGCTGTCAGGGGTGCTCTACCTGTGGGGCGAGCTGCCGGCGGCGCTGTGGGGATCGACGGCGTTCGTCGTGCTCACCTGGCTGCTCGCGCAGCGCCTGCCACCGGTGCCCGACGACGTGCAGGTGTCGCTCGCGACGGTCGACGCAGGCGACTGAGGCGCGATCGCGAGCCGGCGATCAGCCGAGTGCCGACCGCAGCGCAGCGACGCGATCGGGGACGACGGAGTACCACGCCCAGGTGCCGCGCTTCTCGCTCGTGACCAGACCCGCCTCGCGCAGGATCTTCAGATGATGGCTGACCGTCGGCTGCGACCGGCCCGAGGGCTCGATCAGGTCGCACACGCACGCGCCGGCGGTACCCGTGGCGGTGATCATCGACAGCAGGTGCAGGCGGACCGGATCGGCGAGCGCCTGGAAGCCCTTGGCCAGCTCGGCCGCGTCGGCCTCGTCGAACGACGAGCTGCCGAGCGGCTGGCAGCACGTCTCGACGATCACGATCTTCTTCGACATTTTCGGCCTCCAACGTATTGACAATCATCGATGTAAGGCTAGAGTGCATCACATCGACGAACGTCAATCTACTCCCGAGGAGCTCGTCATGTCACGTGTCCAACTCGCCCTCAACGTCGACGACCTCGAGGCCGCGATCACCTTCTACTCCAAGCTCTTCGACGCCCAGCCCGCCAAGATCCGCGAGGGCTACGCCAACTTCGCCATCGCCGAACCCCCGCTCAAGCTCGTGCTGATCGAGAACAAGGGCCAGGGCGGCACGCTCAACCACCTCGGCGTCGAGGTCGAGAACACCGACCTGGTGATGGCAGCCAACCGGCGTCTCGCCGCCGAGGGCCTCGCCACCGACCTCGAGGAGAACACCAGCTGCTGCTACGCCGTCCAGGACAAGGTGTGGGTGCACGGCCCCGACGCCGAGCCCTGGGAGGTGTACACGGTGCTGGCCGATGCCCCGGCGATGCGCAAGATCCCGGTCGAGGGCGGCGAGAGCGCCTGCTGCGCCCCGGCCGCGGAGGCCGTCGATGTCGCGGCCGCCTCCACCGTGACGAGCTGCTGCTGACCCCGATGGGGCAGCTCGGCACCACCCCCACGGCGCGCCGACCGCAGCACGGTGCTGCGGTCTGGCGCACCGCCGACGTCGCCGCCGACACGCGGTGGCGGATCGACCTCGACGAGGCACAGCGCGCCGAGCTCGTCGCCGCGGCTCGGGACGCGATGGCGCGTGGCGTCACGGTCGACACGATCGCTGCGGCCGGCTTCCCGTTGCCCGGCATGCGCGAGGCCATCGCCACGTGGAGCGCCGAACTCGAGCAGGGGTTCGGCTTCCTGCTCCTGCGCGGCTTCCCGATCGACCTGCTCGACGAGCGTGAGACCGAGCTCGCCTACCTGGGGCTCGGCACGCACCTCGGCACCCCGGTCGGTCAGAACAAGCAGGGCGAGCTGCTCACGCACGTCCGTGACGAGCGCCTGCCGGCCGACGCCGGCAAGGTGCGCTTGTACCGCACGCGCGAGCGGCAGGACTTCCACACCGACGGCGCCGACATCATCGGGCTGTTGTGCCTGCACCGCGCGGCCAGCGGGGGCGAGAGCAAGCTGGTGTCGAGCTGGGCGCTCTACAACGAGCTCCTCGATCGCCGTCCCGACCTGCTCGACGCGCTCTACGAGCCGATGGGCTGGGACCGTCAGGGCGACGTGCCGCCCGGCGAGGCACCGTGGTTCAGGCTCGCGCCGCTGAACGACATCGACGGCAGGCCGCGCCTGTTCTACCTCGGCTGGTACATCCGCGATTCGCAGCAGCACGCCGACGCGCCGCGTCTCACCGTCGCCCAGCTCGAGGCGATGGAGCTGCTCGAACGGCTCGCCAACGACCCGACCTTCCACGTCGAGATGGACTTCCAGCCGGGCGACGTGCAGCTGCTCAACAACGGCCGAATCCTCCACGCCCGCGAGGCCTACGAGGACGACCCGGATCCCGATCGGCGGCGTCACCTGCTCCGGATGTGGCTCGCGGCCCATCGGTTCGCGAGTCTGGAGGACGGACTGCGGGGCGGCATCGCCCCGCCCCCTGCACGAACATGACCGACATCACCGAACGACCTCCCGCGCCCGACGACACCACGCCTGCGCGCCTCGGCACGCTCGACCGGCTGCTGCCGGTGTGGATCGGCATCGCGATGGCACTCGGCATCGCGCTCGGCCGGATGTTCCCCGGCCTCGACGACACGCTCGACCGGGTGAAGATCGACACCGTCAGCCTGCCGATCGCGATCGGGCTGTTGCTGATGATGTACCCGGTGCTCGCAAAGGTGAAGTACAGCAAGATCGGCCACGTCGTGTCCGACCGCCGATCGCTCGCGATGTCGCTGGTGCTCAACTGGCTCGTCGGCCCGGCCGTGATGTTCGCGCTCGCATGGCTGATGCTGCCCGACCTGCCCGAGTACCGCACCGGTCTGATCATCGTCGGCCTCGCGCGCTGCATCGCGATGGTGCTCGTGTGGAACGACCTCGCGTGCGGCGACCGTGAACTGGCCGCTGTGCTCGTCGCGCTCAACTCCGTGTTCCAGATCCTCGCTTTCTCGCTGCTCGGCTGGTTCTACCTCGATGTGCTCCCTGGCTGGCTCGGCCTGGACAGTGACGGGATCGACATCACCGTGTGGGAGATCGCGAAGAGCGTGCTGATCTTCCTGGGCATCCCGCTGCTGGCCGGTTTCCTGACCCGCACCTTCGGCGAACGCGCCAAGGGCACCGAGTGGTACGAGGAACGCTTCATCCCGCGTATCGGTCCCGTCGCGCTGTACGGGCTGCTGTTCACGATCGTCATCCTGTTCGCGTTGCAGGGGGAGCGGATCACCGACCAACCCCTCGACGTGGCACGCATCGCCCTGCCGCTGCTCGCCTACTTCGCGATCATGTGGTTCGGCACGTTCGCGATCGGATTGCGCCTGCGGCTGCCGTACGACCGCAACGCCTCGGTCGCGTTCACCGCGGCCGGCAACAACTTCGAACTCGCGATCGCGGTGGCGATCGGCGTGTTCGGGGTGTCGAGCGGCCAGGCGCTCGCAGGGGTGGTGGGTCCGCTGATCGAGGTGCCCGTGCTCGTCGGCCTGGTCTACGTCTCGCTCGCCGCGCGCCGTCGCTTCTACGCCGCGCCGCGCTGAAATCGCGTTCGGCGCGCCGGGTTCGGCGTGCCACGCTGACCCGATGACCGACACCCCGAGGTATGTGGACACGACGATCGCGACGGGCGCCCTTCGGGGTCTCGACGACGACGGCCTCGTGCGCTTCCTCGGCGTGCCGTACGGCGAACCGCCTGTCGGCGAGCTGCGCTTCGCCTCGCCCGTCGCCTGCGCCCCGTGGGCGGGCGTGTTCGACGCGACCGCCTTCGGACCGAAGCCGCCCCAGCCCGAGATGGCCGCCCCGATCGGCGCACCTCAGATCGATTGCCCGATCGGTGAGGACTGCCTGCGGCTGAACGTGTACTCGCCGTCGCTCGACGGCGAGCGTCCGGTGATGGTGTGGTTCCACGGTGGCGGGCTCGCGTTCGGATCCGCCAACGAGTACGACGGCTCGAACCTCGCCCGCCGTCAGGACGTCGTCGTGGTCAGCGTCGAGTTCCGGCTCGGCCTGCTCGGCTTCGCCGACCTGTCACCCTGCGGACCCGAGCACGCCGGCTCCGCGTCGAACGGCTTCCGCGACCAGATGCTCGCCCTGCGCTGGGTGCGTGCCAACATCGGCGCGTTCGGCGGCGATGCCCGCAACGTCACGGTGTTCGGCCAGTCCGGTGGGGGCGTGTCGATCCTGGCCCTGCTCGGGTCGCCGGACGCGGCCGGGCTGTTCGACCGGGCGATCGTCCTCAGCGCAGGCCCGCCGCAGCCGGCCCCTCCCGAGGTGGTGTCGATCCTCGGCGGCACGTTGGACGTCGAGCCCGAGCAGCTGCCGGATGCGCTGCGAGCGCTCTCCGCCGAGCGGATGATCGAGATCCAGCAGGGCATCGGCTTCACCGCCGGTGGAGCGGTCGACGGCACCGTGGTCACGCGTTTCCCGGTCGACGCGATCCGAGCCGCGGGTGCCGCCGGTGTGCCGATCCTGATCGGCAGCACGCGCGACGAGGGCACGCTGCTCACGTCGATGATGGGCGGCATGCGCCCCCAGGTGCTGCGCATCCTCGCCGCCGGTCTCGCCGAGGGCACTTTCGAGGGCGGTGACCCGAGCGCGTACCTCGAGCGGCTCGACGTGGCGGTCGCCGGCGACGACCTCGCGTTCCACACCGAGGTGTGGACCGACCACTTCCGTCGCACTGCCGTGCGTGTCGCGGCGGCTGCCTGCGAGGCCGGTTCCGGTGGCTGGCTGTTCCGCTTCGACCTGCTGCCCACCGGACCGCTGGCCGGCGAGCTCGGCGTCACCCACGCGGCCGACCTCGGGTTCGTGTTCGACACGCTCGAGCACTCCGACGGGTCGCTCTACGACCCGATGGACGACGATGCACGGCGCACCGCGGCGATGTGGTCGCGCGTGCTCGCGTCGTTCGCCCGTGACGGGCATCCGGGTGGTGCGCTGCCCGACTGGCAGCCGTACCTGCCGGGCGGCACGAGCCTGCTGGTCGACGCCGAGCCGCGCATCGTTCGCCGTCTCGACGCAGCCCGTCAGGTGATCTGGGGTGATCCGGGCTGACGAAGGACCGCTCGAGAGGAATCGCCACATCCGGCGTGCGCGGCGCGCCGCCGTGGGGCACGCTGGCGGCATGAGCGATGTCAACGACTGGAACAAGACCATCATCGACGAGTTCCGTGCGAACGGCGGCAGGGTGGGCGGCAACTTCGAAGGGGCGCCGCTGCTGCTGCTCCACACCACGGGCGCCAAGTCCGGCCAGGAGCGGATCAACCCGATGATGTACCAGGACCTCGGCGGATCGATCGCGGTGTTCGCGTCGATGGCCGGCGCGCCGAACAACCCGGCGTGGTTCCACAACCTGGTCGCCAACCCCGACGTGACCGTCGAGATCGGCACCGAGACCAAGGCGTTCCGCGCTCGCGTGGCCGAGCCGGGCGAGCGAGAGCCGATCTGGACCAAGCAGAAGGCCGACTACCCGGGCTTCGCCGACTACGAGTCGAAGACCGATCGTGTGATCCCCGTGGTGATCCTCGATCCAGCCTGACGCGAAGCGGCGGCAATCCATCAATCCCGCTTGATGTATCTCGGCGGCCGGGGTACGGTCGGTACATGGCACCAGCCGCCGTCGCCCCGCCTCCGATCCTGCCGCTCGTCGCCGATCCGCGTCGTTGGCACCTGCTGGTCGAACTGGCGCGCAGCGACCGTCGGGTGGCCGAGCTCACCGAGCTGATCGGCGCGCCGCAGAACCTGGTCTCGTACCACCTGGGCGAGCTGCGCAAGGCCGGGGTGGTGACCGGCCGGCGCAGTTCGGCCGATGGCCGCGACGTCTACTACCGCGCCGACCTCGGCCGGTGTCGCGAGCTGCTGGCCGACACCGGTCTCGGCCTGCACCCGGGACTGCGTCTCGCACCGGTGCCCGTCCCCGACACCTCGCGACGCGGCACCGTCCGAGTGCTCTTCCTCTGCACGGGCAACAGCGCCCGGTCGCAGATGGCCGCGGCGATGCTCACGGCTCGCACCGACGGTCGCATGCGCGCGAACAGCGCCGGCAGCCACCCCAAGCCGGTGCACCCGCTCGCCGTGCAGGTGATGGCCGAACGCGGGATCGACCTCGGCGGAGCCCACCCCACGCATCTCGACCGCTGGGCCCGCACCCGCTTCGACCGGGTCGTCACCCTGTGCGACAAGGTGCGCGAGGTGTGCCCCGAGTTCCCGGGGCCGGCGCCGACCGCCCACTGGAGCATGGCCGACCCGTCGACGAGTCCGCCGGACGAGGCGCTCGCGACGTTCCGCACCCTGGCCGACGAACTCGAGGAGCGCCTCGAGCTGCTCGTCGCCGAGCTCACCGTCACCACCCATGGAAGGACCAGATGATGATCGACGATTCCACCGCCAACGTCCGCCTCCTCGTCGACGACGTCGCCGCGAGCGTCGACTTCTACACACGCCACTTCGGCTTCCAGGTGCTGCACGCGTTCGGCCCGGCGTTCGCCGACGTCCGGCGAGGTCATCTGCGGCTGCTGCTGTCCGGGCCGCAGAGCTCGGCCGCACGCCCGATGGACGACGGCGAGCAGCCCCGACCCGGTGGGTGGAACCGCATCCACCTCGTCGTCGACGACCTCGACACGATGGTCGCCGAGCTGTCGGCAGCGGGGGTGGCGTTCCGCAACCCGGTGGTGCGCGGTCCCGGCGGTGCCCAGGTGCTCGCGTTCGACCCGTCGGGCAACCTCGTCGAGCTGTTCCAGCCGGCCGCCGCCTGAGGGGTCGCCGATCGTGACCGGGCGCGGCGGCGCCGTCGGCGAGGTCGCGCGGCTGTTCGTCCGGCTCGGCGTGATCGGGTTCGGCGGGCCGGCCGCCCACATCGCGATGATGCGCGACGAGGTGGTGCGCCGCCGGGCCTGGCTCGACGACACCGAGTTCCTCGAGCTCGTGGGCGCGACGAACCTGATCCCCGGGCCGAACTCGACCGAGCTCGCGATCCACCTCGGACACCGACGCGCCGGTTTCCGAGGGCTGCTGGTGGCCGGGCTCTGCTTCATCGCACCGGCGGTGCTGATCGTCGGCACGCTCGCGTGGCTGTACCAGGAGCACGGCACCGACCCGGCCGTGGTCGACCTGCGGTACGGCGTGTTGCCGGTGATCGTCGCGATCGTGGCGCACGCAGTCGTGGGCCTCGGCCGGAGCGGGGTGAGGTCGGTGGTCGACGCGCTGATCGCCGTGGGTGCGATGGTCGCCTTCCTCGTCGGGGTGCACGAGTTGCTCGTGCTCGGCGTGGCGGGTGCGCTCGCGGTCGCGTGGCACCTCCGAGACCGTTGGCGACTGCGTTCGCTCGCGATGGTGGGGCTGCCGCTGGTACCGATGTCGGCCGACCCCTCGCGCTCATCCGCAGCGGTGTCGCTGTGGCGGCTCGGGCTCGTCTTCCTCGAGATCGGCAGCGTGCTCTACGGCTCGGGGTACGTGCTGCTCGCGTTCCTGCAACGTCACCTGGTCGACGACCTCGGCTGGCTGACGGGGCAGCAGCTCCTCGACGCGGTCGCCGTCGGCCAGTTCACGCCGGGCCCCGTCTTCACGACCGCCACCTTCGTCGGATGGCAGGTGCACGGGATCGCGGGGGCGGCGATCGCGACCATCGCGATCTTCGCCCCATCGTTCGTGTTCGTCGGCTTCCTCGGCCGCATCGTGCCGTGGATGCGGCGCCGTCCCGTGGCACGGGCGTTCCTGTCAGGGGTCACGGTCGCGTCGCTCGGGCTGATGGCGGGTGTGCTCGTCCAGCTGGCGGACGACGCGCTCACCGACGTCGTGACGGTGGTGGTGGCGGCGGTCGCGCTCGTCGTGCTGGTGCGCACGAAGCTCAACTCCGCGTGGCTCGTGGGTGTCGGCGTCGCGATCGGCGTGGTGCACACCCTGCTGTGACCGGGCGGGCGGCCCGGGTCAGTCGGCCACGAAGCCCTTGAACGAGGTGCGCAGGTAGTCGACGAACGACGCCGACACGCCCTCGGATGCGAGCACTTCGGCGGTCGCCGGTGCGTGACGCGGTGAGAACGCTTCGTCGACGGCGAGCTGCCGGGGGTAGTCGTGGTGCAGGATCGCGACGCGGCCGAGCGCGGCGATGTCGACCCCTCGCTCGAGCATCTCGTGCACGTCGGCCGGCTCGTGGATCTTGCCGGCGACCGCCAGGCGCACGGGGCCGCGCTCGACGCGCGTGAACACGTCGAGCAACGGCTCGCCGGCGAACACGCCGTCGGATGCGGGACGCCGCACGTCCCACAGCGACATGTCGACCAGGTCGACGGCGCCGGTGGCGATCAACCGCTCGTACACCTCGACCATCTCCTCGGTGACGATGCCGAAGCGATCGGACGACAGGCGGACGGCCAGCGCGAGGTCGGGTCCGCACTCGGCGCGGATGCCGTCGACGATGTCGAACAGCAGCCGGCTCCGGTTCTCGAGCGAACCGCCGAAACGATCGGCGCGGCGGTTGATCTCGGGCGACAGGAACTGGCAGATCAGGTAGCCGTGGGCGCCGTGGAGCTCGACGCCGTGGAACCCGGCGAGCTGGGCGCGACGAGCGGCGGCCACGAAGTCCGCGGTGACCTGCTCGACCTCGTCCGTCGTGAGCGCGCGGGCGCCGGTGGCGGCGTCCTCGCTCGGGCACACCGGTTGCGTGCCGATGAGATCGGCGGGCGAGCGCATCCCGGCGTGATGGAGCTGCACGTACGACACCGTGCCGGTCGTGTTCAGATCCGCGGCGAGCCGGGTGAGGCCGGGAAGGTGCTCGTCGCCGAACACGCCGAGCTGTCCGCCGAATCCCTGGCCCACGGCCTGCACGTGGGCGGCGCAGGTCATGGTGAGGCCGAACCCGCCCTGCGCTCGCAGCGTCAGCCAGCGGTGCTCGTCGTCCGACAACGTGCCGTCGGCGTGGCTCTGGCGGTTGGTGAGCGGGGCGAGCATGAGCCGGTTGGGCATCGCCGGGCCGTGCGCGAACGAGATCGGGTCCATCGGTGAGGTCACGGCGGCCACTGTGCCAGAGCGAGGTCGCGGGCCTACGATCGCCCCGTGCAGGTGCACCTCGCGCAGTTCAACACCGCCACGTTGCGCCGCCCGCTCGATCACCCCGAGTCGGCGAGCTACGTGGCGCTGCTCGACGAGACCAACGCCCGTGCCGAGGCCAGTCCAGGGTTCGTCTGGCGGCACGGCATCGACTCGCGCGACAGCTCGACCCAGGTGTACGACGACCCGCTCACGCTCGTGAACGCCAGCGTGTGGGAGAGCCTCGCCGCACTGCGCGACTACGCGTACAAGGGCTTCCACCGCGACGTGTTCCGCCGCCGGGCCGAGTGGTTCGACGCCTCCGGCGCGGTGATGTGGTGGATCCCGGCGGGCACCATCCCCGAGTTGCGCGAGTGCGTCGAACGACTCGAGTTCCTGCGACGCCACGGTCCGACGCCGTACGGGTTCGAGACCGGTCAGAAGGTGGCGCAGCTCGTGATGGTGGTGCGGTCGGCGGACGACCCCGAGGTGCGAGCGATCACCGGCGCGTCGTCGGCAGACGGGCTCGTGCACGTCGCACTGCTCGACGAGCGTGCGGTCGGTGTGGCTCGGTCGGTCGGCGACGAGGTGCGCATCTGGTCGTCGGCCGACGTGTCATTCGACTGGCTCGAGCCGGCGCTGCAGGTGCACGCTCGCTGCGCGCCCTCGGCGGCCTGACGCTCAGCCGCCGTACATCGACAGGATCATGCCGGTGAGCTCGCTCGGCTGCAGCTCGGACGGCCGGTAGCCCGGGGCGAACGTGCGCAGGTAGCGGCGACGGCCGTCGGGCTCGTGGATCCACGGCGGCAGCACCGAACGTGTGCGCACCCCGCGGGTCTCGAGCACGGCTCGCTGCAACCGCACGATGTACCGCTGGAAGTGCCACTGCGCCCGCAACGTGCCGACGATGCGGCGCAGGTAGCCGCCGGCCAGGTGCTCGTACGCGCCGAACGCGACGGTGCGGTGCTCGATCTCCTCGGCCGCGTGCCACGCCCACAGTTTCTGCCACTCGCCGAAGCGCCCGCCGAACTTCGAGTTGCCGCTGGCGGTGCGGTCGAACATGCTCATCGCCATCGCACAGGTCATCGCCTCGAAACCCTCGGCATACACCAGGTTGAACCGGTCGGACTTCGTGTCGTTGTACCGGTGGTAGTCGGCGTCGAGTTCGTCGAGAATGGCGCGGATCTTCGTGGCCGCCGGCTCGCCGAGTTGGCGCAGCACCATCTCGTTGACGCGGCGGTGGTTCTGGAAGTGCTGCGCCTCCTGGCCGATGAAGGCCTTCAGGTCGGCAGCCAGCACGGGGTCGGTGACCCGGTCGGCCACGGCCCGACACGTGCGGATGAGGTACGGCTCGAGCGCCGGCATCGTGAACGAGAACGCCACCAGATAGGCCTCGTCGAGCAGGTCGTCACCGGGCAGCACGTCGTCGAGTTCCTCGGGGAACTCGAACGTGACCCGCCGCACCGTGATGTCGCTCATGTGGTCAGGTTACGCGTCGTCGACGCCGTCCGGTTCGGTCGTCCCTCCTCCGGCGTCCGTGATGCTCTGGACGGTGGCGGGCGGGTCGGCCGACTCGGGTGCTCGGCCGTCGCGCGGTGGTTCTGTGGTGAGTTTCCGTCGTCTACGACCGAAACTCACCACAGAACGGGGGTGGCACGTTCTCGTCAGCCGAAACCGCCACTGACGGTCGTCCATGACGAGAACGGAGGTCGGCCGCCGAACACCGAGGAACGGCCGACCCGACGCCACCGTCCGGAGCATTCGTGGCGCTGCACGAGCACCGGCCGAATCGTCGGCCACCCGGGCGCCGGTACGATCCCTCGATGCGCAAGCGGGGGGAGCGGCGGAGCGCCGGGTCGATCGAGACGATGGCCTGGCGTCGGGTGCGCAATCCGTATCCGCCGGTGAAGGTGCTGAGCGACGACCACGTCGAGCAGATCCACCGGGCCTCGCTGCGATTGCTCGCCGACACGGGCATGCGCGTGCTCGATGCGGGTGCCCGCGAGCGCTACGCAGCCGCCGGCTGCGTGGTCGACGACCTGGTGGTGCGCTTCGACCCCGAGCTCGTCACCGAGTCGATCGCCCACGCACCCGCACAGTTCACGCTGCGCGCCCGCAACCCCGAGCGTGACCTGGTGGTCGGCGGCGATCACGTGGTGTTCGGCTCGGTCGGCGGGCCGGCGTTCGTGCACGACGTCGAACGCGGGCGCCGCTCGGGCACGCTCGACGAGCTGCGCGACTACTACCGCGTGATCCAGCAACTCGACATCGTCCACCACGAAGGCGGCGGTTCGTTCGAGCCGATGGACCTGCCGGCGGAGAGCCGTCACCTCGACGTGGTGCACGCCGCGATCCGTCACCTCGACAAGAACTGGCAGGGCATCCTGCTCGGTCGTCGTCGCGCGACGGACTGCATCGAGATGGCGGCCATCGCGCTCGGCACCGATCGTGACGGTCTCGCGCGGCAGCCGGCGCTGCTGGGCATCGCGAACACCAACACCCCGCTCACGCTCGACGTGCCGATGGCCGAGGGGATCATCACCTTCGCCGAGGCCGGACAGGCGGTGTGCATCACCCCGTTCACGCTGGCCGGCGCGATGGCGCCCGTCACGCTGGCCGGCGCGCTCGCACTGCAGAACGCCGAGATGCTGGCCGGCGCGACGCTCGTACAACTGGTGCGCCCGGGCTGCCCCACCGTGTACGGCTCGTTCACCTCGAACGTCGACATGCGGTCGGGCTCGCCGGCCTTCGGCACGCCCGAGTACACCAAGGCCGCGCAGGCGAGCGGTCAACTCGCACGTCGCTACGGCCTGCCGTTCCGGTCGTCGAACGTGACGGCCTCGAACACCGTCGATGCCCAGGCCGCGTACGAGAGCGCGATGTCGCTGTGGGGTGCGGTGATGGGCGGGGCCAACCTGGTGAACCACGCGGCCGGCTGGCTCGAGGGTGGGCTCACAGCGAGCTTCGAGAAGCTGATCGTCGACGCCGAGATGCTGCAGATGATTGCGTCGTATCTCGAGCCGATCGAGGTCGACGAGGCGTCGCTCGCGCTCGAGGCGATCGCCGGTGTCGGCCACGGTGGTCACTTCTTCGCCTCGCCGCACACGATGGAGCGGTACGAGTCGGCGTTCTACCGGCCGCTCATCAGCGACTGGCGCAACTTCGAGACGTGGAGCGAGCACGGCTCGGTCGACGCCACCGAGCGGGCGCACCGCGTGTGGCGCCAGCTGCTCGAGCAGGCGTCCGATCCCGAGCTCGACCCGGCGATCGACGAGGCCCTCACCGACTACGTCGCTCGCCGGAGCACCAGCTGATCAGAGCACCGCCGGGCCCGGTGCCTACGATCCCACCGTCCGACCCCAGGGAGGCTCACATGGACCCGCAGGCGAAGAAGCTGGCACTGCGTGCGATCAACTACGGCTTGCACGTGCTCACCACCACCGACGGCACCGACTACGGCGCCGGCGGCGTCAACTGGATCACCCAGGCGAGCTTCGACCCGCCGCTCGTCGTCGCCGCGGTGAAGGCCGACAGCGGCTCGGCGGCGATCATCGGGCGCACCGGTGCCTTCGCCGTCAACGTGCTCGCCGACGACCAGCTCGACATCGGCAAGGCGTTCTTCCGCAGCACGACGGTCGAGGGCGACACGCTCAACGGCCAGGCCTTCGAGCCCGGGCCGGCCACCGGCAGCCCGCTGATCACCGCGTGCCCGTACTGGTTCGAGTGCCGCGTCACCGACACCGTCGCCCGCGGCGATCACACGGTGTTCGTGGCCGAGGTGGTCGAGGCCGGCGTGCGCGACGAGTCGGCGACGCCGCTCGTGCTGCGCAGCACCGGCATGAACTACGGCGGCTGATCCCGCCGTGCGCGCGGTCCGCAGCCACGACCACCGGGTCGACGTCGTCGACCTGCCCGACCCGACCGCGCCCGCCGACGGCGTGGTGGTGCTAATCGCCGCGGCCGGCATCTGCGGGAGCGATCTGCACATGGTCGAACGGTTCGACCTGCCGGTCACGCTCGGTCACGAGTTCTCCGGCTTCCTGCCCGACGGTCGCCTGGTCGCCGTCGAACCGCTCGGCGCGTGCCGCACGTGCGCGGCGTGCCTCGACGGTCGTCCGTACCACTGCGAGCGCGGCGGGCTGAAGATGTTCGGCACCGCCTTCGACGGCGGGATGGCCGAGCGGTGCGTGGTGCCGGCCGAGACGATCGTGCCGATCCCCGCCGGGGTCGACCCGCGCGACTCGTCGCTCGTCGAACCGCTCGCCGTCACCGTGCACGCAGTGCGCATGGCCGGGTCGCTCGCCGGCTCGTCGTGCGTGGTGCTCGGCGGCGGCACGGTCGGGTTGTGCACGGTGCCGTCGCTGCAGGCGGTCGGCGTCGATCCCGTCGATCTCGTCGCGCGTCACGGTCACCAGATCGAGGCGGCGCAACGGCTCGGCGCCACGGTGGTCGAGCCGGCACGCTCGCGCTGGGACGTCGTGTTCGACGCGGTCGGTACCGAGGAGTCGCTCGCCCAGTCGTTCGACATGGTGAAGCCCGGTGGTCGCGTCGTCGTGATCGGCATCTACTGGGACGGCGGCGTGTCGATGCCCGGCTTCCTGTTCGGGATGAAGGAGATCCGACTGATCGCCTCGATGGTGTACGGCAGCGACGCGCACGGCCGCGACTTCGACCACGCGGCTCGCATCCTGGCCGCGCGGCCCGAACTCGGCCCGACGCTGATCACGCACCGCTTCCCGCTCGACGCCGCCGTCGAGGCCTTCGCCGTCGCCCGCGACCGTGCATCAGGCTCGATCAAGGTGATCCTCGAGCCCTGACGAGATCGTCCTGGGCGCCAGTCGTCGCGCGTGAGCTGCGCCGGTGAGTCGGAGGCGGCGCCCAGAACGATCGGGAATCGGTCCTGGGTGCCAGTGATGGAGCGTGAGCTGCGTCTGCGGGTCGGAGGTGGCGCCCAGGACGACCGTCGGTTCTGGGCGCCGGTCGTCGCGCGTGAGCTGCGTCGGTGAGTCGTTGGTGGCGCCCAGAACGACCGTCGGTTCTGGGCGCCGGTCGTCGCGCGTGAGCTGCGGCGGTGAGTCGGCCGTGGCGCCCAGAACGTTCGACGGCCGTGGCGATGCGGTCAGGCCGCGGTGAGCTTGACGATCTCGTCGCCGGGGGTGACCAGTCCGGGCACCACCACCTTGGCGCAGATGCCGCGAAGGCGGTGCTGCTTGCCGGTGATGCCGTTGATCCAGCGGTGCGCGGCGAGGCCGAAGCGACGGGTGAACTTGGCGCAGCCGGTGTGCGGCTTGGCGGTCACCTCGATCACCGCGGTACCGATCTGCAGGCGGGTGCCCGCCGGCAGGTTCTCGGGCGACAGGTCGAGGTCGACGAACAGCTGGTCGCCGGCGAGCGGCACCCGGTCGTCCGAGCCGGCCACGAGGCGGGCGCAGCGCCAGTTCATGATGTTGAGCTGCGCGTCGATCTCGGCGCTGCCGTCGGCGGTGCTGCGGCTGCCGCGGGCCGACCAGTTGTCGCCCACCAGACCGACCGCGAGGTCGAGCTCGCCCGACGCGAGCACCTCGCGCGCGTTCGTCTCGGGACGACGGACCACCATCTCGAGTCGGCCATGGTCGGTGGGCGAGCGGAGCACCTCGGCCAGCCAGCGCTCGGGGTCGACCTGCTGGTGCTGCTCCGGCGAGGGGCCGAGCGTCCAGTAGCCGGACATCAGCTCGCGGCTCCAGGCCGGCTGGATCACGTCGCCGCGCGGCCCGAACTCGGTCATGTACGGCTTGATGTCGAGCACCGGCGTGCCGTCGATCGCATCGAGCCCGCGCACCTCGACCACGCCACCCGGCCGCACCGCCATCAGTTCGCACACGGTGATGCCGATCCGGTTCGGCCGGTTCTTCGCCCGCTGCGCGAGGATGCCGACCTTCGGCCAGTCGGCGTTGCCGCGGGGGTGGCGGCTCTCGCGCACCACGCCCTCCGGATCGACGCGGTCGAACACGTACACGACCTCGACGTGCGAGAAGTCGCGGAGCCCGGCGGTGGCGTCGGCACCGAGCAGCTCGAGGTCGAGCTGGATACTGCTGTCGACGCGGTCCCAGTCGTCGTCGATCGCCTCGGTGCGCTCGTTGCGCACCGTGCCGATGGGGGTCATCTCGATGCTCACTGCGCCAGTGTTCCACGACGGCGCTCCCGCCGTCGGACGAGTTCCGGAGCGGCGCGCACGGCTCGTCCCGGTCCGACACGCCGTGGTACTCCGGTGTCATGACCGACGCACCCGTGAACCCGTTCGAGATCGTCGAGACCGAGGTGCTCGGCGTGCCGATGAAGGTGTTCGCCCACCAGCCCGGATCGCTGCGCCAGATCTGGGACCTGTCGGCCGCGTTCGGCGACCGGGACTTCTTGGTCTTCGAGCACGAGCGGATCACCTTCGCCGAGGCGCATCGGATGGTGCGAGTGCTGGCACACCGTCTGCTCGACGTGCACGGCGTGCGCCAGGGAGACCGGGTCGCGATCGCGACGCGCAACTATCCCGAGTGGGCGATCGCGTACTGGGCCACGGTGTCGATCGGTGCGGTCGCGGTGCCGCTCAACGCCTGGTGGACCGGTCCCGAGCTCGCGTACGGTTTGACCGACTCGGGTGCGGTGCTGCTGTTCGCCGACGACGAGCGTGCCGAGCGGCTCGAACCGCACCTGGCCGACACGGCCGTGCGTGCGGTCGTGCTCATCCGGTCCGACCGCAGCCTGCCGAACGGCGAGCAGTTCGCCGACGCGGTCGCCGGCGACGCTCCGCCGATCCCGCCGGTCGAGATCGCGCCCGACGACGACGCGACGATCATGTACACCTCGGGCACCACCGGCCGGCCGAAGGGTGCGGTGCAGACGCATCGCAACTTCGGCGCGTTCCTGATGAACGGCGTGTACCGCACGGCGATGGCTGCCGCTGCAGCGCCGCCGCCGAGCACACCGCCGCTGCCGCCGGCCACCCTGCTCACGTTGCCGCTGTTCCACGTCGGCGGCCTGCAATCGTTCCTGCTGCCGTTCACGGCGAGCGGCGGCAAGGTCGTGCTCATGTACAAGTGGGACGCCGACGAGGCCGTCGAGCTGATCGAGCGCGAAGGGGTCACCTCGCTCGCAGGTGTGCCCACCACGGTGTTCCAACTGCTCGAGGCGGCCGCGGCCAAGGGGGTCGAGCTGGCGTCGCTGACCGGCCTGTCGTCGGGGGCCACGCTGGTGCCGCCCGAGCTGGTGCGACGCATCGACGAGCAGAGCAAGTCACGGGTCGCACCCGGCAACGGCTACGGCCTCACCGAGACGTCGGGTGCGGCGATCGCCAACTTCGGCGCCGCCTACGTCGCCCGTCCCGACAGCGTCGGGCTGCCGATCTCACCGGTGATCGAGGTGCGCATCGCGGGTGACGACGGCAATCCGTTGCCCGTCGGCGAGGTGGGCGAGATCTGGCTGAAGGGACCGACCGTCATCCGCGGCTACTTCAATCTGCCCGAAGCGACGGCGGCGGCGTTCCACGACGGCTGGTTCCGCACGGGCGACGCCGGCAAGCTCGACGACGAGGGCTACCTGTACGTGGTCGACCGGTTGAAGGACGTCGTCATCCGTGGCGGCGAGAACATCTACGCCGCCGAGGTCGAGGCGGCGCTGTACGAACACCCCGACGTCACCGAGGCGGCGATCGTCGGCATCCCGCATCCGCGGCTCGGCGAAGAGGTCGGTGCGGTCATCCGTGTGCGCGAGGGGTCGGCACTGAGCGACGACGACGTGCGCGCTCACGTGGGCGCTCGGCTCGCGGCGTTCAAGGTGCCGTCGCGCATCTGGATCTCGACCGACGAGTTGCCGCGCAACGCCACCGGCAAGGTGCTGAAGCGCCAGCTCCGCGACTCGCTGTCGAGCTGACGCAGCGAGACCGAGTGCCCGTCAGATCGGCTGTGCGAACTGGATGACGCTGAAGACCGCACCTGCGGGATCGTTCAGGACAGCGAACCGGCCGGGCGGGATGTCGGTGGGCGGTACGGGTGCGGCCCCTCCGAGCTCGACGCACCGTGCTGCGGTCGCATCGACGTCGGCGACGGCGAAGTACACCATCCAGTGGTTGGGGATCTCCGGCGGCCACATGTCGCCATCCATGACCATCATCCCGCCGATGCCTCGGCCGTCGAGCTGGAACTCGGTGTACGGCATCGGATCCGTCGTGGTGGTGCTGGCGGTCCAGCCGAACACGCTGCCGTAGAACGTGATCGACTCCTGTGGCTGCCGCGTGGTGAGTTCGTTCCAGCACAGGGTGCCGGGTTCGTTCACGAGTGCTGCGCCGGGATGGCTTCGGGGCTCCCACAGGCTGAACAGGGCGCCGGCGGGGTCGGCGGCCACCGCCATGCGCCCCACGTCCATCACGTCCATCGGTGGGACCACGAGCGTTCCGCCGGCGGCTTCGATCGCGGCCGCGGCGGCGTCGGCGCTGGCGACCGAGACGTAGGTGGTCCACCACGGCGGCATGTCCGGGTTGCCCTGTGGGCCCATGCCGGCGACCGGTGCACCACGCAGCAGGCACATGCGGTAGCCACCGAACTCCGGCGGCCCCGGATCGCAGGTCCAGCCGAACAGGGCGCCGTAGAACGCGGCTGCGGCGTCGAGGTCCGGTGTCCCGAGGTCGACCCACGACGGGGTCCCGGGCGGGTACGAGGTCATCTCCATCGCTCACCCTCTCTTCGACGACGGTCGGCCGTCGTCCGCGCGGATCGTACTCCTGGGGCGATCGCCCGGACAGGGCCTCAGGCGCAGGTGATGCAGACAGCGACGAAGTGGGTGGCGGCGGCGATCACCGTCATCAGGTGCCAGAACTCGTGGAACCCGAACACGCCCGGGCGCAGCGCCGGCCGCTTCAGGCCGAACAGGATCGCCCCGACGATGTAGATGCCGCCGGAGGCGAAGCAGAGCGCGACCGGCAACGCACCCTCCGCCCGATGCAGTGCGGGCAGGAGGACGATGCACTCGGCGCTGAGGACGAAGTACAGGACGGTGCCGGCCACGTCGCCGTGGTGCCAGTGCCCGAGCTTCAGCAGCACGCCGGGAAGGGCCGTCGCCCACAGGACGATCACGAGCGCGAGCCCGGTGCGGGGCGCCATCGTCACGAGCGCGAGCGGGGTGGCCGAGCCGGCGATCGCGGCGAAGATCGTCGCGTGGTCGGCCCGACGCCAGGCGGCGCGGGCGCGCAGCCCGTGCACCCAACGGTGGTACGCCGTCGAGACCGCGAACATCGAGCACAGACCGAGTGCGTAGATCGCACAGCCGATGCGGGCACGTGGGGAGTCGGCCACGCCGATGAGGACCGCCATCGCCGGCAGCGCCAGCCAGAGCGCGAACAGGTGCACGCGCCCGCGCCAGAACGGCCGCCGGTCATGGCCGAGCGGGACGTCATGACCGTCGTCGACGGTGAATCGCGTGCTGAGCGGGGGGTGCGTGCGTGCGATGCCGCAGAGGCTAACGACGCCGCCCCGCCCCGCGATCGCGGACCGAGCACGTGATC
>WBZM01001709.1_pt1 | contig 20750 bp, 19 predicted proteins | sample 5204271 | NCBI WGS metagenome assembly WBZM01 (sample SAMN12344346, study PRJNA552823) | activated sludge metagenome | biome: Activated sludge suspended growth; feature: Nitrification reactor; material: Wastewater; isolation source: activated sludge from nitrification reactor of wastewater...
TCCACACACGACGAACCCGGGCGGCGGCCTGACGCTCGACACCAGGAAGCCACACCCCACACCCGGGGACCACGTCGAGCAACCCACCAGCGGTGCAGCCACACACGGCTGCACCGCACACCCACGCCCCGACCCGGGTCCGACCCTCGGATCAGAACCCGTAGAGGCCGCGCAGGTCGGGCGTCCCTCGCGACGCCGCGGTCTCGTCCGGGCTCGGGCATCGGTCGGGGACCGCCTCGCCCGGCAGCCACGGCTGCGGGCACGGACCATGGGTGACACGGGCGACCCAGCGAGCGATGTAGTCGGCCGTCGCCCACGCGCCGGTGCCCTGCAGGTGCACCCGGTCGGCGGCGTACCACCCGCTCGATCCTGCGGCGTACGAGCGCCAGTCGGCGATCTCGAGCTCGGGCCACGCACCGCTGTCACGGAGCTCCGACAGCACGGCGTTGTTGAGCGAGTACGTGCGCAGCTGGCTGCCGGTGCCCTCGCTGTAGGTGAGCCACACGACCACCTGCGCATGGCGCTGCCGCGCGGCCGTCAGCACGGCGACCACGCTGTCGCGAAAGCCGATGCTGCCCTCGTTGTAGCCGGCCTTCACCACCACCACGGTCGGGTCGAACGGCGCGCCGAGGATCGCCTCGACCGCGGTGACCGGCACCCGGTTGGTGAACGCGCTGCGGCACGACGGCTTCACGAGGCGCCGACACGGCGCGGCGTCGAGTGCGTAGCCGGCGCCCTGCAGCGCCCGCTGCGACGAGGCGACGACGTCGAGCGCAGCGAGGGTCGAGTCGCCGATCAGCAGTGCCGTCACCGGCGGAGGCACGTTGGCAAGCGCCGGCTGCGTCGACGTGGCTGCCGGACCGGTGAACCACCCCGTCACGTCGACCACCAGATCGGTTCCCTGGTTGGCGAACCAGGCGAGCCCACGGTCGGACAGCGCGGTGATGGCGGCGTTGGCGACGACCGCGCCCCGGCTGCGTGCGTTGACCGTCGAGGTGGGCGGCAACGGCGTGCCCGCGGCTCGGGCGGTGACGAACAGCGCCCGGTCCGGTTCGACGATCGTCACGTTGGTGACGAGGGCAGCGGCGCCCGGCACCACCACCGGCAGCTCGCGATCACCGCCGCCCCACAACCGCGGCCCCTCGAGGCGCGTGTCGAGGACGCGGGTGGGCGAGGCCGGGACGAAGCGACCGTCATCGGACGCCGGAGCCGATGCGCCGGTGAACCAGCCGGTCACGTCGACGATCAGATCGGTCGGTGCGGACGAGAACAGCTCGATGCCCCCGGACGAGGCCGGCACGATCACCGACGCGGCCACCGGCGCGCCGGAGCCGTCCGGATTCAGGATCGAACTCGCGGGCACGTCACCACCTGCGGGGAACGCGGACACGAAGCCCGCCGCCGAGCTCCGATCCGACGTGATGTTCACCACCCACGCCGACGCGTCGGTCGGCACGTCCGCCGGGCGCGGGACGACCCGGCGCTCGCCCGCGGCGAACGCGGCACCGTCACGGGTGTCGATCACGCGCGCCGGCGGGATCGGCACGAACCGGCCCGCGGCGGTCGCACCGCTCTCGACGAACACCCCGCTGACGTCGACCACCAACTGCGTCGGTGCGTTGGCCCACAGGTCGATCGCCCCGTCGACCGAGAGCGGCACGATGGTCGAGTTCGCCACCACCGAGTGGGCGGCGAGGTTGACCACGGAGGTGGTGGGCCGTGCGCCGCCCGCCGGCCACACGGTCACGAACGAGGGCTGCGCCGCGGCGATCGCGGTGATCGTCACGGCGGCTGCCGTGGCACCGGCGACGATGCCCGACCGACCGGTCACCTGCACCCGCACGAGGCCGTCCGCCAGCAGCTCGCACCCGCACGATGCTTCCCGGGTGTCGGCCAGCCGTACCGGACCGACCGCCTGGTAGCGCGACGCCGGTCCGACGGCGACGGGTGCAGGCGCGGCATGAGCGAGCGGCAACGGGGCACCGACGACGACCCCGGCAGCGCACGCCACGACCAGCGCGAGACACCACCGGCGACTCATCGCGGTGCGAACGACTGCGACTCGCCCTGATCGTCGCCGTGGAGCAACTCCATCGGACTGCGCCCACCGTCGACGTAGCCGAGCGCATACGCGCCGACCTCGTACCCGAGCAGGCGCTGGACCCGCTCGGGCATCGCCCGCACCTCGTCGAGCGAGTAGGTGAGGTACTGGTTCTCCTCCTGGCGGAGCCAGCCGAGCACGTAGTCGACGTTGATGCCGATGCGCGTGGCGTCGCTGTCGTTCGCTCCACCGCCGTGCACCGTCGACCCGAGGTAGAGCACCACCGAACCGCGTGGCATCTCGGCGGGCAGCGACTGCTCGAACGTGTACCGCACGTCGTCGGCGGTGCGGTGGCTGTCGGGCACGACCCGGGTGGCGCCGCTGGCCTCGGTGAAATCGGTGAGCGCCCAGATGGTGCTCACCTCGACGTCGACGTCACGCGGGAACGGGAAGAAGTCGAAACACCAGTGGTCACGGTGCAGCATCTGCGCCGGCGAGCCGGGGCCGATCGCGATCGACTGCGTGAGGTGCAGCTGGAACGTCGTCTTCTTCGGCCACAGCGTGCGGTCGACGACGTCGAGCACGAGCGGGTGGGCCACCAGCGCCGCGCTGCTGGGCGCCTTGGTGAGCAGACCGCCGGTGCGCCGGGTGGTGAAGCCGGAGAACGCGTCGCCACCCGGGGGCGTGAGGTCGATCCAGGGGGCGAGCTCGGCCGCGAGCCGATCGCACGTGTCGGCATCGGCGAGCCGCTCGACGATCACGGCGCCGTGCTCGGCCAGCAGGCGGCTGATCTCGTCGGCCGGGGTGTCGCGATCGCAGCGGGGGATCGAGGTACCGGGTGCGATGTCGGGGGCGACGGTGGTCATGTGCGAACGGTAGCCACTGCGCCTGGGGCGGCGGATCAGCGTGGTGCGAGCGAGGCCGCGTGCGTCGCGAGCGCGGCCGTCAGGTCGCCCAACACCTTGGTCATCATCCGCTGGAAGAGCCAGCCGGTGCCCGGGATCTTCGGCTCGAACGACGAGGTCCAGGTGATGCGCGTGCCGCCCGCCTCGGGCGTGAGGTCGACGTCGGCCCGGTAGCCGCGCATCGGCAGGCCGCGCTCGAGCACGTAGCTGAGCCGCCGCTCGGGGACCAGTTCGACGATCCGTTCGGTGGAGCGGATCCCACGGGTGACGAAGGTGCACACCGCGTCGAGCTCGCCCTCGGTGCCGCTGACGAACTCGTAGCGACCGAGCGCCGACCACGACGGCCAGCTCGGTCGGTCGCGCAGCACCGCGTGGACGGTGGCGGGCGAGGCGGTGGTGACGGCGGTGCCGGAGACGGTGAGGCGACGGCTCATGACGGTGAATGTACCACTTGGTACACGAACTGTCCACCGGCTACCGTGCCGCCCGATGGCCCGCCCCCGCACCGACGCCCGCGAGCAGTTGTTGGCCCGCGTGGTCGAGCACCTGGCCGACCACGGGGTGGCCGGGCTCAGCCTGCGCGAGCTCGCCGGCGACCTCGGCACCAGCCATCGGATGCTCGTGTACCACTTCGGCTCGAAGGCCGGGCTGCTCGCCGAGGTGGTCCGCCACGTCGAGGCGGCCCAACGCGCGCCGTTCGAAGCGCTCGCCGCAGCCGTGGCGGCCGGTGCCGACGGTGCCGACGGTGCCGACCAGGCGGACCAGGCCGTCGAGCACGTGGCGGAGCGGATGTGGGCGATGTGGGCGCACTGGCTCGAGCCGTCGATGCAACGCCAGGAACGGCTGTTCTTCGAGATGGTCGGCATGGCGCTGCAGGGCGACCCGACGATGCAGCCACTGCTCGACGATCTGGTGACCCCGTGGCTCGAGCCGATCGCGACGCTGCGGATGCGCCAGGGCGTCGGCCGCGACGACGCGCTCGCCGAGGCACGGCTCGCGCTGGCGGTCACGCGAGGGTTGTTGCTCGACGTGCTCGCCACGGGCGACCGCGAGGCCGCCACGCGCGCCTTCGTCCACTTCGGGCGGCTCCTCGGCGTGGGCCGCGGCTGAACGAGCGGGCCCCCGAGCGGGGGTACGCTCGGGCATGGCCACCGCGAAGATGAAGCCGTCGGTCCGCGATCGCATGCAGCACGTCGTGATCATCGACGTCGACGGCACGGTCGACGAGGTGATCACGGCGACGGCCGCCGACGCCGAGCGGCTCGCCGCCGACGTGGTCGACGCCGCCCACTCGCTCGGCACCGTGGTGGTTCCGGTGGGCGGGTTCTCGTCCGCCGGGTTCACGGTGCTCGGCCACCTGGTGCTCGACCTCGGCAAGGCGCGACGCACCGCCGTCCGGGTCGAGAGCCGGTCGCTGCAGTTCGCGTCGATGGGGATCAAGAAGTAGCCATCGGGACGACCCGTCAGCCCATCAACCCACGGCGCCGGGCCTCGTGCACGGCAGCACCGCGGGTGCGCACGTCGAGCTTGGTGGCGCACCGTTCGAGATGGGCCCCCACCGTGCGCACGCTGATGAACAGGCGGTCGGCGATCTCGCGGTTGGTGAGGCCCTCCGCGACGCAGTGGAGCACCTCGAGCTCGCGAGTGCTCAGCAGGCCGGCGACACGGGTGGGCGCTCGCCGGCCACCAGCGGCGCGGTAGGCGGCATCGGCCTCGAGGGCGATCCCGACAGCGCCAGCGGCGCGGGCCCGCCGGGCCACGTCGTCGATCGCCGCGAGGTCGCGATCGAGCGTCGCGAGCGCGAGCTCGCAGCGCACGGCGTCGAGCGGCGCCGGCACGGCGGACCACGCCTCGATCGCCGCCCGCCAGCTCGACACCGACGGGTCGCGGCACGCGTCGACGGTCGCCGCGGCGGCCACCAGCTCGGCGCCCACCACCTCCGGCGACGGTACGTCGGCGATCTCCGCCGGCGGTCGGAGGCCGTCGGCGACCCGCCACCAGGCGAGCAGCAGACGCCACCGGGCGACGAGATCGCCGGCGCCGCAGCGGCGCAGCCCCTCGACGGCGGCGTCGCGTGCCGCACGCCGATCGCCGCGGGCCGCCTCGAGGGCGGCGCGCACCGCGTACCGTTCGCCCACCACCTCGGCCAACTCACCGGCCGACGACCTACCCACCCGCGTGACGAGCACGTCCGCCCGATCCAACTCGCCGCGGAGCAGCGCCAGCGAGGCGTCGGCGAGGTCGAGGTGCGCCACCGGGTCGGCGGCCATGCGCATCGACCGGGCCGCCGCGACCGCGACCGTCGCGTCGTCGAGCCGACCGAGCGTGATCAGCGCGCCGACCCGACCCACGGCCAGTTGGTCGCCGAGGGCCGAGAGGCCGCGCACGGCGAGGCGCTCGAGCTCGTCGGCCGCGACCCGCTCGACGTCGCGCGGCCGGCCCGCCCGCCACAGCACGAACACCCGGTTGCTGGCGAGCCGGGCCTCGAGCGCGCCGTCCCCCGACCGCGCCGCCGCGTCGAGCGCCTCGTCGAAGTGCGCCAGCCCCGCGGTGAGGTCGCCGCCGATGGCGGCGGCGAGTCCGGCGGCGCCGGCGGCGTTCGCGACGGCTGCCGGGTCGCCGAGCGCTCGGGCCTCGTCGAGCGCTCCGGTCGCCGTGCGCGCCGCTGCGGCGGGCTCGTCGAGCACGCGCCGCAGCGCGTCGACGACGAGCACGTCGACATGCTCACGACATGCCGGTGCCGGCAGCTCGAGCGCCAGGTCGAGCGGCTGGTCGTGGTCGTCGAGTCCGGCCTCGAGGCGCGCCCGGTACGAGAGCAGCAGCATCGCCAGCCGAGCCGGCACGTCGTGACGTTCGAGCCGCGGGAGCAGGCGAGCAGCGATCGCGTCGGCCTCGAGCCGATCGCCGGCAACGAGCGACAGCTCCGCCGCACGACGGGCCCGACGCAGCACGGCGGCGTCACCGCCGAGATCGAGAGCCCGTCGCGCCGCCGCAGCAGCGGTCTCGATCGCGTGGCCGGCGAGCGCCTCGTCCGCAGCGAGCTCCCACCGATCACCGGCGACCTCCGGCCGCCCGGCGAGCTCCCAGGCGCGTGCCGCGAGCGCGGCCGGCGCGTCGTCGTCGAGCAGTGGCGCCAACACGGCCGCGACCCGCGCGACCTCGCCACCGAGTCGACGGTGCGCCGCGGCGACCCACCACTCGCTGGCGGGCAGCGGTGCGCCGGTGGGTCGTTCGGGCGCTCGCAGCACGCGGCGGTGCACCAGCAACGCCCACACCTCGGGCGGCACCCCGACGGCCGGCCCGAGACGCACCGCGTCGAGGCGACCGGCGGCCAGGTCGGCGGCCGCCACGGCCACGCCTGCCGCCGGGTGCAGCCCGTCGAGCACGGCGGCCAACGTGTGTTCGGCATCGCCGGCGGCCACGAGCGCAGCGGCCACCGCCGGCAGCCCGCCGGCGGCGTCGACCACCGCTCGAACCGCAGGCTCGGCGAGCCCCGGAGCCAGGTCGCGCGCGAGGGCTGCCATCTGCTCTGCGTCGAGGGGCTCGGTCACGAGCACCTCGTCGGCGAGGTGCTCCCACGAGTGCGGGGCGCGACCTGCGGTGTCGGAGCGGCCGACGAGCAGCACGAGCACCGGGACGTCGTCGAGCAACGGGACCACGCCGGTGAGCAGCCGCACGGTCGAGGCGTCCGCACCATCGACGTCGTCGACGACGAGCACCACCGGACGGGCGAGCGCCGCCTCGCGGACACGACGGGCGAGACCAGCCACGAGCGCGAGACCAGCCGACTCGGCGCCACCCGCGTCGGCCGCCTCGGCGAGCCACGCCCCGACGTGTCCGGGCACGTCGCGGAGCAGACCCGCGACCGGCTCGTACACGAGCGGCGCCTGGCGTGAGCATCGTCCGAGCCACCATGCGTGCGCGAGCTGCCGGCGCTGCAACTCGTCACGGAGACGGCGGGCGAGCGCAGAGGTGCCGACGCCGCCGACGCCGTGCACCAGCACGACGCGCGCGGCATGACGGGTGCGGCAGGTCGCGAACGACGCGAGCAGGTGCTCGAGCTCGCGCTCACGACCGAGGAGCCCGCCCGGGGACGGCGCGTCGACCGGCTGCATGACGGGCCAGGTTGCCACAGCCGAGCCGCGGCACCTCGCCCGGGCAGGCGTTCACCACGGCGTCCGTGCCAGCCGGCACCGGTACGGGTCGACCTCGCCGGCGCGGCGCTCCCGCGACTGGCGCCTCACGGCCGCGGCCGACGCGGCAGCGGTGGAAGCGGCCGCTGCGGCGGCGATCACCGCCGACACCGCCGGCGGCGCGACGACGAACGCCCGCGGCGCCTCGGCGCGGCCGCCGCGGAGCAGCACGAGCACCGGTCGTGGACCGTCGTGGAGGTCGGCAGTCGCCGGTTCGGGGTCGGTGGATCGGATCGAGGTGAGGTGGGGTTGGATCATCGTGGGCTCCCGTTCGGCGTGGCAGGACCCCGCCATCGTCCGCGACGGCGTCGACGGCCACATCGGGAAGATCCCCCATCTCGCATCGGTGACGCGGCGGGTGACCGGCGGGCTCGCGATGGGGAGTTCTCCCGATGCCGGACCGCTCCCGTCCGACGCACGTTGCGGCGGTGAGCCGCCGACCCCACATCCCACCGCTCGACCGACCTGCACCGACCGCGGCGTCGAGCCCCACGAACGTCGACGCATCCCCGCCTGCGGTCGACCGCGCGATCGCACGCGCCGTGGCTGCGCTGGCCGCGTTCACGGTGGCCGAGCACGCAGCCTGGGTCACGATGCTCGTGATCGCCTACGAGCGCGGCGGCATCGCGGAGACCGGTGTCGTCTCGGCGGCGCTGTTGTTGCCGGCCGCGGTGGTCGCGCCGCTCGCCGCCCGCGAGCTGCACCTGCCCGGCGCGCCGTCCCCGTTGGCCACCGGCTACGCCGTGCAGACGGTGGCGCTGGCGCTCACCACCGCGGTCTGCGCGTTCCGCCTCGAGCCGTCGCTCGTCTACCTCGCCGGGGCGCTGGTCACCATGTCGGCGGTGTGCAGTCGACCGGCACATCACGCGTTCCTCGCAGGTCGTCGGGTCACCGACGCCCGGGCCCGCGCGACCGTGGCCACCGGGATCGCGACCGGCGGCGGGCAGCTCGCCGGCCCATTGCTCGCAGCGGCGATGCTGGCCACCGCCGGGCCCGCGCTGGTGTTCGCGTCGTGCACCGTCCTCCTGGCCGTGGCGACCGGACTGGTCCGGGGCATGTCGGCCGTGCCCTCCGCGACGTCCGTGCCATCCGTGGTCCCCGTGCCCTCCGAGCCGGTCCGGGGGGCCGGTGCGACGTCGGCTCGCGCGAGCGGGCGTGGCGGGGTCTCGTTCGACGCGGTGCTGCTCGTCGCCGTGCTCGGTGTGGCGACGATGGTGTTGGGCACGCTCGAGGCGATCGCCAACGAGGTGAGCTGGCGCAACGGTGACGGCGGGGCCGGTGCGGGGGTGCTCCTCGCCGCCACCGGCGCGGGACTGCTGATGGGCGCACCGCTCGCGGGCACGATCGCACGACGCGCCGGCGAGTGCAGGGCGCTGCGCGTCGGTGCCGGGCTGGCCGGCCTCGCGGTGCTCGGGCTCGGGCTGCGCGCCGGGGCCGTCGTCTCGGTCGTCGCGTTCGCGCTCGTCGGCACCGGTCTGCAGACCGTCACGGTGTCGTCGTGGTTGCTCCTGCACCGGCGCGCCGCCGGCACCGCCGTGGCACGCACGTTCGGGCTGGTGGAGGCGCAACAGCTGGTCGGCAACGCGCTCGGCGCCGGCCTCACCGGGGTCGCCGTCGACCGGATCGGCGTGTGGCCCGTGCTCGTCGCGACCTCGGTGGTGCTGCCGCTCGCATCGGTGCCGCTCTCCCGACGCCGGCTCGGTCGGCTGGCGACGGTGGTCGTCCCCGTCACGTAGCGTCGGCGCCATGGCCACCGCACCCCGCGACACCGTCGCCTTCGCCACACCGCTCACGATCACCGGGCCGTGGCGGTCACCGGCGCAGATGCTCGACGAGCAGGAGTACGACGGGCATGCCAGCGTGCACGACGAGGCGACCGCGGCACGGCTCGGGCTCCGCGGCGCGCCGATCGAGGGCCCCACGCACTTCAGCCAGTTCGACCCGCTCGCGGTCGAGCGTTGGGGGCGCACGTGGTTCGAGCACGGCTGCATCAGCGCGCACTTCCTGAACATGGTCGTCGGTGGCGAGCAGGTGCAGGCGTCGCTCACCACCGGTGACGACCCGCGGCTGGCCAGGATCGACGCGCACAAGCCCGACGGGACGCCGGTGCTCACGGGCACCGCCTCGATCGGTCCCGAGCACCCGACCACCGAGCTCGACGCCCGGCTCGCCGCCCTGCCCGACCCGGGCGAGCTGTTCATCGTCGACCGCCTGCACGTGGGCATGACCGGACGCGACGGCGAACGGGCCACGCTCACACACGACGGCCACAACGGCGACCTGTACCCCTTCTCGTTGGCCCAGAAGCTCGCCCACATCACCGAGCCGCACCCCTGGTACACACCGGACGGCGGTGCGAGCTCGCCGTGGGGACGGGCGATCGTCCCGATCGAGATGATCAGCGTCCTCGCGATGAAGGAGCCCTCGTCGTTCCCGGTGCGCGGGCCGTCGATCGGGCTGTTCGTCGACCTCGAGATCCGGCTGCTCGACGGGCCGGTCCTCGTCGACCGCACCTACGAGGTGCGTCGGCGCATCGTCGGGCTGGGGCAGAGCAAGCGCACGGAGAGCTCGTGGATCGAGACGGTGCTCCACGACCCCGAGCGGGGCACCGACACCGCCCGCGTGTTGCTGCACTCGGGTGTGTTCAAGGCCTCGTACGCCGACTATCCGGCGGACCGACTGGCGACATGAGCGGTCCGACTCGCGCGATCGCGTGACGATCCGGCCGCGAGGTCGCGCGCTGCCGGAACGCGCGCGACGCGGGTGCGATGCTGTGGCCATGGCCCCCGACCGTGACTCGTTGCGCACGGCGTGGCACGACGAGCGGGTGCGGTTGAGCCGTCAGATCGACGAGCTGCAACGCCGTTTCGACGACATCGTCGCCGCGGCCGAGCTCACGTCGACCGACGACGAGCACGACCCGGAGGGTGCCACGATCGCCTACGAACGGGCGCAGGTGTGGTCGTTGTTGCAGCAGGCACACGCCGACCGCCACGCCGTCGACGACGCACTCGCCGGGCTCGAGCTCGGCGAGCTGCCCGAGTGCCACACCTGTCATGGTCCGATCGCCACCGAACGCCTGCTCGCGCTGCCCGGCGTGCGGACCTGCATCGACTGCGCGCGGCGACCCGTCCCGTGATCGAGCCGCCCGACGCACCCGGCGGCCACGTGGTCGTGACGTTCTCGGGCGGCCACGGCCCGCCCGATCGTGCGCTGCGGGTGCTCGCCGACCTCGGATTCGAGCTGGGGCCCTCCCAGCCGTCCACGCGGATGCGCATCGACACCCACGACGGACGGCTGCGTCGGGCCGGGGCCCGGCTCGACGCCCGGCCGGTGTACGTGCCCGGCAACCACGACGGGGTCGAGCTGCTCCCGAGCGGTGCCCTGCCGGCCCGACCGATCGTCGTCGGCCGCCTGCCCCGACGGCCGACCGACCTGCCCTCCGGCCAGCTGCGATTCCAGGTCGCGTCGATCGTGCGGGAACGAGCGCTGCTCGTGCAGCAGACCGTGTCGACGTCGTGTGCCCATGCCATCTGCCGCGACGCGGCGGGCGCCACCACCGTTCGGGTCGAGGTGCACACCGACGTGCAGGTGGTCGACGGCAACGGGGTGTCGCGGGCGGTCGATCCGACGATCTGGTGTCTCGAGGTGCACCCGCTCGGCACCTCGTCGAAGCAGGTCGCGAAGGTGCGCAAGCGGCTCGCCGCGCTCGGGCTCGACGAGCGCGCCGGCGACGTGGTCGAGTGGGCCGCCGACGTCGCCGGCCTCGAACCGCCCGCGCCGCCCGCCGCCCGCGCCCACCTGCGGCGGAAGGCCTCGGCCGCCGATGCGTTCCGGACGGTGCTGCACCAGCTGGTCGACGTGATCGGTGCGACCTGGCAGGGCGTCGCCGACGACGTCGACCCCGAGTTCCTGCACGAGTTCCGTGTCGCGCTGCGGCGGGCCCGCTCAGTGCTCCGCGACGCCGAGGACGTGCTGCCGGACGGCGCCCGCGACGACGCGCTCGACCTGGCCGGTGCACTCGCCGACCGCACCGGCGCCCCGCGCGACCTCGACGTGCACCTGCTCGAGTGGGACGACCGCATCGCACCGCTCTCACCTGCGCGCCGGGTCGCGCTCGAGCCGGTGCGCGAGCTGCTCGAGCAGCAGCGGGCCGCGGCCCACCGCGAGCTGTCGGCCGCACTGGCGCTCGAGGGCCGCGAGGCCTGGCTGGCCCGGTGCCGCGAACTGCTCGACACGCGCCGGGCACCCGACGGCACGCGGCCCGAACTCGCCCGGCGGCGCATCGGCAAGGTGATCGCCCGACGCGTGCGTCGAGCGCACGACCGGCTCGTGCGCGACGGCCGGTCGGTGCAGGACGACACCCCGCTCGACCACCTCCACGAGCTGCGCAAGGACGCGAAACGGCTCCGCTACCTGGTCGACGCGTTCGGATCGCTCGTCCCCGTGGCCGATCGCCGGCGCTACGTGCGGCGGCTCGAGGCGCTGCAGGACCACCTCGGTGCGCTGCAGGACGCGCAGGTGCACCACCGCGAGCTGCTCGCGGTGCGGGGCCTGCTGGTCGCCCACCCGCGGGACACACCGGACACACCGCACTCACCGGACACACCGGACACGCTCGAGGCCCTCGACACCCTCGTCGCCGAGCTCGACGCCCGCACCGATCAGCTGCGCGCCGGGTTCGGCGAGGTGTTCGCACGGTTCGACCACCCCCGCACGCGGCGAACGCTCGACGCACTGCTCGACGACCTCCGCGGCTGATCTCCGCGGCTGATCTCCGCTGGCCGTCAGTCGGGCAGCGTCGCCACGAAGGCCCGGATGGCGGCGGCGACGTCGGCCGCGTGCGACGTCTCGTGCATCGAGTGCTCGCCGCCCTCGATGATCTGCAGCCGCCCGTTCGGCAACTTGCGCTCGAAGTACTGACCCGACGCCTGGTACTCGGGCCGGTCCTGGTCGCCGACGAGCACCAGCACCGGCACGGTCAGTTCACCGATGCGGTCCATCACGAGCGAGTCGGCGTGCAGGTTGAGGTTCGTGACCTGCGGGGGCACACCGAACTTGTGCGCGTTGCGCCGCGACCGTTCGTTCCACGCCTCGCGCTTGTCGGGGTCGCGGAACCCCGGCCCCGTGTTGAGCACCACCAGCGCCCGGTCGGCCCCGGGTCGGGTGATCGCGTGGGCCAACGACAGGTAGCCGCCGAGCGAGTGGCCGACCAGCACGGGCGGCCGATCGAGGCCGGCCAGCACCTCGTCGAGGTCGCGGAGTGCGATGTCGCGCGTGTACTCGTCGGGATCGTCGGGCACCGGCGACGCGCCGTGTCCGAGGAGATCGACGGCGACCACCTCGAAGGTGTCGCCGAGCAGCTCCGTGCAGCGCTGCCACGTCGCCGAGCTGGCGCCCAACCCGTGCAGGAACACGAGCGGCGTCGCGCCGGTCACCCCTCCACGCTCCACGTGCCACCGCATCCGAACCGCTCCTCCCGCCCGACCCGCGTCGCGCCGGGGCCAGTGTGCCAGCTGCGTCAGCCCGGGTCGGGGTCGCGTGGGCCCGGGTAGCGCTGCACGAGCTCGCGCCCGATCCGTGCGAGGTGGTCGCACACCTCGGCCGGTTCGACCACCTCGACGAGGGTGCCCCAACCGGCCAGGTGCTGGGCGATCCGGAACGCGGACGGCCCCCCGACGATCACCTCGACCCGAGCATCACCGCCCTCTCGGTCACGGCCGTCGACCTCGGCCAGCATCATGTCGTCGCCGAACTGGGCGCGCAGGCCGTGCACGTACGAGCGATCGAGCCGCACCGTCGCCCGCACGGGCAGGCGGCGTTCGCCCACCGTGACGACGACCTCCTGCCAGGCCGCTCGGAGGTCGAAGCCGTCGGGCCGGACGGCCGGGAGATCGGTCACCTCGACGGAGCGGACACGGTTGACCCGGAACGTGCGACGGCCGTGCTCGGTGTCGGCGATCAGATACCAGACCGTGCCCTTCGAGACCAGGCCGAGCGGATCGACCAGCCGCTCGGTCTCGCTGCGGGTGCGGTCGACGTACCCGAGCCGCACCCGTCGCCGCTCGACCACGGCCCGCTGCAGCGCCGGCAGGTGTTCGGGCGTGGGCGCCGGCGCACCGCCACCCCAGGCCACCGGGTCGACCACCACCGCCTGTGCCGCCACCTCGGCGTCGGCCCGGAAGGTCTCGGGGAGCGCGCGGAGCAGCTTGCGCAGCACGCCACGGGTGCCGGCGTCGAGCGGCAGCGAGGCACCGGCGGCGAGGAACAGGTGGCGGGCCTCGTCGGCGGTGAGACCGGTGAGGTCGGTGGAGGCCCCGCCGAGCAGTTGCCACCCACCGTTGCGGCCGGGCATCGAGTACACGGGCAGCCCGGCCATGCCGAGCGCCTCGAGATCGCGGCGCGCGGTCTTCTCCGACACCTCGAGCTCCTCGGCCAGACGACGGGCGGTGATCCGGCCCCGGGTCTGGAGGATGAGCAGGGTGGCCACGAGGCGATCGGCTCGCACGACCACATTCTGTCCTCGAACCTGGACAGGACATGACCAGTTTCATCCGCCACACTGCTCGGCATGTCCCCATCACCCATCCCCCCCGGGTCGCCTCGCCGGCCCCACGACGGGCCGACGATCGAGGCCGCCGGGCTGCGCAAGCACTACGGCGACGTCCACGCCCTCGCCGGCCTCGACCTCGTCGCCCCCGCCGGCCAGGTCACCGCCGTCCTCGGCCCCAACGGCGCCGGCAAGACCACGTTCGTCAAGGCCGTGGCCACCCTGCTCCGCCCCGACTCGGGCACCCTGCGGGTCGCCGGTATCGATGCCCTCGCCCACCCCGAGCAGGTGCGTCGCGTCATCGGCCTCGCCGGGCAGAACGCCGCGGTCGAGCCGGCGCTCACGGGCCGCGAGAACCTGGTCATGGTGGCCCGCCTGTTCGGCCACGGCACGCCCGCGGCACGTGCCGCCGCCCAGGTGGTGCTCGACGAGATCGGCCTCACCGACGATGCCGATCGTCCGGTGAAGGGCTACTCGGGCGGCATGCGGCGCCGGCTCGACCTCGGCGCCAGCCTGGTCGGGGCCCCGGCGGTGCTGCTGCTCGACGAGCCCACCACCGGCCTCGACCCGCGCACCCGACTCGAGCTCTGGGAGTCGATCCGTTCGCTCGTGCGCGGCGGCACCGACGTGCTGCTCACCACCCAGTACCTCGAGGAGGCCGACCAGTTGGCCGACCACATCGTGATCATCGATCACGGCCGGGTGATCGCGACCGGCACGCCCACCGAGCTGAAGACGATGGCCGGTCAGGACGTCGTCGAGGTGCGCGTCCGCCACGGGGTCGACCTCGGGGCGGTCGCCGGCCTGCTCGCCCCGCTCGGCACCGAGGCCCCACATCTCGACGAACCGGCCCGACGGGTCGCGGTCCCGGTGCTCCAGGGCACCGCCGCGCTCAGCGAGGCCGTGCGGCTCATCGCCGACCAGGGCCTCGAGCTCGACGACATCGGCCTGCGTCGACCCACCCTCGACGAGGTCTTCCTCACCCTCACCGGCGGCCCGGCCGCCCCCGCCCCGGAGGCCACCCACCCGTGAACACCACGTCCGTCACCAGCATCAGCGCGTCGATCCACCGGCCGCCGCACCCGCCCGGTGTGTGGGCCACCGCCAGCACCTACGCCGGCCGCACGATCAAGCAGTTCGTGCGCACGCCGCAGCTGCTCGTCGTCAGCGCACTCACGTCCACCATGTTCCTGCTCATCTTCCGCTACGTGTTCGGCGGCGCGATCGGTACCGGCACCGTCGACTACGTCGACTTCCTGATCCCGGCGCTCGCCGCGGTGAGCGGGCTGTTCGCGAGCGGCGCTGTCGGCGTGGCCGAGGACATGGAGAGCGGGCTGTTCGACCGGCTCCGCTCGCTGCCGATCCCTCGTCCGGCGGTGCTGATCGGTCGGTCGATCGCCGACACCGCGCTCAACACCTGGGGCACCGTCATCACCCTCATCGTCGGGGTGTTGGTCGGGTTCCGCATCCACAACGGCATCCCGGCGGCGCTGCTCGCACTCGCGCTGTGCATCGTGTTCGCCGGCGCGTTCAGCTGGTTGATGATCTTCATCGGCCTGGTGTCCGGCTCGGCCCAGGCGGCCCAGGGGATGTCGTTCTCGGTGTTCCCGCTGATCTTCGTGTCGAGCGCGTACGTGCCGATCGAGTCGATGCCCGGGTGGATGCAGCCGATCGCCGAGAACCAGCCGGTCACGGCGATGGTGGGCGCGGTGCGAGCGCTCGTGCTCGGCGGCGACACCGAGGCCCTGCTCGGACACACCACCACGTGGTTCGTGGTGCGTTCGCTGCTGTGGTCGCTCGCGATCTTCGTGGTGTTCGGCGCGCTGTCGGCCCGCCGCTTCGCCCGGCTCTGAGGTGCGCTGATCGTGGTGCGGTGGTCGGGCGCTCAGCGGCGCCCGGCCACCAGCTGCGCGATCCGGGCGATGTGCTCGGGCTGCATGCCGCAGCACCCGCCCACCACGGTGGCCCCCCGACGCAACCAGCCCTGCACGAAGTCACCGTAGGTCGACGGGTCGAGATCGTCACGGAAGCCGGCGAGCTGCTCGTTCGCCTCGCCACCGTCGGTGTGCGTGGCGACGAATCGGTTCGCGTAGCCGCCGACCCGTGCGGCGTCGCCGATCACCTCGAGCGCGGTGTCGATGGCCACCGTGATCGTCTCGGCCTGGCAGCAGTTGAACATCACCGTGCTCGCACCCAGGTCGAGCGCCGCGCGCGCCGCGTCGAGCACCGACTCACCCGATCGGACGGTGCCGGGGTGTGCGTCGTCGAGCGTGTACGACAACCAGAGCTCGCGCCCGCCTTCGCCCGCGCGGTCGATGGCGTCGCGCACCGTGTTCGCCTCGGCGATCGACCCGAGCGTCTCGCCCAACCACACGTCGACGTGCGCGGCGAGTCCGTCGACCAGCGGATCGATGATCGACGGAGCGCGGACGGGGTCGAACAGATCGGGCCGGTACGAGCCGAACAGCGGCGGCAACGAACCCGCCACGCGGACGGGCCGAAGGCCGTCGTCCGCCGCCTGGCGGGCGAGCCGCCCGGACAGCTCGGCCAGTTCGTGACCTCGCGCCGCGAAGCGATCGTCACCGAGGTGGAAGGGCACGACGGCGTAGCTGTTGGTGGTGATCACCTCGGCGCCGGCGTCGATGAAGTTGCGGTGTGCGCGCACCACCCAGTCGGGGCCGTCGAGCAGGGCCAGCGCGGACCACTCCGGTTGACGGAACGGCGCGCCGATGCGCATGAGTTCGCGCCCCATGCCACCGTCGAGGATGGTGACGGGTGAGCTGGACGTCATGCGGTCATTGTTGCATGTGCAACAACACACCGTACGGCGGAGATGATGACGATTCGCGCGCTATCGGCCGTTGGGCCGGATCAGGAACTTCTGGCCTGTCGCCTGCTTGGCGTACGTGCGGATCGCGTCGAGCGACAACGCCTCCGCGAGCGACACCTCGTCGGTGTAGTGGCTGGCGAAGGTGGTGGTGAGCTCGTCGACCACCCGCTGGCGCAGCCGCAGCATGCCCGGCACGCCCAGCTTCATCAGGAACGGGGTGAGCAGCCAGCCGCCGATGCCCCACGCCATGCCGAAGTTCCGTTGGAACTCGGTGGGGCTGCGGTCGAGACCACCGTAGATGTAGACCTGCTTGTGCACCGACGAGCCGTAACGGCTGTACTCGGTGGCGCGGGCGTTGATCGCCCGTTCCATGCTCGCCAGGATCTGACCGGCCAGGCGACCGCCACCGGTGGCGTCGAAGGCGAGCGTGGCACCGGTGGCGGTCAGCGCAGCGGTCAGGTCGTCGAGGAACGTCGGCGAACTCGAGTCGCACACGTGTACCGCGCCGAGACCTCGCAGCAGGTCGGCCTGCTCGGGACGCCGCACGACGTTGACGAGAGGCACGTCGTCGGCCAGGCAGATCTTCACGAGCATCTGGCCGAGGTTCGACGCGGCCGCGGTGTGCACCAGAGCGGTGTGGCCCTCCATGCGCATGGTCTCGACCATGCCGAGTGCCGTCAGCGGGTTGACGAAGCACGATGCGCCGTCGCGCGGGTCGGTGCCGTCGGGCAGCTCGAGGCACGACGTCGCCGGGACCGCCCGGTACTGGCCGTAGGTGGCGCCGCCGATGATCGCGACCGTGCGGCCGAGCAACGCCTGTGCGGCCGGGTCGTCGCCGGCCGCGACCACCACCCCGGCGCCCTCGTTGCCGACCGGCATCGACTCGCCCACGCGGGGCGCGAGCCCGGCCATCACGTTGGCGGCGATGGGGGCTCGGACGACCGGGTCGTCCGCCGGGCCGCTGGCGGTGGCCGACTCGACGTCGGCCATCGCGAGCAGGAGTCCGAGGTCGCTGGGGTTGATCGGAGCGGCGTCGATCCGGACGAGCACCTCGTGCCCGGCGGGCTCGGGGACGTCGACGGTGGCGAGCGACAGCTCGAGCGTGCCGTCGGCGGTGACCAGCGAGCGGAGCTGGCGCATGGTGGTGGGCAGGGTCATCGGGGCCTCCGGGCGGGACGTGGTGGACGGGTCAGAGCTGCGCAGCGGCGCGGTCGATCAGGCGTTGGAGATGCAGACCGCGGTGGATGTCGAGCTCGTGCGGTCGCCCGGCGCGGACACTGGCCGCGAACTCCTCGACGATGCGGCGCATCGCGGTGCGCACCTCGGCGTTCATCTCCTCGGGGGTGAACGAGCCGACGTCGAAGCGGACCCGGCCGTGCAGGCCGTGCACCTCGACGGCGAGCCCTCCGTCCTGGTTCGACGTGGCGCACAGCGCTGCCTGCGAGATCCGGCCACCCTCGTGCTCGCACTCGAGGAACACGATCCGCTGCACGTCGCCGCGCGCCGAGATGTCGACGATCGGGCCGAGCGCGGCGTCGAGCGCGTCGAGCACGTGCGGGCCGAGGTCGAGCAGGCCGCCCTGCTCGAGCCGCCACGGCGTGGCGAAGTAGGTGCCCGGCACACAGCCGTTGCCGAAGAACGACGCCCGGCCGCCGTAGCTGTCGAACGCACGGGCCTGCTCGAGGAAGGCGCGCATCCCGTCGTAGTAGCGGTTGGTGAAGATCACCTGCGACGTCACGCCGGCGGCGTCGATCGCGCCCGCCAACGACTCGGCCTGGGCGGTGGTGAGGCCGACCGGCTTGTCGAGCAGCACGGCCTTCCCCGCCGCCGCGGCGCGCGCCGCCAGGTCGGCCTGCACGTCGGGCGGGAGGCTGAAGGTGACCGCGTCGCAGTCGTCGAACAGCGCGTCGAGATCGGCGTACGCGGTCACCCCGTGCACGCCGGCGAGCTCGGACGCAGCCTCCGGCCGGCGGGCCCAGACCCCGACGAAGGTGCAGTCGGGCGACCCGGCCAGCATCGGTCCGGTGAAGAGGTGTCCCCAGGGTCCGGCCCCGACGAGACCGATCCGGAGCGGTTCGTTCGAGTGCGGTGCGATGTCGCTCATGGCCGTCACTCTGGCACGCGCCCGACGCCCCGTGCGCCGGCACCCGGCGGATACGGTGCGGAAGGTGCCGCTGGGGGGCGGGCACCACCTGACACGGGGGATCACATGAGCACCGACGCAACGGCCGCCACGGCACCGACTCCGGGATCGCAGGCCTGGCTCGACCTCGTCGTCGAGGACGTCGTCGACCCCGATCTCCGGATCGTCGACCCGCACCACCACCTCTGGCCCGCCGGGGGCGCGCTGCCCTACGGCCTCGACGACCTGCACCGCGACACGGGCGACGGGCACCTGATCGAGCGCACCGTGTTCGTCGAGTGCCACGCGGCCTACCGCACCTCGGGCGACCCCGAGCTCGCACCGGTCGGCGAGACCGAGTTCGTGGCCGGCGAGGCCCAGCGCGACCCGTCCCACCTGATCGGTGCGATCGTGGCCAACGCCGACCTGCGCTCATCCCGCCTCGACGAGGTGCTCGACGCCCACGAGCAGGCGGGGCGCGGGCTGTTCCGCGGCATCCGCCACGCCCTGTCGTCGCCGTTGTATCCCGAGACGCTCCGCATCCCGGGTCGCGCTCCGGCCGGCCTGGCGCACGACCCGGCGTTCCGCGCCGGCGTGCGGCGCCTCGGCGAGCGCGGCCTCACCTACGACACGTGGCACTACCACCACCAGAACCGCGAGTTCCTCGACCTCGCCCGCGCGGTGCCCGACACCACGATGGTGCTCGACCACTTCGGCACGCCGCTCGGCGTCGGCCCGTTCGCCGGGCGCCACGACGAGATCTTCGAGCAGTGGCGTGGCGACATCGCCGACATCGCCCGCTGCCCGAACGTGGTGGCCAAGCTCGGGGGGCTCGCGATGCCCGACAACGGCTTCGGCTGGGACGCGGCCGCGCGCCCGCCCACGTCCGACGAGTTCATCGCCGTGCAGTCGCGTTACTACCTGCACACCATCGAGTGCTTCGGCCCCGACCGCTGCATGTTCGAGTCGAACTTCCCGGTCGACCGGTTCTCGCTGTCGTACCGCACGGTGTGGAACGCGTTCAAGAAGCTCACGGTCGGTTTCGGTGCCGCGGAACGCGACGCGATGTTCGCCGGCACCGCCCGCCGGATCTACCGGCTCGACTGACCCGCGAGCTGCCGGCGGCTCGCCGCGATCCGGGCTGCGAGCAGGATCGATCCCTGCTCGTCGGCCAGCGCCGCCGCCCGGTCGAGCCATGCGGCCGCCGCGCCGACATCGCCCGTCCGGGCCACCGTCAGCGCGCGGAGCCGCAGCACCTCCGGCGTCCACCAGAGCTCGTGTCGGGCGCGGGCGTCGCGCTCGGCCTCGTCGAGCAGCGATCCGGCCCGGTCGTCGCCGGCCTCGAGACACGCCTCGGCCACCAACGCGTGCAGCGTCGGTCGCAGCGAGCGTTCGCCGGTCTGGTCGTAGCGTTCGAGCCCGGCGAACGCGAGCGCGGCGGCCGACGGGTCGCCGAGACGCACGCGGCACCAGCCGACGAGCACGTCGTTGGCGCCACTCTGCCCGTCGAGGAAGCCGAACTCCTCGTCGCTACCTCGGTGCGAGAGGTACTCGAGCGCTCGTTCGGGTCGGTCGAGCAACACCTCGACGAGGCCGCTCGTGAAGGCGAACGCGCTCGTCACCGACGGGTCGACCTCGGCACGCTGGGCCAACCATGCGCGCAGGCGGCGGTGTGCGAAGCCGCGCGCCTCGTCCGGCAGGTCGCGCAGCGCCATGGTGATCGCCCCGACGAGCGGCAGCAGCACCACCGGCACGTGTGCCGGGGCGGCATCGAGGTCGTGCGGGCCGAGCGCGGCGAGCGACGCCCGGACGTGGCGTTCGGCGTCGGCGAGTCGGCCGAGGATCAGCTCGTACGACGCCAGGATGTAGTTGCCGACCACCTGGGCGTACGCGTCGGTGGTGCGGTCGACGAGTTGCGCCGCCCGGTCGTAGGTGCGGGCGATCTCACCGCTCGTGATGTCGTCGGCCGTGTCGATGTCCCACTCGAGGAACAGCCCGAGCGCTCGCGCCGCGTCGCTGTTGGTCTCCTCACCGTGCCGGTGCACGCGCTCGACGACCGCTGCCATCGCGGCCGGCTCTCGTCGGCGAACCGCCGCGCCCAGCATCGCC
>WBZM01001713.1_pt1 | contig 20716 bp, 19 predicted proteins | sample 5204271 | NCBI WGS metagenome assembly WBZM01 (sample SAMN12344346, study PRJNA552823) | activated sludge metagenome | biome: Activated sludge suspended growth; feature: Nitrification reactor; material: Wastewater; isolation source: activated sludge from nitrification reactor of wastewater...
GCGCGGATTTCCATCGAGGCCCGGGGTTTCTTCCCCACAGAGGCCGGATACATGTTCGCAACCTTCCTTCACTTCAAGCTGAACTCATCTCTTGACAGCGCGGGACGGACCATACATGGGGAATGGCCGGTCCCAGTTCTTTGACGCGCCGCTTGACGTAGTCGCGAGCTTCTTGGGCGCCGCACTGCTGGCAGCATTGCGAGCCATCCGGGCGCAGATTGGTGCAAAAGAAAACGTGATGGCGATAATAGGACACTTGACTCCCCCGAGGTTTGGATTGGCCCACATGACCGCCCGTTACTATACCCCCGTTGACGCTTTGCTCATCAATCTGGACCAAGCGGTTCGCACCCTGATCGGGCGGCCGGCGGCGACCGGCCGATCCCGGCCGGACGCCGATGCCGCGACCGAGGAGCTACAACCCGCCGAACAACTGCTGGCCGGCCGTTTGATGCGGGTCAACCATACCGGCGAGGTGTGCGCCCAGGCCTTGTATCAAGGACAGGCGCTGACCGCGCGGCTGGATGCGGTGCGCGACGGCATGGAGCAGGCCGCGAGCGAGGAGAACGACCATCTGGCGTGGTGCGAGGCGCGGCTGAAGGAGTTGGGCAGCCACCCCAGCGCGATGAATCCCCTGTTCTACGCCGGCGCTTTCACCATCGGCGCGCTGGCCGGCAAAATCGGCGACCGCTGGAGCCTGGGCTTCGTGGCCGAAACCGAATATCAAGTCGTCCGACATCTGGATTCCCATCTGGAACGGTTGCCGGCCCACGATCGGGCGAGCCGGGCAATTTTGGAACAGATGAAGGAGGACGAAGCGCGACACGCCACCAACGCGCTGATCGCGGGTGGCGCACGCTTGCCGCTGCCGGTCCGCCTGCTGATGAAGGGGATGTCGAAAATAATGACCAAGACCACTTATTGGGTCTGATGGGGCGCACCCTCTCTCTCTGCGGGAGAGGGGAACAAAAATTAAATCCGCAGGCCCTTGCGCAGATTCTCGCCGTAGAATATCTCCGCCATTTCGCGCCGCACCCGCCGCTCGATTTCCGACTGTTCGCGCGGCGACACGTCTTGCTTGTCCACGCTGAACAGATAATTGTTCAAATCGAAGTCCTTCAGGAGCATCTTGGTGTGGAAGATGTGCTCCTGATACACGTTCACGTCGATCATCTGATACCGCTCGCGGGTGTCTTTGGAGAGGTAGTTCTGGATCGAGTTGATCTGGTGATCGATGAAATGCTTCTTGCCGGTCACGTCCCGAGTGAAACCCCGCACCCGGTAATCGATGACCACGATGTCCGACTCGAAGCTGTGGATCAGATAATTCAGCGCCTTGAGCGGCGAGATGCGGCCGCAGGTCGAAACGTCGATATCGGCGCGAAAGGTGCTGATGCCGTTGTCGGGATGGCTTTCCGGATAGGTGTGAACCGTGATGTGGCTCTTGTCCAGATGGCAGACCACCGCGTCCGGCAGCGGGCCGGGCGATTCCGTGTTGGAAATCCCGTCGGACGCGACCGGCTCCTCGGAAATCAGCATGGTGACGCTGGCGCCCTTCGGCTCGTAGTCCTGGCGGGCGATGTTCAGGAGGTTGGCGCCGATGATCGTGGAGACGTTGGTCAGAATTTGGGTGAGCCGTTCGGCGTTATAGGCATCGTCGATATACGCGATGTAGCGCTCCTGCTGCTCGGGCGTCGCGGTGTAGCAGATGTCGTAGATGTTGAAGCTGAGCGTTTTCGTCAGGTTGTTGAACCCTTGCAACCGCAGTCTGGGCATCGGCCTAGGAGTCATCGCGTCACCCTCCCCACGGGCGAAAACAGCCAACTCGCCGGCTCGCGCCAGCGCCCCATTCGGAAAGCGCGCGAGTATAGCAGGATCGCGCGACAACACCAGGACAGAGCGGCCGATCCGTTCAGGCTTCGCGGATCTCGAAGGTGTGAGTGATTTGGGCGGTTTTGCCGAGCATGATCGAGGCCGAGCAGTATTTCTCGGCGGACAGCTCGATAGCCCGCTCGACGTGCTTGGCGCTCAGATCCTTGCCGGTCAGGATGAAATGCACGCGGATGCGGGTGAATACCTTGGGGTCGCTGTCCGCGCGCTCGGCCTCGACTTGCAGCTCGCAACCGCGCAGGTCCTGCCGGGCCTTTCGCAGAATGTGGACCACATCGACGGCGGTGCAACCGCCCATGCCCATCAGCACCATTTCCATCGGGCGCGGGCCGAGATTGTGGCCGCCCAGTTCCGGAGGGCCGTCCAGCACCAGCGCGTGGCCGCTGGGGGATCGGGCGACGTAGGTCATGTCTTCCAGCCAGGTGATGCGGGTTTTCATCTGCATTTCCTCAGAGATTTTTATCGCCCTGGACGGATGTTCCGAACAGTTCCGCCAGCTTGGCACCGGGGTCCGCCGCCCGCATGAAGGCTTCGCCCACCAGAAAGGCGTGCACGCCGCGCTCGCGCATCAGGGCGACATCGGCCGCAGCGTGAATCCCGCTTTCGGTGACCACGGTGCGGTCGGCCGGGATGCGGGAGAGCAGGTTCAGCGTGGTGTCCAGCCGGGTTTCGAACGTGCGCAGGTCGCGGTTGTTGATGCCGATCAGCGGCGCGTCGAGCGCCAACGCCCGCTCCAATTCCTCGGCGTCGTGGACTTCCACCAGCACATCCATCTTGATATCCGCCGCCAGACGCGCCAGATCCCGCAGCGGGGCGTCGTCCAAGGCGGCCACGATCAGCAGGACGCAATCGGCGCCGATCGCGCGGGCTTCGTACACCTGATAGGGGTCGATGATGAAATCCTTCCGCAACACCGGCAGCGGGCACGCGGCTCGCGCTTCCCGCAGATAGTCCTCGCAACCCTGGAAAAAGTCGCGGTCGGTCAACACCGACAGGCAGCTCGCGCCGGACGCGGCGTAGCTGCGGGCGATGTCCGCCGGGTGGAACGGGTCGCGCAACAGACCCTTGCTCGGCGAGGCTCGCTTGATCTCGGCGATGATCGCCGGTTGACCGCCAGCGATGGTCCGTTCCAGATTTTCCCGAAATGGCCGGGTTGGCGGTGAATCTTCCGCCTGACGGCGAAGCTCGGGCAAGCCGAGTCGCTGGCCGCGCTCGGCGATTTCCTCGACCTTGCGCGCCAGGATTCGCTTGAGGATGTCGGACGGGCCGCTCATGCGGCCAGCTTCTGGGTGCAGCGCACGAACTCCTCCAACTTGGCCCGCGCCTTGCCGCTGGCGAGCGCCTCCCGCGCCAGCTCGATGCCTCCGGCGATGGAGTCAGCCAAGTTGGCGGCGTACAAGGCCGCGCCGGTGTTGAGGGCGACGATGTCGCGCGGTGTGCCGGGCTCGTCGTTCAATGCCGCCAGCAGCATGGCTTTGGACTGCTCGGCGCTTTCGACCTTGAGGCTCCGGTTGGACATCATGGCCAGCCCGAAATCCTCGGGATGGATCTCGTACTCCAGAATCTCGCCGTTCTTGAGTTCGCCGACCAGGGTGGCGGCCCCCAGCGAAATTTCGTCCATGCCGTCTTTGCCCCAGACTACCAGGACGTGCCGCGCGCCGAGCCGCTGCATGACGCGCACCTGGATGCCGACCAGATCGGGATGGAACACGCCCATGAGCTGGTTCGGCGCGCTGGCCGGGTTGGTCAGCGGACCCAGGATGTTGAAGAGGGTGCGCACGCCCATCTCGCGGCGGACCGGCGCCACGTTTTTCATGGCCGAGTGGTGGTTGGGGGCGAACATGAAGCCCAGACCGGTCGCCGCGATGCAGCCGGCCACCCTTTCGGCCGGCAGATCGATCCGCGCGCCCAACGCTTCCAGCACGTCGGCGCTGCCGGATTTGGAGGAAACGCCGCGATTGCCGTGCTTGGCCACGCGGGCGCCAGCGGCAGCGGCCACGAACATCGACGCGGTGGAGATATTAAAGGTGTGCGCGCCGTCGCCGCCGGTGCCGACGATGTCCACGAAATGTTCGTGCGGCGGCGGGACGTGGACCTTGGTGGACAGCTCGCGCATCACCGTGGCGGCGGCGGTGATCTCGCCGATGGTTTCCTTCTTGACGCGCAGCCCGGTCAGGATGGCGGCGGTCATCACCGGAGAGATTTCGCCGGCCATGATCTGGCGCACCAGCGACAGCATTTCGTCGTAGAAGATTTCCCGATGCTCGATGGTGCGTTGCAGGGCTTCCTGGGGGGTGATGGACATGAAGAATCTCCGCGACGGTTCAGTGCCGTCGGTTGAGGAAATTGCGAAGCAGGGCGTGGCCGTGCTCGGTCAGGATGGATTCGGGATGGAACTGCACTCCCTCGACCGGCAGCGTCTTGTGCCGCACGCCCATGATTTCGTCCAGCGCGCCGTCCGGCGTCTCGGTCCAGGCGGTGATGTCCAGACAGTCCGGCGCGGTAGATTTCTCGATGACCAGGGAATGATAGCGCACCACGGTAAAGGGGTTGGGGAGACCGGCGAACACGCCCCGATCGTGGTGGTAGACGGCGGACGTCTTGCCGTGCATGACGTGGCCGGCGCGGACGATGCGGCCGCCGAAGGCTTGGCCGATGCTCTGGTGGCCGAGACAAACGCCGAAGATGGGAATGCGGTCGGCGAAAGCGTCGATCACCGCCAGCGATACCCCGGCCTCGGTGGGCGTGCAAGGGCCGGGAGAAAGGACGATGCGCTCGGGATCGAGTTCGGCGATTTCGTCCGGGGTGATCTGGTCGTTGCGGTAGACCTTCACGTCCTCGCCCAGCTCGCCCAGATACTGCACCAAGTTGTAGGTAAAGGAATCGTAGTTGTCGATCATCAGCAGCATGGTGCATGCATCCTGTCGTTTTAAAACATCTGCTTCGAGATTGCGCTCGCTCGGTTTTCGCCCGGCGCACGCCGGCGGCGGTCGCGAACGGAATATTCTCACCGGAATCCGGGTCGCGCGGAAACCCCTCATCCGAATCCGGATCGATTTTCGGGGCATGAGCGTGATTCGAGCGGATTCGAGTTGAGATTTTTTCATTATTGATACGATATCTGTTCATTAATAAGAAAGAACAACAACAAAAATATTCATTTAATGCAACTGAAATAACCGGGTGAACTTGTAAATATCTAGTGGATCGAATTGAAGTGAAAAATCAGTGAAATTGAAAGGAAAATTGGCATGATATTCGTATAAATCCGATCTGGACACGCTGGCGAGTCCGCGCTGAACCGTTTTTTCAAACTTTAAGGAATTCGATATGCTTCAGACTGTTGCCACCGTACCTACCCCTCGGATGATCGAGCTGCTGGAATTGATCGAGCTTGCGAGCCAAACCGATGTCGAGCCAAGATTGACCGACTATCTTCGCCACTGCCGTCGCACCGGTTATGAGCCGCCGATGGAGTTGTTGGATATGGCGCGTGACACCATCGAGCGAAAGCAAGTTTGCTGACATGCTTTGGTGGACCATCGAAATTACAGCTAGGGTCGTTCGAGCAAGGCCAAATTTGGTCGGTCCAGTCTGATGATTGACAGTCCAATCCGACCGTTGAGGGCCAAATTGCAGTAGGCCAACGATCATTCGATGTGAAAATTTTTTGTGGCAATGTTGTTTAATAATGACAAATATTGTCATTTGTGACGATTTTTTGCATCCTAAAATTTAAATTTTTCTGATTGAGCGATCGGTGTATCGCTAATTTGAAACAACATCAATTTGCATTTGTTTAGTCTTTAGTCGGTTTGCTTCTGTTGTCGGTTTTGTCCGGTTGCGTCTGGCGCGATGTCTCCGTGACCGAACCCCTCGTCAGGTTCCTCGAGTACCCCTTCAATTTTGTCCGCCCGATGGCGGCAAGCCGGGCCTGAAACCGGGTCCATACCCTCACCGCGTCGGGCGCGTCCGCGAAAACCACGGTATGCTTTCGCCTCGTCGCGAGTTCTCGTCTTCCCGAAACCCGAATCTCTGAAAATACGCGAGCGGCGCCTGGGGCGAGGTCGGTTCGTTCCCGTTGTCGGCCCTTTTTAAGGAGTCTTTTTTATGTTGGTGCATCCCGATTTCGATCCGGTGGCGTTCGCTTTGGGGCCGCTGCAGGTGCGCTGGTATGGCCTCATGTACCTGCTGGGATTCGTGGCGGGTTGGGCGCTGGGACGCTATCGGGCCAAGCGGCCCGGCTCGGGCTGGACCGTCGAACAGGTGGACGATCTGGTGTTCTACATCGCTTTGGGCGTCATTCTCGGCGGTCGGGTCGGCTACATCCTGTTTTATGGCTTCGGTTCTTTCCTGCACAACCCGTTGACGCTGTTCCGCATCTGGGAAGGCGGCATGTCTTTCCACGGCGGTTTTCTGGGCGTGCTGCTGGCGATGGCGCTGTTCGCCCGCAAGTATCGAAGAGGGTTCTGGCCGACCGTCGATTTCATCGCGCCGCTGATCGCCCCCGGCATCCTGTTCGGGCGTCTCGGCAATTTCATCAACGGCGAGTTGTGGGGGCGGGTGACCGATCTGCCGTGGGGGATGGTGTTCCGGCAAACCGGGGATGGCTTGCCCCGCCATCCTTCGCAATTGTACGAGGCGGCGCTGGAAGGGGTGGCGCTGTTCGTCGTCGTGTGGCTGTTTTCGGCCAAGCCGCGCCCGACCATGGCGGTGTCGGGCGTCTTCGCGCTCGCTTACGGGATTTTCCGTTTTCTGGTGGAGTTCGTCCGCCAGCCCGACCCGCAGCTCGGTTATCTGGCCTTCGGCTGGCTGACCATGGGACAGGTGTTGTCGCTGCCGCTGATCGCGGTTGGAGCGGTCTTGCTGAGTCTGGCCTATCGCCGGCGGGTTTCCTGAGAGTCCGCCACTCGCATCCCCTCTCGGGCGGACCAGCGGCACCGATCAACCGGCCTTGATCCGGTCGTAACCGGCCAGCGCCTCGGCGCGGCTGGCGGCGAAATCCACGATAGGGCGGGGATAGTGCAGTCCCGGAGTAAAGCCGAGAGCCTGCTGCTGGGTGGGCGATACCGTCTGCGGTCGATGGATGATCGAAGCGGGCAATCGGTCCAGTTCCGGCACCCAACGGCGGACGTAAGCGCCGTCCGGGTCGAACTGTTCGCCTTGGCGCACGGGGTTGAAGACGCGGAAGTAGGGCGCGGCGTCGGTGCCGCAGCCGGCGGTCCACTGCCAGCCCAGGGTGTTGCTGGCCAGATCGGCGTCCACCAGCGTGTCCCAGAACCAGCGGGCGCCTTCCCGCCAGGGAATGCGGCAATTTTTGACCAGGAACGAAGCGACCAGCATCCGCACCCGGTTGTGCATCCAGCCGGAGCGCCACAACTGGCGCATCCCGGCGTCCACCAGCGGATAACCGGTGCGGCCCTGTTGCCAGGCGCGCAGCAGGTCGGTGTAGCCCTCGCGCCACGGATAGGCGGCGAAACGCTCCTGCAAGGGGCGATCCGGCGTATGCGGCCAGTGGTAGAGGACGTGATGGGCGAACTCGCGCCAGCCGATTTCCCGCAAGTAGGTTTCCGCGCCCTTGTCCGCCAACGGATCGCCGCCGGCCGCACGGGTGACCGCACTCCAGATTTGTCGGGGGCCGATCTCGCCAAAATGCAGGTGCGGCGACAAGCGGGACACACCGTCGAGCCCCGGCCGATCCCGTCCCCGCGCATAGTCGGTCAGCGCGGTGTCGAGGAACTGCTCCAGTCGCGCCCGCGCGCCCGCCTCGCCGGGTTGCCAAGCCTCCGCCAGGCCATCGGCCCAGCGGATGCGCGGCAGCAGATTCAGGTCGGCGAGGGACAAGGAATCCGGCCAGCGTTCGAGACCGTTCAGCTTGGGTTCAGGCAGCAGTGGCGCATGGCATAATTTGTGCTGGCAGGTTTTCCAAAAGGGGGTGAAGATCTGATAGGGAGCGCCATCCGCCTTCAATAGCGTCCACGGTTCGACCAGCAGCGCGGCCTGGCTGCTCTCGGCGGTCACTCCGGCGGCGCGCAGGGCGGTTTTGACCGCGCGGTCCCGGACGAGGGTCGCCGGCTCGTAAAGGCGGTTCCAGTACACCGCCGTGGCGCCGGTTTCCCGGATCAGCTCCCTCAACGCGATCAGGCTATCGCCCCGGCGAACGATCAAGCGCGAGCCTCGCTCAAGCAGGGCCGCGCCGAGCGCTGTCAGACTGTGGTGCAACCACCAGCGCGAGGCGGCGCCGGGTTCCCAAGGGCTCTCCTCGCTCGGCGCGTGGATATAAACCGGGATGATGCGCTGGTGCGCGGCGGCGGCGCGGTACAAACCCGGGTTATCGGCGAGCCTGAAATCGCGGCGGAACCAGAAAAGTGCAATGGGCATTTGTATCTCGAAAAGTATTTATATTTTATTTATGTTACGTTAAACCCCCACAATGATGGTTGTTGCGGCTAGGTTCTTTGAGAAACATTTTTCGATTATGCTCAGCAGAAAATCCGATCCAGGAAAGGCTATGCCGCTTTACGCCGCGCGAAACATCAACGTTGACCGTCTCGCCCGGGGCCATGTCGGCGTGATGGTGACTGTTTTGGCGGGATTGGGCCTGACCGGGGTGCTGTCTTGGCTCGCGTGTTGGAACGCTCGCGAGCCGATGGACCATCCTTTGGCTTTCTGGTTCATTTTGTTCCTGGGTTTGCTGGCCACGGCATCGCTGGCTCGGTATCTGGGTAATGTGTTCGCGCAATTGGCTCGCGCCGAGGCGCGGGCGCGGGAAAGCGAACTGAAGTTTCAGCATTTGCTGGAAGAGTCCCCGACTATCGCGGTCCAGGGTTACGACCAGAACCGCCGAGTCATTTTTTGGAACGCGGCCAGCGAGCGGCTTTACGGATACAGCCGGGACGAAGCCGTGGGCCGGCGGCTGGAAGACCTCATCGTTCCGGTGGCGATGCGCCCCGACGTCATCCAGGCCATCGACGACTGGATCGGGAACGGTCAACCGATCCCCTGTTCCGAACTCGAGCTGCTGCGCAAGGATGGTTCGCTGATCCCGGTCTACTCCAGCCACGCGCTGCTGACCACCCATCAGGGCGAACCGGAACTGTACTGTCTGGACATCGACCTGTCCGAGCGCAAGCGAGCGGAAGCGGCGCTGGCCCAGCGCGAAGCCCTGCTGGAGTTGGCGGCGTTGATCGCGACCCGCCTGCTCGGCGAACCCGATCCCAGCATGGTGATCGCGACGTGTTTCGCGCAGTTGGGAGAAGCGAGCGGGGTGGATCGGGTTTACCTGTTCGAAAATCGCGTTTGCCCTCAAACCGGCCAGTTGTTGATGAGCCAGCGCCACGAGTGGTGCGCCGACACCGCGACCGTCCAGATCGACAACCCGGAACTTCAGGATTTGCCCTACGATAGCGGCGGCTTCGAGCGCTGGCGGCGGGTGCTCGCCGAAAATGCGCTCCTGATCGGATGGGTGCGCGATTTTCCGGAATCCGAACGGGCGATACTGGGGCCGCAAGGCATCCTGTCGATCCTGGTGGTCCCGATCAACGTCCATGGCGAGTTTTGGGGTTTCATCGGTTTCGACGATTGCCATCGGGAGCGCGACTGGACGCCGGCCGAGCGGAACATCCTGCAAAACATCGCCAGCAACATCGGCGAAGCCATCGCCCGGCAGCGCGCGGAAACGGCTTTGCAGGAAAGCGAGGAACGGTTCCGGCGCCTCGCCGACAACACGCGCGACCTGGTGTGCCAGATCGATACCTCCGGCATCATCCTGTACGCCAGCCCCTCCTATCGGCCGGTGCTGGGTTACGAGCCGACCGCGTTGCTGGGGCGCTCGATATTCGCCAACATCCATCCCGACGACCGCGCGGATACCGTCGCGGTTTGTCGGCGGGCGCTGGCTCTTGGCGTGGTCGGAAAAGTGGAGTTGCGTCTCCTTCGCGCCGATGGCGAATACCTGTGGTTGGAAGCGGTCGGCAATCCCTTGTTCGACGCCGATGGCAAAGTCTGCGGGGCGGTGGTCAGCGGCCGCGACATCGCCGAGCGCAAGCGCGTGGAATCGGATCTGCGGCTCGCCGCCCGGGTGTTCGAGAACAGCCGGGAGGCGATCGTGATCACCGACGCCAACAGCCATATTATTTCTGTAAACCAATCTTTTAGCGACATTACCGGATATGTCGCCGCCGAGGTGGTCGGCCAGACGCCGCGGCTGCTGACTTCGGGCCGGCACGACCGCGATTTTTTCCAGGCCATGTGGCACGCTCTGGTCACCGAGGGTCACTGGCAGGGAGAAATTTGGAACCGGCGCAAAAACGGGGACATTTATCCGGAATGGCTGGGAATCACGGCGGTATACGACTCGCACGGCAACCTGACTCACTACGTCGGGATTTTTAGCGATTTGAGCGAGCGCAAGGAATCCGCCGACAAAATCGAGTTTCTCGCCCATCACGATCCGCTGACCGCGCTGCCCAACCGGATCCTGTTGCACGACCGGCTGGAACGGGCCTTGGCGCAAGCCGAGCGCCAGCAAACCAAAGTGGCTGTGCTGGTTCTCGATCTCGACCGTTTCAAGCTGGTCAACGACTCCCTGGGGCACGAGTTGGGCGACCAGTTGCTGCAAGCGGTCGCGGTGCGGCTGCACCAGCATGTGCGCGAGACGGATACCATCAGCCGGCAGGGCAGCGACGAATTTCTGGTGCTATTGCCCGACACCGGGATGGAAGGGGCCGAGCGAGTGGTCGGCAATTTGCTGCAATGCGTCGGGTGCGAGCCTTTTCGGATCGCCGATCATCCGTTGAGCATCACCGCCAGCATCGGGATCAGCCTGTATCCCGCCCACGGCCGGGATAGCGATAGCCTGCTCAAGCGCGCCAATACCGCGCTCGAATACGCCAAGAACGGCGGCGGTGACACGCACCGTTTCTTCACCGCCTCGATGAACGTCAACACCCTCGAACGCCTGCATTTGGAGACCAGTCTGCGGCTGGCGTTGGAGCGGGACGAGTTTTTGCTGCACTACCAGCCGCAGGTCGCCCTGTCCGGCGGCTTGATCGTGGGCGCCGAGGCGCTGCTGCGCTGGCAACATCCGGAATTGGGGCTGGTGCCGCCCGGACGGTTCATTCCCGTCGCGGAGGACAGCGGCCTGATCGTCCCGATCGGTGAATGGGTGTTGCGGGAAGCTTGCCGCCAAGCCCGCGCCTGGCAGGAATCGGGGCTGGCGCGGATCACGGTCGCCGTCAATCTTTCGGCGTTGCAGTTCAAGCGCTCCGATTTGTTGACCACGGTGACCCGGGCTCTCACCGGCAGCGGGTTGGCGCCGGACTGCCTGGAGCTGGAACTCACCGAATCGATATTGATCCAGGATGTCGAAAGCGCGCTGAGGGTGGTGCGGGAGATGCGGGCGATGGGGCTGAAGCTGTCCATCGACGATTTCGGGACGGGCTATTCCAGCCTCAGCTACCTGCAAAAGCTGGCCGTGGACAAGCTCAAGATCGATCAGTCCTTCGTGCGGGGTCTCGCCGGCAGCGAAACCGACAGCGCGGCCATCGTTCGCGCCATCATTCAACTGGCGCACAACCTGAAATTGCTGACCGTGGCCGAAGGCGTGGAGACCCGCTTTCAGTTGGATTTTCTGCGGGATCATGACTGCGATGAGGTGCAGGGCTATTACCTGGGGCGGCCGTTGCCCGCCGTGGAGTTTGCGGCGCTGCTGGCCCAGAGGGTGCCGTCCGCGTTAGCATGAGCGCGGTTGACGGGATGGCGCTCGTGATCGCGGGCATTTTTCGGGCGCCTCCCGATCCGGCGCCCGAACCGCGCCACCCCTTCGCTCGCTTCACCTAACGGCGGTCCGCTCGAATTGCATCACATGAAACGGTTATTGCAACGCTGCTTGCCCGATCCGCACTATTGGCGCACCCACAAGAACTTGCGCTTTCTGGGAGAATCTCTGCACGATCCCCGGCTCTGGCATTTCAACCGCCGCTCCACGGTGAGGGGATTGGCGGCTGGCGCCTTTTACGCCTTTGTCCCCTTTCCGTGGCAAATGCTGCTGGCGGCGATCACGGCCGCTTGGCTGCGGTTCAATTTGCCGGTCGCGGTGGCCATGGTCTGGATCACCAATCCGCTGACGATTCCGCCCATCGCCTTCGTGAATTACCGGTTTGGCGCTTGGTTGCTGGGCAGTCCGCCGGGAGACTGGACCTTCGATCCGTCGCTGGACTGGCTGCTGGAAAAAGCGGGCGATATCGGTTTGCCGCTGCTGGTGGGTTCGATGGCGACGGCGGTGCTGGCCGGAATCGCCACGTTCGGGATCGCCCATCTGCTCTGGCGCTGGCATATAATCGCCCGGTTCCGCCGTCGCCGCCGAAACGCCGCCTGTTCCGGCTGAGAGCCCGCGCGAAAATCAACCCCATGAACGAACCTGGAAAAACCCCCGACATTTTCCCGCCGGCTCCCTCTCCCAACGAGGAGAAGGGAGTTTTCGTGTAAGCCTGGAGCGCCCCGCCGATCGGGACTGCCGCTCGTCGCTCGTCCGTTTGGGACTCCGGTCCCCGTATCCGTTTTATCAACTCAGGTGTTGTCTCGCATGTCCGCCCTCATCGAATGTTTTGAAGACCTTGCGCTTTCTCGCCCGCTGCTCGAAACCCTCAAGGACATCGGCTACGAAGCCCCATCGCCCATCCAGGCGGCGACCATCCCGCTACTGCTCGAAGGCCACGACGTGCTGGGCCAGGCGCAAACCGGGACCGGCAAAACCGCCGCCTTCGCCCTGCCGGTGCTGGAAAAGCTGGAGTTGGCGGACCGGCGACCGCAGGCGCTGGTGCTGACGCCCACCCGCGAACTGGCGATTCAGGTCGCCGAAGCCTTTCAGGGCTACGCCCGCCATCTGCCGGGTTTTCATGTGCTGCCGATCTACGGCGGCCAGAGCATGAGCATCCAGCTCCGCCACCTCCGGCGCGGCGTGCACGTCGTGGTCGGCACGCCGGGACGGGTGATGGATCACCTGCGCCGGGAAACCTTGTCGCTGGCCGGATTGCGGACCGTGGTGCTGGACGAAGCCGACGAAATGCTGCGGATGGGTTTCATCGACGACGTGGACTGGATTCTCGGGCAAACCCCGGCGGAGAAGCAGGTGGCGCTGTTCTCGGCCACCATGCCCGATCCGATCCGCCAGGTGGCGCACCGCCACTTGCGCGATCCCCGGGAAGTGAAGATCAAGACCGGCACGGCCACCGTTTCGACCGTCCGCCAGCGCTACTGCCAAGTGGGCGCCCAGCACAAGCTGGATGCCCTGACCCGCGTTCTGGAGGTGGAGGACGCCGACGCGATCCTGATTTTCGTGCGCACCAAAATCGCCGCCACCGAATTGGCCGAGCGGCTGGAGGCGCGCGGTTATCCCAGCGCCGCCTTGCACGGGGACATGACCCAGGCGCTGCGCGAGAAGGCCATCGAGCAGTTGCGCAACGGCGGGCTCGACATCCTGGTCGCCACCGACGTGGCGGCGCGCGGGCTCGACGTGCCGCGCATCAGCCACGTCATCAACTACGACATCCCCAACGACACCGAGGCCTACGTCCACCGCATCGGCCGCACCGCCCGGGCGGGCCGCGCCGGCGACGCCATCCTGTTCGTCGCGCCCCGCGAACTGCGGATGTTGCGCGCCATCGAAAAAGCGACCCGGCAGCCGATCGAGCGGATGCAGTTGCCGACCCCGGAAGCCATCACCGGCCATCGGCTGGCCCAGTTCAAGCAGCAGGTCGGCGAGATTTTCGCCTCCCAGGATCTGGATTTTTTCCAGGAAGTGGTCGCCGATATCGAACGGGAGCAGGAAATCAGCGCCCAAAACATCGCCGCCGTGCTGACCTGGCTGGCGCAACGCGACCGTCCGTTCCAGTTCGAGGACACGATTCCGGTCGAGGTGGAGAGGGCGCCGGCTCGCCCGGAGCGGGAGGCGAGGCCGGACGGGCGGCGGGAGCGGCCGCCCCGCGACTTTTCCAGGCATTCCGCCGATCTGGACAAGGTCCGCTACCGGCTGGAAGTCGGCCACCAGCACGGCGCGACCCCGCAAAATATCGTCGGCGCCATCGCCAACGAGGCCGGCATCGAGAGCCGCTACATCGGCCGCATCGAAATCCACGACGACTACAGCACCGTGGATTTGCCCGACGGCATGCCCAAGGAAATTTTCCAGCACCTCAAGAAAGTTCGCGTGCGGCAAGTTCCCTTGAACATCAGCCGCCTCGACGGGCTGGAGCCGGACAAGAAGCGTCCGGCGCCCAAGCGGGCGGCCGCGAGAAATAAAATCGCGACCGACGAACAGGACGCGCCATCGGCCAGGAAGACCGGAAAGCGCGGCTCCTGAAGCCGGCGCTCGGTTTCAAAACCACCCAGGGAGAGTCCCCCGACCATGCTGACAGTCTACGGTTGCGCGAATACCCGTTCCACCCGAGTGGTGTGGACGCTGGAGGAAATTGGCGCGGAATACGAGTACGTGCGGATCGATCTGCTGGCCGGCGCCGGCCGGCAACCCGATTATTTGGCGCTCAACGTCGGCGGCAAGGTGCCCACCCTGGTGGATAACGAGTTCATCCTCACCGAATCCGCCGCCATTTGCACCTATCTCGGCGACCGTTTTCCCGATGCCGGCTTGGTGCCGCCGGCCGGCACCCAGGAGCGGGCCAGCTACGACCAATGGTGCTATTTCGCGCTGAGCGAACTGGAACAACCGCTGTGGACCCTCGCCAAGCACCGCTTCGCCTTGCCGGAAAAACGGCGGGTTCCGGCGGTGCTCGACACCGCCCGCTGGGAGTTTTCGGTGGCGGCCAAGGTCTTGGCGGCGGGGCTGGGCCGACACGCCTTTATCGTCGGCGAGCGTTTCACGGTGGCCGATATTCTGATCGGGCATACCCTGGCTTGGGCGCGGGCCTACGAATTGCCGCTGGAACACGACAAGCTCCAGGCTTACGCCGCGCGGTTGTGGGCTCGTCCCGCCTTGGCCGAAGCCAAGCGGCGGGAGCGGGCCGAGAGCGGCCCCGACGCTTGAAGTGACGGCCGTGAAGCTGCTGGCTCTGGATACCGCGACCGAAGCCTGTTCCGCCGCTCTGCTGGTGGATGGCGCGGTGCTGGAACGCTACGAGCTGGCCCCGCGCCGCCACGCCGCCCTGATCCTGCCGATGATCGAAGCGGTTCTGGCGGAGGCGGGGCTCCGGGCGACGCAACTGGATGCCGTCGCCTTCGGCCGGGGGCCGGGCGCTTTCACCGGCGTGCGGGTGGCGGTCGGCATCGCCCAGGGCATCGCTTTCGCCGCCGATCTGCCGGTCGTGCCGGTGTCCACGCTGGCGGCGCTGGCGCTGGGCGCGGCGCGAGAAACGGGGCATACCCGCATCGCGGCGGCGCTGGACGCCCGCATGGGCGAAATTTACTGGGGAACCTATGCCGTGGCCGGCGAGACGGTCGATGCGCTGGGCGAGGAGTGCGTCCGCGCGCCGCCGGCCGTGTCCGCGCCGCCGGGCGACTGGTTCGGCGTCGGCAGCGGTTGGTCGGTCTATTCCGCGATCCTGTGCCAGCGGCTGGCGGTGGGCGGCTGGCTGGACGAGCGCTATCCGCGCGCCGGCGACGTGGCCCGGCTGGCGGCCGATCCGCGTCGGCGCGGCGAATGGGTGAGCGCCGAGCGGGCGCGGCCGGTTTACCTGCGCAACGACGTGGCGGGTAAACCGGCCGCGACATGATCCGGTTCGGTTTCTGGAGAGGGCATGGCCGGGGGATAACATGCGGCTCGATTTGTGATAATCTGATGGGACCACCATAAAAAATAACGAAAACAACAACTACCGACTGGAGGATGTGACATGAACGCCGTGCTGACCGCCGATCCGGTCCACAGTAAAACCCTGCCAGACCTGGTGACCAAGCTGCTGGCGGCACGCCAGAACAGCTTGGTGCTGTTCCACAAGCTCGCCGCGCTAAAACCGTTCCCGCACGTCGATCCGGTTCAGCACCTGCTGCGACGGTTTCGCCAAGCCCTGGTGGATTATCTGGCCTTGGGGCCGTTCGAGGTTTTCGAGGCGCTCGAAGAGCAGCCGGTCGATTCCCCCTATCGCCCGGCGCGCGAACTGGCCCGGCGGCTCTACGCCCAAATCGCCCGCACCACCCAGGCGGCGCTGGATTTTCACGACCGTTTCGACGGCGACTTGTCCGGCTCGCTGGCCGAGCTGGACGAGGAACTGTCGCGGTTGGGCGAGCAACTGGCGGCGCGCATCGCCTTGGAAGATCGGATCGTCGCCGCCATCCGCAATGGCGGCTCCTCCCGCGCCGCCGCCTGATCAATAGCCGCGCAGCCACTCCGGCCGTAACCGGACTTCGCCGGCCAAGGCCCGCTGTAACTGGGCCAGCAGCGTCTCGCGATCTCGCGGCAGGGTTCCGGCCAGCGCCAGCGCGTTGGAGGCGTGATTGGAGCGGAACACCAGCGGTGCGGGCGGATCGAGCCGCTCGATGAGCCGGACCTGTTCCGCCAGCAGCGCTTGGTCGTCCTGCTCCCGGAACGGTTCGCGGAACTTGCGGTGAAACTCTTCGTGGATCGAGGGATCGATCATCAGTTGCAGGGTGGACAGATAATCCAGCTCGACCCGGTTGACCAGTTCGGCGGTGCCGTCGATGTGCTCTCGCCAATACGTCTGGCCGCCGAGCCCGAGAATCACCGTCGCGGAGATTTTTAACCCCGCTTCCTTGGCTTTCCCGAGTCCGGCCGCCATCGCGTCGGGCGTCGCCCCCTTGGTGATCCGTTTCAGCAAATCGGCCGAGCCGGTTTCGATCCCGTAATACAGCAGCGTCAATCCCCCGTCCCGCAGTTGCCGCAACTCGTCCACCGATTTCTTGAGCAGGTTGGCGGGCAGGGCGTAACTGGAAACGCGCTCCAGCCGGGGAAAGGCGGCGGACAAGGCTTGCAAGATTTCCGAGAGATGCTCGGTCGGCGCGGCCAGCGCGTCGCCGTCGGCCAGGAAGACCCGCCGCACACCAGGATACGCCCGCGCCATGGTCTGAATTTCGGCTCGAACCGATTCCAGCGGCCGAACGGCGAATTCCTTGACCCGGTACATCGAACAAAAGCTGCACCGGTTGAAGCTGCAACCCAAGGTCGCTTGCAAAATGAAGCTGTCGGCCTCGGAGGGTGGCCGCCAGAGCGGCATGTCGTAGTCGATCAGCATGGCGGATATTCTCCGAGCCAGGATTCGAGGAGAAAGGGTCCAAATCGGCGCGCGGCCCGTTTTCCGCGATAATCGTTTACAATCCCCGCCGCGACCGCGCTGTTGCTCGCGGTCAAAAGCTTAACATTTTTATCGCGAAACGAATTTCCGATTGTTGTCGAGGCGGCGCATGGCGCGAATCAAACTGGACCTGCCTGCGGATTTTCCCTTCAGCACCGAACTGCGGGTCAGAATCACCGACGTGAATTACGCCGGACACATGGGCAACGACGTGCTGCTGGGTTTGCTGCACGAAGCGCGGTTCCGCTTCATGGCGCACTACGGCTTGCGCGAGCTGGATATCGAGGGCTTGGGGCTGATCATCGCCGACAGCGCGATCGTCTACAAATCCGAAGCCTTCGTCGGCGAGACCCTCGCGGTCGCGGTGGCCGTGACCGATTTCAACCAATATGGTTGCGATTTCGTTTATCGGGTGACCGAGAAGACCAGCGGCCGTGAGGTGGCGCGCGCCAAGACCGGGGTCGTGTTTTTCGATTACCGGAAGCGGGCGGTAGAAAAAGTGCCGCGATCCTTCCTCGATCTGTTCCCGTCCAGCGCGGTTCCGGTCTGAACGGCTCTCGATGAAGTTCCTCTCTCTGTTTCGTCGCTTGGGCCTCGGTCCGCCGGAGCCCGCTCCCGGCGGCTTGAAGGCGTCCGCCGCTCCCCGAGGTTGGTTGCCGGTCCGTCTGCTGCTGGCGGTGGGGGCGAGCGTCGGCGTGGCCGTGCTGCTGGCGCTGGTGCTGTACCTCACCGATCTCAGCCTGTCGGTGTGGGAGCGCCTGCAACGCGCGCCGACCGCGTTCTGGGTGATTTATCTGCTGATCCTCGGCGCGCTGAGCGCGGGCGGCGCGTATGGCGTTTGGCGGGTGCTGAACTGGGGCCGTCCCGCCGGCAAATCCAGAAACGCCGCGCCGGCCAAGCCCCCGGACGAGGCCACCCTGCGCGAGCGGTTGGAGCGCAGCGAGAAGGCCGGCGTCCCCGTCGATTCGATCCGCCACGAACTGGAGGAATTGCAGCGGCGGCGGGCGGCCGGCGAAATCGTGGTGGCGGTGTTCGGCGAGATCAGCGTCGGCAAATCCTCGCTGATCCGCGCGCTGCTGCCGGGGACCGATATCGCCATCGATGTGCGCGGCGGCACCACCCGCGCGGTGACGAATTACACCTGGACCAGCTCGGCGGGCGATCGGCTCATCTTGGCCGACCTGCCCGGCCTGAACGAAGCGGGCGGCGCGCTCGACCGGCAGGCGCGGGATGAAGCGCTGCGCGCCCACGTCATCGTCTACGTCTGCGAGGGCGATTTGACCCGCGATCAGTACCAGGCGCTGCGAACTCTGGTGGAGCTGGGCAGTCCTTTGGTGGTCGCCCTGAACAAGATGGACCGCTTCACCGAGCGGGAATTGGAGTTGGTGCGCGAGCGCTTGGCCGAGCGGGTCGGCGAACGGATCGATGTGGCGCCGGTGCAATGTGGCGGCGTGGAGGAGGTGACCCGCATCTACCACGACGGCCGCGAGGAAACCGCGCTGCGCGAGCGCAGCCCGCGCGTGGAGGAACTGCGCCGCGCCTTGCAGCGCTATCTCGACACCGACCCGCAGGTGCTGGACTCGCTGCGCGATACGGCGGTCTTCGTGCTGGCCCAGCAAAAGCTGGACGCGGCGGTCGCCCAGCATCGCCGGGAAAAAGCCGAGGCCATCGTTCAAGGCTATTCCCGCAAGGCGGTGTTCGGGGCGCTGGCGGCGGTCAGTCCGGGGACCGATATTCTCATTCAGGGCTATCTGGGTATCAATCTGATCAAGGAATTGTGCGCGCTGTACGAAGTGCCGGCGCGGGAGATGGACATGCAGCGGTTCCTGGATCTGGCCGGCAACCAGCTCAAGCGCAGCCTCAATTTGCTGCTGGCGCTGGTCGGCAATATTTTCAAGGCGTTCCCCGGTATGGGCACGGTGGTGGGCGGCATGATGCACGCCGTGGTGTACGGTCTGATATTCGAAAGCTTGGGGAAAGCGGTGGCCCGCTCCCTGGAGAGTCGCGGCGATCTGGTGAGCGGGCCCGCCTTGCGGATGTTCGAGGATAACCTGAGTGAAGATTTGGAAGCGCGTGCGAAACGCTTGGCCCAACTGGTTTGGGCCCGACAGCGGGACGGTGAAAGTGCCGGAGCCGCGACCGGTTAGCGGCGACGCGCACCTGGCCCTGGCCCGCGACAGCCTGCGCGAGCTGCTGGACGACCAGCGGGTGCCGCCGCCGGTGCGGGCGGCGCTGGCCGAGGATTACCAGCAGTTGCAGCTCCTGCTGGAAAAGATCGAGCACGGCCACATCCACATCGCCGTGTTCGGGCGGGTCAGCGTCGGCAAGTCTGCGTTGCTGAACGCCTTGCTGGGCGAGACGCGCTTTTCGACCAGCCCCCTGCACGGCGAAACGACTCGCGCCGCTCACGCCCGCTGGCAGGAATACGATGCCGGCGGCGTGTTCCTGATCGACACCCCCGGCATCAACGAGGTGGCCGGCGAGGAGCGGGAACAGCTCGCCCACGACGTGGCCAGCCGCTGCGATCTGGTGCTGTTCGTGGTGGACGGCGACATCACCGACACCGAACTCAAGGCGCTGCGCCAGGTGAAGGGCGCGGCGCAACGGCTGGTGCTGGTTCTGAACAAGATCGACCGTTACACCCAGACCGACCGCGAGTTGCTGCTGGAGACCTTGCGCCAGCGCACCGAGTGCCTGATCCATTCGCGGGATATTCTCACCGCCGCCGCGCAGCCGGCCGAGCGCATCGTGATTCTGGTGGATGCCGACGGCAACGAAACCGAAACATGCCGCCGGCCGGCCCTGGACGTGACCGCATTGCGCGAGCGGATCTGGGACATTTTGAAAGCCGAGGGCAAGACCATGGCGGCGCTCAACGCCGGCTTGTTCGCCGGGCGCTTTTCCGACCGCCTGAGCCGCGAGATCGTCGCCATCCGCCGCGATCTGGCCGAAACGGTGGTCCGCAACTACTGTCTGGCCAAGGGGGTCGCGGTGGCGCTGAACCCGATCCCCATCGCCGACATTCTGGCGGCGATCGCCACCGACGCGGCGATGATGGTTCATCTCAGCCGGGTTTACGGGCTGCCGATCAGCCGCGGCGAGGCCGGTTCGCTGCTCAAGACCATCTTCACCCAACTGGTGTTTCTGATGGGCACGGTGTGGACCATGCACCTGGTGGCGGCGGCGCTCAAGGGGGTGAGTTTGGGACTTTCGACGGTGGTGACCGCCGGGGCGCAAGGCGCTGTGGCCTGGTACGGCACCTACGTCGTCGGCAAAGCCGCCGAGCAGTATTTCGCCCAAGGCAAGTCCTGGGGCGAGGGCGGGCCGAAACGGGTGGTGCAGAACATTCTCGACAGTCTCGACCGGGAATCGCTGTTGGCGCAGGCCCGCGACGACATCTTGGCCCGGCTGAAACCGCTGTTGTGATCCGATGAGCTTTTCCTTTCTGATCGGGTTCCTGGCGGTATCGGGCATCGGCCTGTGGTTCTGGCGCGACAGCCTCGGCGCCCGCGAGCAAGCCCGCGCCGCCAGTTCCCGCGCCTGCCGGCAGAGCAACGTGCAGT
>WBZM01000747.1_pt1 | contig 20704 bp, 18 predicted proteins | sample 5204271 | NCBI WGS metagenome assembly WBZM01 (sample SAMN12344346, study PRJNA552823) | activated sludge metagenome | biome: Activated sludge suspended growth; feature: Nitrification reactor; material: Wastewater; isolation source: activated sludge from nitrification reactor of wastewater...
CCGCTGATTCTTTAGCTGCCTTTTCCGCCGCCTCTTTGGCCGCTTGCTCTGCTGCCTCTTTAGCAGCCTTCTCTGCTGCTTCTTTAGCCGCCTTTTCCGCTGCCTCTTTAGCAGCCCTTCCTGTAATTTTTCCAAAAAGCGATTTTATTCCTTTTCCTACCTTCCCAAAAGGTATTAAATTCATCAAGGCGCTAATACCAGCATTTTCAAAAGCACATCGCCAACAGATGTCCTCCCCATTCATCAAATTCTCCACCACACTTTCTACCATTCCTCCTGCTGCCCCACCGATTAAAAGACCAGCTACACCAATGGCTGCTGCAGCCAATCCGACAGCTCCAATGGCAGGCGCTATTGCAACAACTGCAGCTGTAACAGCAACAGTGGCGACCATTCCAGCACCAAATGCTACCACTGAACTAACAATAGAAGATGAAGCGTTTGCAGTAACTTCTGCTCTACCTTGTAAAGGCTCAGGCGAATTCCCATCCTTGTCAATCTTATTAAACGGGTCATTCCCCGCATACCCATAATTCCCCGCCTCGTACTTGAACCAATACCTATCCAGCGACAAAAACGATTTCAAATGCGGGCTGTAGTAGCGGGCAGTGCTGTAGTGCAGCCCGGTCTCGGCATCGTGGTACTGCCCGGTCAGTCGCCAAGGCTGCCGTATGCTGCCCCGGTGGATGGTTGCCTCGCCGAAGGCACTGTACTCGGCGCTCCAAACCACCTGCCCAAAGGTATCAAAAACCTGCGTGACCGCACCCCGCACGTCGCTGTGCAGCCAAAATAATTGCCCGTTTTCCCGGAAGGCCACGGGCACGGCGGCATTGTGGCCGTAGAGGTATTCCCGCAGGGTGGTGCCTTCGGGCGTGCGCAGTTCCTCGGTCAGCAGTTTCTCGCTGCCCCAGCAGAATTTATAGGCTTCCCTGCCGTTCGACTTGCCCACCCGGCGGCCCAGGCCATCATACCAGTATTCCCAAGTGTCTTCGCCGATGCGGGCGAGCTTGAGTTCGTTGTTGTCGTTGAAGGTGAGCGCCACGGTGCGGCCTTGGGCGTTCACGAAGGAGCGCACATTGCCGTTGGCGTCGTACTGCACCGTGCTGCCGCCCAAGCTCAGCACTTCGTCCATGCGGCCCACCGTCACAGGCGAGCCGTTCACGGAGTTCAGGTTGCCCTTGTGGTCGTACTCGAACCGCTCTAAGCGCTGCGAATTGGCTTCGAGGCTGCTGAGCAAGCGCCACTCGTCGTCGTAGTGCAACTGCCACTCCTTGCTGGGGTGTTGGCTCGATGCATCAAAATTATTGTAGCGGGTGAGGCGGTAGAGGTTGTCGTACTGGTAGGTCTGCTGCGATAGCACCGTGCCGGATGGATTGACCACTTGGGCACCTTGCAGTCCACCCAGCACTTTTTCGCTGCGCTTTTGCGTGAGGCCGTTCGGGTAAAAGACCTCGGCCACGGTATCGTTCGGGCCGTATTTGTAGGTGCAGGTATCGTCGCCGACCTTCAGCGACTGCAAGCGGCCGTCCTCGTCGTAGCCGTATTTGACCACCAACCCGGAGGGGTAGGCCATTTCGAGCAGGTTGCCGTCCTTGTCGTAGGTGTAGCGGGTCTTATTGCCTTGGAATTCCTCGCTCAGTACCTGCCCTTTGTCGTCGTACTCGAAGCGGAGGCTGCCAGCGGGGTTTTCGATGGCCTTTACTTGTTCGCCGTTGAGTTCAAGGTTTTGGAAATTGCCGTCCTCCCACTCCACCCTACTGGGGCTGGCACCGTCGTGGTAGGTATGTACTTTAGCGCAGCTTCGCAAAGTGGTGACGAGCGCATCGAGCTCGTCATCGTAAAAGGAAGTCTGCTCCGTGCCATCGGGGAAGCTGATTTTATCGCCCGCCTCGCCCGCGGGGTCGGTCTCCACCTGCGTCACCCGGCCCAGCGAGTCCTTCATGCTGTGTACGAGGTGGCTGCCCTTGATGGCCGAGTCGTAGCGGCGGGTCTCGTTCGCCCGGTTGGTGATGGTCTCCACCTGTGCGCTGACATTGTAGCCAATCTTGTAGCTTTTATCGTCCTGCGAAATGACCTCGGTGATGCGACCCTTGTCGTCGTAGTTCAGGCCAATGCGGCCCTCGTTGAGCAGGATGGCCTTCAGCAGGTCGTCTTGGTAGCTGAAGCCAATGGATTCGTTGCCGGGGAAGCTGAACTTTACGAGGTGGTCGTTGCTGTCGAAAGTGAAGGCGTATTCCAGCCCGGAGGGCTTCACGATTTTCTGAGGGGTGTATTTTTCGTCAAAAACGAGGCGAGTCTTGTTGCCCCGGCTGTCCTCAATCACCAAGTCCTTGCCCTCGCCTTCCTTCACGTTGAAGCCATTTGCCCGCAGTTGTGCGAGCATCTGCCCCCGCTTCTGCTGGCGGATGGGGAGCTTCATGGCTTCCAGTTGGCTGTTCTTGATGACAAACACGGTGCGAGTGGTTTAGCAAGGTTTCATGAATGGAGCACCGGAGGCACTGTCGCCGATGAGGACGGTGAAGCAACCCATTGATATTCTTCCACCATGGGCACATTGGTCTCCCATGCGGGCGGCGGGCCTCCCACCAATAAAGACGCTCGTGCTACCCTGAACGATGGAATCAGGTGGCCCTACGCAGGTGCACAAGTCTCCAACTACAGCTGCGGGAAGAAAGCCGATAATGACGGTTGGCACGCAAGGCCCCATAATTGGGCCACCCACATGTGGCACGGGCGGCAGGCCTGGCGTCACCATCGGGCACATGTGCATATCAGTGATTCTTGCTGCGGGTTTACCCATTGTTCTCCATATTTGGTTACTTTGATAATTAGCACAATACCTTGTATTGGAAGTTCCTCGATTTGAATCAATAAGGTCTATTCTTTTTTCTCTTCCCAAGGCCTTGGCACAGGAAATACCACCCCTCGTTCAATCAGCATCTGCTCTACTTTGGCTCGCCAAGGCTCGGTTGCCTCGTCCAGCATCCCCTTTCGTTTTTGTACTTGCAACGCAACGCTTCCACCTATGCTGCTTTCCTTCTTAAAATCGGCACCTGCTCCAATAAGATAGGCCACTATTTCAAACTGATTCAATTTGGCGCAAAAGAGAATAAGTGGCAAATTCGTTTGTTTATCAACTGCATTTATGTCAGCACCTTTCGCTAACAATGTTTTTAGCCTATCGAACCGTCTGGCATAAACTGTTTTGAAAACGGCTGGTGTACCCTCGTCCTCTCCATTTGGGTTTCCTCCGTATTTCAAAAGAAGTTCAAAGGTCTCATCCACAACCCCGCTGGCAGTCATAGCAACCAAATGTGAGGTGGTTTTACCATCATCAATCAGAACATTGGGGTTTGCCCCCAATTGAAGCAGTTTTTCTACGGTCTTTGGGAAACGGTGGGAAGAAGCCCAAAACAAGAGTGTCATGCCCCCCCTACCAATTATGTTCAAGTTAACAGAAGGGTTTTCACTGTAAAGCCTATCAATTTCATCGGGATTGTTGTTCCTGATGGCCTTCGCAATTTGAAGCTCTGTCCCATAAAAGAACTCCTCTGGACTATTGTTGTATATCGGGTTATCGTTCATCAATTTGCACTGGTTGAAAGTTACGAAGCTGAAAAAAACTGCAAGAAACGTTCTTATTTTTTTCAGACCGCTCAGCATTGAAATTGTTTTTTGAGATTTTCCAAATCTTGCTTCTGTTTGTCTTTCAACTGATTGATAATATTGTCCATCGAGTGCTGTTTACCTACGTTCAGGTTACCCAGTAAGCCATCTTTTGATGGAAGTTCTATTCTATTGCCATAGGCTTGTGGCAATGCCCCGGAAGCAAGCAAGCCAGCACCGCCCAATGCTCCGATTGCTTTGCCAAGACCTCCTCCCAACATCCCCCCTACACCACCCAACACGGCAGGCAGCATGCCTCTGTTGTCTTGGGCAAAGTTCAAGGGGTCGGCGGAATTATAGTAGGCATCTACATTCTTCATATTGGCCGCCCTGGCAGCATCGCTCAGCCCTTCCCTGGCCGTTGTGCTATTGTGTAACCCAGCGGCGTTGAAAGTGGTGCCCTTTGCACCCGTCATAGCACTGGCCGCCGAAGCCAAGCCCCCACCCAATGAGTGTCCAGTAGTATCGAATCCATTGGGTCCAACTGCATCCTGCATTTGGTCACCAATTATCATTGCCCTATCATACTGTTCTGTTTGCATCCCGATACCTTGGGCGCCATTTGTCTTCCAATCTGCCCCTGAAGTAAAGTCAGTCCCCTTGAAGCCCGCTGTATATTTTGGTTCCTTGCCAGTAGTGGATTCAAAAATTGCAGCCTCAAAGCCACTTTTATCGTCCTTCATGTAACTGTCCTTCAAACCAAATTTGCTCTCCAGTTCCGCACCTTCTACCCTTTTATAGCCTAAAGGAGTGCTACCATCGTACATGGCCTTCGAAATATATGCTTTGTCAAGGGCATCCGATGTTTTTTGGTATTGATTTAACGCGGCAAGTGTATCTGCACGTTGCTGAGGTGACATATCACCCAGCTTTTGGTTGACACAATTCTCAAGGTCTTTCTTTAATTTTTCTTGCTCCTTCTTTTCCTCCTCAGTAGTTGGTTCCTTCTCCAGTTTTTTCAAAATATCACATGGCAAGAGCATCGGTAGAAGTCCAGGCATAATATCCCCAATAAGTACTGTAGGCAGTCCACCGACTATCACACCACCATGAGACGTCATGTCTCCCATCCTTGCAGCAGGTCTTCCGCCAATAAACACTCCTAAACTGCCGAAAACAATGGTATCAGGAGGCCCAACACACATACACATGCAACCAACAGTCGCTGCAGGCAACCCACCTATCAGCACTGTCAGCACACCTGTGGGCATAATTGGCCCTCCGACATGTGGCACTGGCGGCACACCAGGTGTTACCATTGGGCAGGTGTGCATATCAGTGACTCTTGCTGCGGGTTTACCCATTTCGCTTTAACTTGATGTTTTTTATAACTTTCCTACTGGAATTACCAGCGGGAACGCATCCATTGCATCTTCTTCCACTTCGCTATCTGGGTAGTGGAACTGATCCCGGCGGCCCAAGGCCAATTGCCCGAAAACGTCCACTTTGGCTTTAACCACTGGCATGTTATCGTCTTTTTTGGGGAACTGCAAATCCACCGTGACATCCGTGACTTCTATCCTAGTCTCGTACCGCAGCAGCATGTCGAGGATGTTTTTCTGGATGGACTCCCGCATTTCCTCACGCCATGCCCTTTCCGATCGTCTTTGAGGCGGGGTGCGGGCGTGGTATTTGTTCAGCAAGCTGCCGAAGGTGGGATCAAAGCGATAGCTCAATGCCAGCGATTTGATAACCAGCCGGATATTTTGGTGGATAGACTTCCTAATTTCTATTTGCTCCAATTGCTTCCCCTTCATCACTTGGTTCAGCTTCAATGGAAAGAAATAGTAGGAGTCTTTACGGCGCATGTTTAGGAGTTCAATTTGATGAAGGCCCCTTTGACGTCCACCAAGGCAGAGCCTTTGATATTAACTTGGGCACCCTTTGTATCCACTGATGATGTTCCCTCCATTGTAATCTGCATACTTTTCTCTTCTATCTTGTTCTGGCCATCTATCCTGATTTGGTTCTTCGATTTTAGTTCAATAAGCTCGGTAGCCTCAAGGATAATGGTTTTTGCTTTGATATGCACTTTGCCATCACCTGCATCAATGGTGATAGTGCTTTCACCAGATAAATCTGTGGAAACCGTAATCGCCTTCCCCTCCTCCATCACAATCGAACTATCCTCCTTCTTCTTACCCGTCCGTATCTGGGTCTTTTTCCCAGCAGTTTCAAGGATGGAGACGGGGGCATGTATCTGAATCTCTTTTTCTTTATCGTCGAACTTCCACTTATTGCCGCCCTTGGACTTGTAGCCCTTGAACTTGTTCTTGGGGTCGAACCATTCGGGCTTTTCCTTGCCGTGGTACATGCCGCTTAGCACGTAGGGTCGTTCGGGGTGGTTGTTCTCGAAAGCCACCAGCACCTGGTCGCCCACTTCGGGTATGATGTAGAAGCCTTTGTCCTTGCCCATGTAGGGGGAGGCCACCCGAATCCAAGGAGTTTTCTCAGGAGTACCCTCCTGCCACTCGAACTTGACCTTGACCCGGCCCAGTGATTTTTCGTCGTCCACTTTTTCTACCTTAGCCAATTGCGTTTCAGCTACGGGTGCGGGCAACGGTTGTAGGCTCGGTGGCATGTCCACTTCTACCGGAATGGCCTCGAAATGGTTGAGGTAGTTGCCTCCCTCTGTAATCACATGCGTGAGGCCTACCACCACGTAATCGCCGTAGTTATCGGCCATGGAGTCCCGGATATTGATTTTGCCGCCCAACTTGAGTTTTGTGTTACGGGTAGTGCCCGTGGCTATCACCATCTCGCTTACATGGGCTTGGGCCTTGCGCTTTATCAGGTGCTTGTACTCTTTTTCACCTGTGGAGAAGTTGACCGGAAGCACGGGTGGCTTACCAGTAAATATTTTCGATTCGGAAATGCCATAGACTGCACTCGCCAAGGCGGACATTCCCGGCTTTGGTGGTTTCTCTTTCTTGAAGGTCTTATGTTCACGGTAGTTGTAGCTCTGCACGTCGAATTTGGGCGGGACTGCCCGGACGGAGACATCGAAGTTGACTACGTCGTTGGTGGAACAGTCCAACTTGACCGTTTCACCACCGGATGGCTTACCGAAGAACAGGTCCATTCCATCGTAAAAAAACCACTCGCCGTACCAGCCTGCCAAGCGGTGTACAAAGTCGTAATCGCTTTCCTTGTACTGTACAGTGTAGGGGATGGAGCCTTTGAAATTCTTGGGGCTGACTTTCAGGCCACCAGGGAAGCTGTATGAACCCAATACTTCGTTCACGATTTCCTGCAAGCCTTTGTCGGTGAAGGAGCGGGTGTTCGGCCCTCCGTCGGGCTTGATGGTTGGGCTGCGGCCCTGAATGACCAAGCTGGCACCGCCTGCCTGCCTCACCAAGGAAACGGAGGTAATGGTTCCTTTGAACACTTCTTTTGGTGGGCTGCCATCTATTGAAATATCCTCCTTCACCTCAAAGCCAATGCTCAGGGTCTGTCCTATCCACTCTTTGGACTTTGCGTTCAGGTCAGCATTTTTTACCTTCATCTGAACATGTACGCTGAAGTCGTGGTGGTCACCAATCCTTTGGTTCAACCTGACTTGGGCCAGTATGTTCTCACTGACCCTATTTCCGTTAATTTTTACCCCGGTGCGTACGGTAGTTAACATTGGGAGAAGGTTTAGTTTTTAAGTTTTAAAGGGAAAGGTGCAATGGCCTACTTATCGTTTTCTGATATGGCCATCACTTTTGTCATAAAATATGGACTGCATTTCAGTACCATCGAAGGTCAGACCAGACCACATAGCACCTGAACGAATAAAGGAGTCGGCCTTCATGGAATCCTGGATACAGCTTTCTACTTCTTTCTTGTTCTTTTCGATGATCTTTCGTTCCAATTCTTTTTGTGCCTCTGTTTTGTAGTAAATTACAGCACCTTGTCCATAAACTACAATTTTGCGCTCATCCAAAGGCTGGTAAATCGCACAGGAGGTGTCGGCGGTAAATCCTGTCGGATTAAGTTCATATCCGCCATTTATTCCGCCGTGGGAGGTGTGAAACCTCATTTCAACATATTCTCCTACAGACCTACTACGAACAGTTCCGGCATTCCCCCAACTGCTCCTTGAGTTGGGCTTCCGAGTGGCATGAAATACGGTCTTTACATTCGATATTTCAGATGCTTCTATGAAAAAGGACATATCAACGGCATCATAAAGCCCCATGAACAACGCTTTTTGAGGCAGTTGCTTTGCCAGTTCAATTACGATAGCACCGCCTCGGCTGTGCCCAATCAAGATGAATTCAATGTCGGAAGTATCGTATCTTCCAATCAGTTTGACACCCAACTCGGCAACGCTACCGGCCAATAAGGTTGGTGCGTTCTCAAAATTGTCACGTTCCAAGTTAATGGCTCGAATGCTCTCGTCAATGAATAACTTAGCATCTTTAAGCCTTTGCTTGGCATCATAGCCTGTCATCTGCCAATCGGGGCCATGCATGTACATTTTGAAGCCACCATGCGTATTGAATTGCTCAAAAAACTTGCGCGTATAACTGTTCCCACCATTGAACCATTCATGGGAGCCTGTACCGTCAACTGCAACCAAGATGTACTTAGGCATATCAGCAGGTTTGGGTTTTACCTTATAAATGGAATAAGTGGAATGTCATAAATAAAGAACAGCGGCGAAGCGAACCCGATTACCCAAACGAAGTTTTGGCAAACTACGTACGAGGGCATAGATCACCTTACTCATGTTTGCCAAAGGAAATTTTTGACAAAAACATAAGACCAAAATGGAAAAGTTGTTGGGCAAACAAGGGATTCGCTCCGCCTATATCCTTTCTTATGACTCGCTGTCCGGCCAGCGCATCTTGAATTCGGCGCCACTGACCTTGATTTTTTCGGCAGTGATACGGAAAGTCTCAAGGGTGTTGTCGGTATCGCCTTGGGAATTGAACCGTTCTTCGTATCCGACCACAAAAGAGTTTTCGAATTCGATTTTTTTCAACTCTTTGGTCTGTTCTGCATCTTTCCAGATAGTTAAGGACCCAGCCTTAGGCGTGTCCTGCTTAGACATCCAGTTGATGATTTTACCGACCATCTCCTTTTCATCGGAACGGATGGTGATGACGATTTGTCCGTTGCGGACAACTTTTACGGGCTGGCCCTTCTCAGGGTCTGTAGCACGAGTAAAAGAATAACCGAGGTCGAGAACTTGAGCCTTAGCGCCCTCAAGTTCAAATACACAGGTATGGGCTGCAGACATTTTAAATGAATTTTAGGTTATAAAAAAAGGTTGATTTACTATTGGGTTGAAAGAAAATAGAAATTAGACTATAGATTTCAGATAGGGCATGGCAATCAATTTTGCACTATCTAAAGCCTAAATTCTAATGCCTAAGTTCTTATGCATTACTACTTATTTTACCTCGTTCATCAGCTTATCGGTAGCCGTCCTATCCGCAGCATTGAGCTTGTACACAAAGGTACGCACAGCCCAGAGTGGCACGATGCTGATATCAATATCTATCCTGTCGGGCACCCGGTGGTTCCAGTCGAAGTGGGTCACCTTACCGCTGGTAATGATTTTCTGCTCGGCCAATTGGTCGAGGAAGTCCTGCACGATGTCCCGTACCTTGTTGGCCCGCTCCCTGTCAAGTTGCTGACCTGTCACTTTGCCCAGGTAGTGGCGTAGCACCCGGTTCACATAATCGAATGTGCGAACCACAGCATACCGCTTCAAGGCGTATTCATGGCCAGTGAAGGCAGTACAGGCTTCGTAAACCATGTCTTTTTCATAGGCATGCATGGTGGCATTGAGGCCCTCGTCCGACAAATCGGCCACGGTATCTTGAACTGTATGATATGCCAAACCAGCCGAACCAGAAAGCGAGCCGTTCATCTCACCCATGATTGGCTGAGAAATCCGCTCCGAGTACATTTTGCCAGCAACTGCCATGCAGGGTGAGCCTCTAAGGTCGCCTTCTTCCCTCAGTTCTGTATATTCACCCCTAAGCGTGATGTGGTTAGCGAACAATGCAAGGTGTGCGTGGTGCTCTTCTGGCCCAGTAACTCCAAGCCAACGGCGAGATTCACGCTCCTTCAGGGCTTCTTCCACACTGTCGCAGTCCGCAAAATCGGTAAGGAATTGGAGCCTTGATTTTAGCGCCAACTTGGTGTACCGCTCAATGATGTCCTTTGGCCGCTTGCTCCTCCATAGGTAAGGCACAACCAAAAGAGCATAGGCTTTTTTCTGGTCAACGGAACGAGATTCATTTGTGAGCCGCGTTTCTATTTCGTTATAAACCAAATTGCTGTCGGCATCCAACAGCACATCTGGATGTACAGACAAAAGGGTAAGGTTTTTAACCTTGGTCGGGGCAGCATTGCGGAAAAAGTTCTCAAGGTCACGATAAGTGCGCTCCATGTCCCTTGATGCATTAACTATGGTGCCCAAATTTTCGTTGATCAGCGCTTCGTTTATATCAAGTTTCTCTTGTGCTTCCTTTCGGATGACTTTGTGAGAATCCTTTTCAATGTCATTTCCCTTGCTCAAGATATTAAGGTATGCTTGAAGGCGGTTCCTCAATTCAATCTTACTGTCCAAAGCGTCTTCATCCTGTAAGAAACGGCGTTTTTTAGAAGCAGCCTTTGGGGAAAACCTATCAAGGTTGTCGGCAAGTGGTGTAATGAGTTCGTCGAACCCATCGTATTTGCTCAACCTATCGTCTATTTCTTGAGCAGATAGTTGAGGAGGTGGCGGAGGTGCTGTAACAACAACCGCTTTTTTTGCCGGTGCATCTTTTTGACGGGTTTGTTTTTTAAGTTCTGCCATAATTAAATAGCTTTTTAGTAACAGCAAAAAATAAGTTCACGGTTTCGGCCAGCCTTTGGGTGCCGAAACCGTAAACTTCTCAATTTTTTTTTGCAGCTTCACCGTAAAAAAATTGAGATGTTAATTATTTATGGTTACTTATTCAAGTTTGAATTGTCGAGTTAATAATGATGAAAATGGAATGATATGGTAGTCGAGGATTTTCAAGCCAACTCACCAACCATCCATCATCGAATTAGTCTTCCTCGTGCTCACTTGGCATTGACTCATCCAATTGAGCAATAATATCGGCTATAGCAGCCAAGATAGCAGTACGAGCATCTGCATCATCAAGTGCTTTGCGAAACTTCACGTTCTTATCAATCATATCAACCAAGCTTTCCGCAGCCTTGAACTCTGCATCCAAGCTGCGCAGCAAGGCAGAATTACGTTTGATGGCATTAGGGGTAAAGGATTCTACCCCACCCTGAAACCGAATGACATCCTCAACTTCAGCTTTATCTGGGTTCCCAGTTTTCAGCTTGACCTTAACTTTTGGGTCGGAATACTTCATGACGGCCTCGGTAGAACCTGAGAATTCTGCGGGTATTTCCTCTGGTTGCCGAAATGCATTTTCGCCCTTGAAAGGCATGGCGATATAAGTTCTGTTGGTTGGTAACAAGTCCAAGCCCGAATTGGTCTCCTGTGGGAGGTCTATCGGACCAGGCATGTTGTAGCGTACGGTTGCAGCCATTTTTATCGAGTTGTTAGTTTTAAACTATAAGCATTATTTGGCCCCCTGAAGACACCGGTTAAGGTCTCTTTCCAAGAGGTCATACTTGGTTTTCAAAATTTTCAATTCCACTTCAAGCCCTTTTTTCTCAGGATCTTGATTCTTCATCTGGTCTTTCAACTTCTTGTTCTCTTGGGTCAACTTGTTTTTGTCAACCTCAAACTGGGCTCTAAGCCCCTTCATGGTTGCTTGACACTCCTCTAACTGCTTTTTAAGGCTATTTGCATCTCCCGCTCCTTTGTCTTGAAAGGCCTTGAAAGATGCAAACATAATAAATGCATTGGCCAATAGCACCAAGAAGCCAAAGCCAACCAACCTCCAAACGGCGGTTTCTCGTTGATTTTTGTTTAAAATTTCCATTTAAGTCTAATCAGTATATTGCCACATGAACAAAGTGGGATGACTATCTGGTACCAAGTGCGCCATTGGAAATACGACGCCTGACTTCCAAGAACACGTTCTTCGCAATTTGTTGCAAGATTGGATCACCTGCATAGGCGTAGTCGTACATGTGTGCAATTTTGAAGGCCCTTTCCGTGAACACCTTTCTCCAATTAGGGTTGCCTAAGGCTTCTTCTTTTGCTGAAATCCTACGGGAATTGTCGGCACCGTAATCACTGCCAAATAGTTCTTTCGCAGACGACGTCCTAAAAAGCCGACTGTACATTGAGTGCTCTTCCTTGCCTCTTATCAGGACCACCGGAAATTCATTATCGAAGGAAAGGGAAAGCGACGCATTGAAATCAAGGCTTTCAAGATGGCTACGCTCAACGACCGGTTGCCACTCCCATTCAGCAATGTTTTCATGTTGGCCATGTTTCCGTAAATCGTTAAAGATTTTCACTTTATGGACCTGCCCATCTATGTTGGTGGATACCATGCGCCAATGTCCCTTTGTATCAGGGATGTAATAGATAGCGCCTACTAAACCAAAGTAATTTTTGAAGCGAACGGAGTCAAGATAATGGGTATACATAGGGTATTTTTTAGGTGGTCTTGAAATCATGTATCAATACGATGGTATTGATACATGATTTTATGTATGTAGCAAAGATAGTTATTCAAATTTTTCCTCCAAGGATACAAGTATTATTTTTTTATTTCCCACAACAAATTGCCTTGTTCATCAACATCCAAATGAACTTTGTCGCCATTTGCTATGTCGCCGCTGATTATTTTGTCGGCGATTGGTGGTGTCAAAAAGGATTTGATGGCATTCTTTAAGGGTCTTGCCCCAAACAATGGGGAAAAACCAATCGTCAACAGGTGGCCAATGACGCCCTCCGAGATGGTCAAACCTACATTATGCTGCTGCTTGAGCAATCTGGCAAACTTGCCAAAGTGTATCTGTAAAATCATCCTTGCCACCGATTCAGAAATCGGTGCAAACGGCAATATTTGGGAATCCACCCTCCCCAAGAATTCATCCTTGAATTTCCTGGTTTCCCGCAGAAATGTTTTCAACTGCTCCGGTGAAGGCTGTTGTCCCGCTTGGAACATATCCACAATTTTCTCAGCCCCTGCATTGGATGTGAATATTATAATACTATTAGAGAAATCGGCCATTTTGCCCTGCTTGTCCTGTAGTCGGCTATCTGTCAGCATTTGTAGGAATATACCATATATATCTGGATGCGCTTTTTCTATCTCGTCAAAAAGCACAACGGAATAGGGCTGCTTCCTTACCTTGTTTACAAGAAGCCCTCCTTCTTCATAGCCGACATAGCCGGGTGGAGAGCCTATCAAAGCTGCCACTGAATGGGATTCCTGGAATTCCGACATATCGAAACGAATCATTGCGTCTTCATCATCAAACAGGAGTTCTGCAATGGCCTTTGCCAATTCCGTCTTTCCCGTACCAGTTGGGCCAGTAAAAAAGAAAATGGCACCCGGCTCTTTTGGGTCTTTTACATTTGCCCGGAAGGTTTTGAGGGCACGGGCAACCGCTTCGACCACATGGTCTTGCCCCACTACCCTCTTCTGCAGCAATTCATGCGCATTGCGGAATTTGTCCTGTTCTTTGGAGCGAAGCCGTCCAAGCGGTATCCCTGACCTGTATGCCACGATGGACTCAACGTCCTCTTGCAATATTTCGGACTTTGGTTCTTCAGTCCATGTTTTTAGTTTTGCTATTAGATCGTTGACAGCAATATCGTTGCCTTCCAATTCATCACCGATACGACCGAGCAAAAGTTCGCTTAAACGATCCCTTACAGCTTTTTTAAAGCCATCAATATCCTGCGCTTCCGTAGCCCCAAATTCTGCTTGCAATCCATCCAAAATAGATGCGGAAGTCGAATTCATTTGGCTGGCACAGGCCATGGTGAAATCAATCAATTCTATAGCCGACACTGGCAGGTTTTTGTCATTCACATATCGTTTTGCCAGTTTCACCGCTTGGGGCAATGCGGCTGCATCTACTTTCAACCCATGAAATTCTTCGTATTTTGGCATAAGCCCTTTTAACATGGTGCCAGCCAAAATTTCATCGGGTTCGTTCACCACCAATCTGGAGAACCTTCTGTTGAAGGCAGTGTCTTTTTCTATGAATTTTTGATATTCTGTCTGTGTCGTGACACCTATTACTGTCAATTCACCCCGTGCAAGTTCAGGTTTTAGCAAGTTCACAACACCTGAGCCAACCGGCCCACGTTCGTCAAGCAGCACATGTATCTCATCAATAAAAAGGATGGCCTTTCCTTCAAAGCTCTTAATAGCCTTCAAAATTGACTTTAGCCTTTCCTCCACCTCTCCCTTGTAGGCCCCAGCCACCAGTCTACCACTGACATCTATCTCGAAAATCGTGGCGTCCTTTAGCTTTTCAGGCACATTGCCTTCCAGAATATTCTGCGCAAGGCCACCTATTAGTGCCGTTTTGCCTACGCCAGGCTCCCCTACTATCAATACGTTGGGTGAAAGTCGTTTACCCAATATTTCAACTAACTGTTTCAACTCCCTGTCCCTACCAATGAGCGGGTCAATCTTGCCTTCCCTTGCAAACGCAGTAATATCGTCACAATATTTCTGAAGGATTTGGTGGGAAGTGCCATCAGCAACATTTTCACTGCCAGCCGAGGGCTTTTCCCCACCGCCATCGTTGCTCTTGAAGGATTGGAATACGTTGGAAAGACTTTTGTTGCGCCAATCAATTACCTCATAAAGTGCGACTGGTAGCCTCCTTAGCACTTCAGGCTTAAATGCCACCCCTGGCGTGCAGATTGCCTCGAACAAATCAACAGGCGTTATTTCTTCATACCCGTAACGCAAACATAATTTTTGAGTTTCTTTTAAGACAGCCAAAACTTCTTCGTTAGGGGCTGGGTTCGACCTTATCCTGAGAGACTTTGGGTGCTTTTCAACTTGAGCCAATGCCCACCGATAAAGTTCAGAGGGTTCCTTGTCGATTTGATTGAACATTGAATGAAGCCCAACATCCTCCTTAGTAAGGGAACAAAGCAAGTGTTCAGGGCCATAATTGGAATGGCTGTATTCGTAGGCTAGGCTTTCAGCTAAACGAAGGGCTAACTGAGTGGAATCAGACAACAAATAGGACGGGGTGTTCATACAATTGGCTTTTAGTCAGCTATTTAGACAAACATTCAATATGATATTTACGAAAATCCATTACATGTCTTTCCTACAAATTCCAAGAAGCAAAACCTCACCTAACAATTACCAGAAATAATGATTTCGTTTTTAGGTTCTCTTGTTATAAGTTGGTATTGCAGCTTAAGCGCAATGGAAGAATCATGTACATGCGAGCAGTGGGCGAAAGGTAGTCACATTTTTTATTTACTTATCAAAAACTGGGAAAAAAAATATTAAAATACCAGAATAAGGGAATAGCAGCCTATTTTGCGCCACTATTTGGATATTCACCCCATTTTCATTTGCAGCGCTGGAATCCTACCATGTACAAAACAAGCCTAATCGGTTTCAAAAACTCCCTAAGCAACTTTAAACTTTACAACTCATTACAGTCAGGATGATTACAAAGTGACATAAAGAAAGCTGGACGCTTCAACACACCATTTCACCAAACAATAGATTCTAATTTAACATAGCACATTTGATGACATTTGAACCATATTTGGAAAAAATCAAATCCACCTTCCTCTCAAACGGCGACCCAAACACCGCCCAGGGTCAGATTCGTTACCTGAAAAACCAATTCGACTTCTACGGCCTGAAAGCTGCACATTGGATGGCACTGTCAAAGGAAATCATGCAGGAAAACGGCATACCTATCGGTGAGGAACAAAAACAGCTCACCCGCCTTTGTTTCGAAAACGAACATCGTGAACTGCATTATTTTGCGCTTGAAATGGTGCAGAAAACGCTCAAGCATCAACCATCCGAGTTCATAGTCTTCCTCGAAGAACTCATTACCACCAAAAGTTGGTGGGATACCGTGGACTGGTTGGCAAAACTGGTGGGCATCCATTTTAAAAAACACCCAGATTTAATTCTGCCAGTTACCGAACGGTGGATGGCTTCCGGCAATTTTTGGCTGCAGCGGGTCTGCCTTATATTCCAATTGGCTTATCGGGAGAAAACGGATTTTCCCCTGATGAAAAGGTACATTCTCCAAATAGCCAGAAGCAAGGAGTTTTTCCTTCAAAAAGGTGCAGGATGGGCTTTGCGGCAATATTCACGTACCTCTCCGATGGAAGTCATTAATTTTGTGGATGAAAACCCTCAATTGGCAGCCCTAACGAAAAGAGAAGCTTTGCGGTTGACCAAAAACACACCTCGATGAATATTGCCGCTTCAAAAGAAAATCTGAGCATTCAAAAATTAGTTGTTGGCGTGGGGTTGACACTTTTCGCCCTCAAAATCGTTGCTTGGTACATTACCAATTCTGTTGCCATCCTGACCGACGCACTGGAAAGCACAGTTAACGTCGTTGCCAGTTTCATAGGGCTTTACAGCCTTATTTTATCGGCAAAGCCCCGTGATGCAGAGCATCCTTACGGGCACGGCAAGGTGGAGTTCATTTCTGCTGGTATCGAAGGGGCGTTGATTGCAGTGGCTGGATTAGTCATCATTTACGAGGCCATCAACAACCTTAGGCATCCGCACGAAATTGGCAGCCTGGACTACGGCATCATGCTCGTAGCGGGCGCAGCTGCTGTCAATTACCTCGTGGGTTACTTGGCAGTAAAACGGGGCAAAAAGAACAATTCCTTGGCACTGATTGCCAGCGGGAAGCACCTGCAATCGGACACCTATACCACTTTGGGCATCATTGCGGGCCTCATCCTGCTGCGAATTACCGGTTGGTCGTGGGTGGACAGTGTGGTGGCCCTGATTTTTGCCTTCGTCATCATTTTTACGGGTGTGAAAATTTTGCGCAGCTCCATTGCCGGCATAATGGATGAGGTGGACAATGAACTCCTCGACAAGGTGGTGGCCACCCTAAATGACCACCGACAAGAAAACTGGGTGGATATACACAACCTCCGAATCATCAAATACGGCAGTGTGCTCCACCTCGATTTTCACCTGACGGTACCTTGGTACCTCAATGTGCATGAAGCCCATCATGAAGTGGACAGGATTGACAAATTAGTCAAGGAGGGTTTCGGAGAAAGCGTAGAAATGTTCGTCCATACGGACGGCTGCCTTGATTTCTCTTGCCAGATATGCTCCAAAGCGAACTGCCCGGAGCGCAAGGCTGATTTTGTCAAAAAATTGGACTGGACTACGGCCAATATTGCTTCCAATAACAAGCACCGATTGGAGGCTCCGGTTTAGGCGCAACCTATTTTATTGACCCTTCCTTCGTGGCGTCCTCCTTCAAAAATATTGTCCAAAAATGCATTCACAATAGCCGAAGCCATCCGTTTGCTGATGAATCGGACTGGGATTGCCAGCATGTTGGCGTTGTTGTGTTGACGGGCAAGTGCCGCCAATTCTACCTTCCAGCAAAGCGCCGCACGGATGCCTTGGTGCTTGTTCGCCGTCATGGCAACGCCATTGCCGCTGCCGCAGAGCAGTACACCAAACTGCGCCTTGCCAGACTCTACAGCATTGGCCGCAGGGTGTACAAAATCAGGGTAATCAACCGAGGCTGTGGAGTTGGTACCAAAATCCAAAATTTCGATGCCACGCTTTTTCAACAAGCGGATGACACTGTCTTTGTATGGGAATCCTGCATGGTCGCAACCAATGGAAATAGTCATAGTTGAATAATTAGGAATTGGGAATTGGGAATTGGGAATTGGGGCATTCAACAAGCTCACATGTTCCAGATTTCCCAAGCTTTTTCTGCTTGCAAATATAGCATGGGCAACCCATTCAGTACCTTGCAGCCATGCAATTCTCCCAAAGTGAGGAACTTCGTCTTAGCTGGGTTATAAACCAAATCGTACAAGTAATGTGCTGGAGTGAGTTGTTCGTAAGGTAGGGGCGGAAAAGTATCCACTTGGGGTGCCATGCCAAGCGGTGTGGTGTTGATAATTAATGGATGGCTGTGAAGCAATTCTGCGATAATAGATTGATAATCAATACATTTTGCATTAGGTTGACGTGAAACAAGCAAGTGGGGTATCCCCATTTTATGAAGGACATACTGCACCGCTTTGGCTGCACCGCCAGTACCCAGCACTAAGGCTTGAAAACCTTCGGCAATGTTATCTGGTAAAAAATTGCGCAGCGACTGTTCAAACCCATAAACGTCAGAGTTAAGGCCAATCAACTGGCCATCTAAAACTTTGATGACATTGACTGCACCAACCGCTTTAGCCTCTGCACTCAAGGAATCAAGGAAAGGGATGACTGCGGATTTATAAGGTATCGTAACATTCAACCCTTCCAAGTTGGGCTTATCCTTCAAAAGTTGCTGCAACATTTCAATAGACGGCAATGGAAAAGCATCGTATTGACAGTTGTCCAGGCCTTCTTCTTTGAACTTATTGGCAAAATAGCCCGGCGAAAAGCTATGGCTAAGCGGGTAGCCTATTATCCCAAATTGTCGAATATTTGTGACCATGTTCATCTTTTTCGAAAGTACAACTTCAGCCAGCCAAATTGCTAACTATTTTGGAAAGCCAAGGTCAATCTTAGGCTGCCTTCGAATTTATTGGCTTTAGATTATTTTCAGGCACCGTTTGCACCGATAGTTTTTTTCCGTATTTTTGCAAAGGAAATGAATCACAGCTAACAAACCTACCCATTCCAATTTTCAGTGGCTGTGAGCTTTGCCCCCTTCTCTTACAGTTTGAGTCTCCCCCCGGCTTACCCAACTTGAAACAATTCCCTTTACGTTTCACAGTTGAACGTTTACTCGTCTCACATCACATCGTCCTTCCCAATTCATTGGCAATCAATGATTTGCGGTTTTGTTGAATCAGTCAATCACTAATAGCAACCGCTATGAACGCAACACGTATTTTGTTGGCGGATGACCATCAATTGTTCAGGATGGGCGTTGCCAATCTATTGCAAAAAGAAAAAGGATTTGACATCATTGGCCAGGCCAAGGATGGCAGTGAGGCAGTTCAAATGGCATGTGAGATGAAACCCGATGTACTCGTACTTGATGTCCACCTACCAGATATTGATGGAATAACCGCTGCCAAGCAGATTTTAGCAGTATGCCCTGAAGCAAAAATATTGGCGTTATCTTCCGACGAAACGGAAGAATACGTGGTCAATATGCTGAAAGCTGGAGCCAAAGGGTACATCCTAAAAGATACCCCCTTCGAAGAGTTAGTGCTCGCAATCAAGGCAATCGCCAATGGCAGCAGCTATTTTGCCAAGGAAATAACCACGAAAATCTTGGCGATGCTTGAAAATATCAGCCGCCCCTCGGCCTCCAAAGAGCCAGTTTTCAAGTCTTCACTGACGGCAAGGGAAATGGAAATCTTGGAGCATATTGCAGCGGAGCGAACCAACAAGGAAATCGCTTCCCTTCTTTTCATTAGCCCACGGACAGTAGAGACTCATCGGCGCAACCTCATTCAAAAACTTAAAGTAAAAAACACAGCTGGCCTGGTCAGGTTCTATTTGCACCATTTTAAAGGCTCGGAAGTGTTTGCCTGAGTTGACTTTCAAAATTGCAGATCGCCGATACCCTGCCTAATAATTTCAATACCATCATTGGCACAATCCACCAGCGTTGAGGGTTCGTTGCCTCCCATGCCGCCGTCAATGATGATATCTGCCGAGTTTTGGTAGTGCTCCCGAAGGTCGTATGGGTCAGTCAGGTATTGGTCGAAATCATCGTCAGTGTCCAATTTGAGGGAAGTCGAGAGCAAAGGCCGTCCCAATTCCTCTACCAAAGCAATTGCTATTTTGTTGTTAGGGATGCGTATCCCGATAGTTCGCTTCCGGTTCTTGAACAGCTTGGGAACCGTATTGGCGGAGCGGAGTATGAAGGTGAAGGGGCCAGGCAGGTTTCTGCGCATCACCCGGAAAACTTCGTTTTCAATTTGCCAAGCATACTCCGCAACCTGGCTGATGTCCTTACATACCAGTGTGAGCATGGCCTTTTCTGGGTCGAGCCGTTTTATCCTACAAATTTTGTCCACTGCTTCGTGGTTGAAGATATCGCAACCCAACCCATACACGGTATCGGTTGGATAAATAACTGTATTGCCCGCCTTCAAAAGATCGGCCACCTGCTTGATTTTGCGGTGTTCAGGCGTTGTTGGATGTATTTCAATAAACATGAGGGCAAAATAAACATTCTTCAAAAACTACAGCCCATCCTAAGTCAACAATTATCTTCGCCGCTGCTTTTCATGTGCACTTGCATTGTACCAATTTAGCGTGCTGTTGCTCACCGGAAAGGGCGAAACGAAAATTTTTAGGTGCTGCAAATTGGTTTTTTGCTGAGGCATAAAAACAATTTGCAGCTCCTTCGAGGAGTCCCGCCTTCCGGCGATGTATGGAAGACAGCAAACAAGTACCTTTCATTCTTATCTTTCAAATCAAAAGTTATGAAAAAATCTATCACCCTCCTTCTTGCCACCTTGTTTTTGGCAGCTTGCCAATCTGGCCCCGACAAGGCAGGTATGGAACAAAACATCAAGAACATCCAAGCTGAACTTGCAAAAGAAGCCCAACCCACTTCGGAGAAACTGGTGAACCTGCAAAACTCTTTGATGTTGTACGCCGATGCGTTTCCAGAAGACAGTTCTTCAGTATTGTATCTTGGCAAAGCAGGCGAAACCGCAAGGTTGCTCCAGCAATACGATAAAGCACTTGAGATTTTCGATAAAATCATCAAAACCTACCCCGCCACTAAGGCCGCAGCGGCTGCCATGTTCATGAAAGCGTTCACCCTTGACAATGACCTAAAGAGGTTCGACGATGCCAAGCCAGTTTACGAGGCGTTCTTGAAGCAATACCCCAACGATGAATTTGCAGACGATGCTCAATTCTTATTGCAAAATCTGGGCAAATCACCAGAGGAATTGATAAAGGAGTTCGAAAAGAATGCTCAACCTGAGTGATGAGGG
>WBZM01001714.1_pt1 | contig 20704 bp, 23 predicted proteins | sample 5204271 | NCBI WGS metagenome assembly WBZM01 (sample SAMN12344346, study PRJNA552823) | activated sludge metagenome | biome: Activated sludge suspended growth; feature: Nitrification reactor; material: Wastewater; isolation source: activated sludge from nitrification reactor of wastewater...
CTTCGGGATGTAGGGAATCTCGTAGCCGTACTGTGTCCGCGTCCAGTCCTTGATGTTGGCCAGCGTCGTCGACAGGATTTCGATCTTGCCCGACGGCGTCTCGAACGGCACGCCGCCCTTGATCTGCTCCTCGAAGGCGACCAGCGGCTTGCTCAGGGAGAACTTGTAGACGCCGTGCTGCTTGAAGGTTTCCCAGGACATCTTCACGCCCTGATGTTCCTGGACGCGCTTCCACCAGGCGACCAGATAGGCTTCGTCGGTCGCGTCGTTGTTCTGGAAATAGTCGCGCCCGGCCTTCGGGTTGTAGCGCTTGCCGAAATCCTTGACCGTCGGGTCGAGCTTCTCGATCCGGTAGGCAAGCTCGGTGAACACCTGGAAGTCGGTCTTCGATTCGCCCAGCGGCTCGATCACCTTCGGGCGGTGGATGTAGTAATGCCCCTTGTACCAGGGCAAGCCGACATCGTGGCGCTCGAAGTGGGTGGCGATCGGGAACAGCACGTCGGCCCACAGGCCGGACGGCGTGATGGTCGAGTCCATGCAGACCACCAACTCCAGCTTTTTGATCGCCTGGATCTCCTTGTTGACGTTGGTCAGCTGATTGAACCAGTCCGAGCCGTGCCAGAAGATCGCCTTGATGTTGGGAATCTTGCCGTCGAGTTCATCGTTGCGCGGCCATAGCCCGAGTTCCTCGCGCTTCAGGTTCGGATAGTTGAGCACGCAGTGCGCCCAGCGGTCGGACTTGATCGAGGCGTACCAGACGTTGGCGTACTCGTCGTAGGGATAGGCCACGGCCTCGGCGTGCCAGCCCTTGCCGACGCCTTCCGCGCAGCCGCCGAGGATGCCGATGTTGCCGGTCATCGCCTGCAGCGCCGCCGCCATCCGGTTGTACTGCTCGCCGTAGCTGGCGCGGCCCGGCGCCCAGCTCGCCTTGAGCGCCGCCGGCTTGGTCGTGGCGTACATTTCGGCCAGTTTTTTGATGTCGACCGCAGCAACCCCGCAAATCTGCTCGGCCCACTCCGGCGTTTTTGGCATGTTGTCGTACTTGCCGAGAATGTAATCCTTGAAGTTCTCCCGGTCGGCGAACTGCGCCGGCGTCGTGCCGGCATCCATGCCCTGGCAGAATTTGTCGATGAACTTCTGGTCCTGCCAGTTGTTGGCGAAGATGTGGTGCGCCATGCCGGCCAGCATGGCGGCGTCGGTGTTCGGCTTGATCGGAATCCACCAGGCGTCGTAGCTCGCCGCCGAATCGGTGTATTGCGGATCGACGACGACGAACTTGCAGCCGCGCTGCTTGGCCAGCCGCATGTAGTAGAAGGTGTTGCCGCCGTGGAAGGTGTAGGCCGGGTTCCAGCCCCACATGATGATCAGCTTGCTGTGCGCGAAGGCGTCGTCCTCGTTGCCGTCGGTGATGGTGCCGAAGGTCATGCGCGAGCTGAAGGTCGTGCCCTGGTAGCTAGGTACCGACCACGAGTTGGTGCGGCAGCCGAACATGCCGAGGAAACGGGCGAGCAGTCCCTCGATCTGGTCCGACTTGTGCAGCACGCCGTAGGAGGTGCCAGCGTAGGCCTGGTCGAGGATCGCCGTCGGGCCGTACTTCTGCTTGATCTCGACCATCTTCCTGGCGACGTGGTCGAGGGCTTCGTCCCACGACACGCGCTTGAACTTGCCCTCGCCGCGCTCGCCGACGCGCAGCATCGGGTAGAGCAGGCGTTCCGGCGAGTAGAGGCGCGAACGGTAGGAGCGGCCACGCAGGCAGGCGCGCAGTTGCGGTGCCTCCTCGGTGTCGAGCCCGAACTTGCCGCCTTCCTGGTAACGCCCGTCGTCGGTCGACAGGCGCACGATGACGTCGCCCTTCTTGTGCGCGACCAGCATGTGGCGCGAGCCGCAGTTGTGGTCGCAGGAGGTGACGACGGTCGTCAGGTCGTCGTCGCGCGGATACGGCGCGTAGGGAAAAGCGATCGCCTGCTGCTCGCCGAGCCCGATTTCGACCAGGCCGCCGGTCGTCGCCACCGCCGCGCCGGCGCCGACCGTCTTGAGGAAGCTGCGGCGCTGCGGATTGAGAACATCCAGCCAGTTGCGTTGCGTGTCCATGCTGCGTCCTTATTTCGTATTCTGTCCGCCGGCCGGCAGGGTAAAACGGGCCTCGCTCGTCAGCGGACGATTCTTCGCCCAGTCCGGCACCTCCGGCGCCATGCCTTCCCACGGATGCCGCGGATAGGGATATTCGATGCGGTACCAGGCCCGCCCGCCGTGGCAGCCGTAGCAGACGTCGGCATTCTTCTGCCCCGCCGCCTCGATCGCCTCGGCCTTGAGGTAGCTGACCCGATGCCGGACCGTGCGGATGGCGGCATGGCAGGTGATGCAGGAGTTGCCGAACATCTCCTTCGCACCCGGCCATGGCGCGGGCAAGCCCATCACCGTCGCGTTCATCTGGCCGTGGCATTTCAGGCAGGTCGTTTCGGGATTGACGGTCTTGCGCAGGGTGAAGCCGTCGTCGCTCTGCGGCGTCCCGGTCGCCGACGTGCCCTGGGCTTCGTCGCGCGGGTCGCTGCCCTGGTGACAGGTGTTGCAGGAAAGGTTCATCAGTTCCCTGGCCAGCGGCGAGGTCAGGTGACGGCGATGAAAGGTGTCCTGCTCTCCGCTGTAGGTGCTGAGCTGCTGATACCAGGCCTTGCTGGAACCGGCCTTGATGCCGGCCGGGGAATGGGTCCGGACCTTGTCCTCGAGCACTTCGCGATGGCATGCCAGGCATTGTTCGTCGCGCGCGGTTTCGATGGCGTGCCGGAAATGGATGGGGTCGTAGGTGGCGCGCAGGATGTCCTTGTGCCCCTTGAACGCGCTGTCCGCATCGTGCACGCCGCCCGCCCCCTGTGCCTGTTGCTGGCGAATCTGCCAGCCGGCGAAGCCGCCGACCAGCGACGCCCCGAGCACCAGGGCGAGGATCGCAATCCCGACTTTCGGGTTCGTCATGATTATTCCTTGGCTCCCTGGGCACTGTAAAAGCCGCGAATGTCGTAGCGGCCGGTGCTGTTGGGATGAATGAACGGGGTATACCAGGCGCCCTGATCGTTCAGGAAGGCGATCCCCGTCTGCGGCGCGGCGATGCCGTGCCGGGCCTGCGCCTGCCACGCCGGCGTCTGTTCGAACACGGTGATGACGGGCGCCCCCTCGGGACGCCTGTCCGGCGTCAGGCCGCCGATGAATTCCTGTGCCTGCGCCGCGGCGCCACCGGCAACCGCCAACCACCCGAACACCAGAATCGATTTTTTCATTTTTTCGCCAGAGTCGAATCGGGAGCGAGGCAGGCTGGCCTGCCCTGCCTCACTCGCATCACGGAGCGTGTTACTTCTTGCCTTCCATACCACCCATGCCGGACATCCCGCCCATGCCCGACATGCCTTCCCGCTTGGACTTGGACTTCTTGCCTTCCATGCCCGACATGCCGCCCATACCGGACATGCCCTTCTGACCTTCCATGCCCTGCATCCCGGACATGCCCTTCTGACCCTCCATGCCCGACATGCCGCCCATGCCCGACATGCCCTTCTGGCCTTCCATCCCGGACATGCCCTTCTGGTCAGCAGCGTAGACGTTGGCGGCGAAAGCGGCGGCGATGGCGATAACGGTAGCGATCTTCTTCATGTAATACCTCACATATGATGGATTGTAATGAATTCACCGCCCTCGCATCTGTCGGCGAAGGCGTCCCGCGCCCCTTGCACGGGTGGTGAATGTTCTGCACACACCGTGCCAATCCGGAGAAATCCGCCAACCATATGATTTACAACGGTTATTGCGCGCACGCCAAAGGCGACGAAAAAGCGCGTCATGCCAAATTGACAGACGTGCCTCCCCGTAAAAACGCTAACCCGTTGATTCGACAAATTTTCGCGTCATGCCAATTTGGCAGGCCACCTGCAAATTCGGCAGGCCGGATTTTCAGATCCGCAGGCCGGTCTTTTTCAGGATGCGCGTCGAGAAGAGCACGTCGCGCGCGCGGCAGTCGGCGCCGAGCAGTTCGGCGATCTGCGCGGCCTTGTCCCGGACCTCGTCGCGCGAACTGCCGTGCACCATGGCGAACAGGTTGTACGGCCAATCGGGCAGTGCGCGCGGCCGGCGGTAGCAATGGGTGACGAAATCCAGCGCGCCGACGCGGGCGCCGAGTTCGTCGACGCGTACATCGGGAACGTCCCACACCGTCATGCCATTGGCTGTCCAGCCGATGGCATAATGGTTGGGCACGGCGCCAATGCGGCGGATGACGCCGGATTCGAGCATGGCCTGCAGACGGCGCATCACTTCGTCGCCGGCAATGCCGACCTGCTCGCCAATCGCCTGATAGGGCCGGGCGACGAGCGGCAGGCCGCCCTGCGTGGCGACGATCAGCGCGCGATCAATGGCGTCGAGTCGCAGGGCATCCTTCATGCGCGCGCCGCCAGTTTCATCTCGACGAAATACTCGCGCTCCTTGGGGAAGGCGAAGACCGGCAGACCGGTGTCGGCCTCGATGCGCGCGACCGCCTCGGCGATGCCGGCCGGCGTTTCGGTGGCCAGCACGAACCACATGTTCAGGGCGTGCTCACGGCGGTAGTTGTGGGCGACCTGCGGCAGTGCATTGACCAGCGCCGTCACCTCGTCGTAGCGCGCTTCCGGCACCGCCAGCGCGGCCAGCACGAAGGCGCCGCCCATGCGCTCGATCTGCACCATCGGTCCGAAGCGGGTCAGCACCCTGGCGTCGAGCAGGCGCTGCAGGCGAACCAGCAACTCGTCCTCGGTGATGCCGAGGCGTTCGGCCGCCGCGGCGTAGGGGCGTTCGCAGAGCGGGAAGTCGCCCTGCAATTTGTCGATGATTTGCCGGTCGACCGCGTCAATCTCAAGCATAGCGCGCGCCGTTCTGCTTGAAGCGGGTCAGCGAAAACAGCACGTCGTGGGCGCAATCGTTCAAGCCGTGGCGCTGGCGCAGGTCGGCGATGATGCTTTCGACTTCCGCCCGTTCGCGGCCGTGGATCATGCAGAAGAGGTTGTACGGCCAGTCCGGGAGCTTGCGCGGGCGGCGGTAGCAGAGCGTCACCGCCGGCTCCTCGGCCAGCGCGCGACCGAGTTCGCTGACGCGTTCGTCGGGAATGTCGTGCACCAGCATGGCGTTGGCCGTGTAGCCCAGTTCATGATGGCGGACAACGACGCCGAAACGCTTGATCGCGCCGTCCTCCAGCCAGTTGCCGATACGCGCCAAGACCTCGTTTTCCGAGGCGCCGATGCGCTCGGCGATCAGCGCGAAGGGGCGGATGAACAGCGGCAGGCCTTCCTGCAGGACCGACACCAGGCGACGCTCGGCCTCACCGATCGGCGCCACCGGATGCACCTCACGCGCCGTCGCGACGTTCTTCGCCACGTTGCCCTGTAGCGGAAAGCCGAGATCGATGTGGAATTCCTCGAGCAGCGGCAAGGCCAGCAGCGGGTAGCCGGCCGCCTTTTCGATGGCCCCCAGCGTCGCCTGCAGGCGGCCTTCGCTGCCGGCGGTGACGACGAACCACAGGTTGTAGCGGTGCTCGCGTTCGTAGTTGTGATTGACCTCGGGGAAGCGGTTGACCGCAGCCGCGACGGCAGCCAGCTGTTCGGGCGGCACCGCCATCGCCGCCAGCGTCGAGGCGCCGATGCGCTTGGGCGCGAAGACGGCGCCGACGCGCGAAATCTTGCCCTCGCGGCGCAGCTTCTCGAGACCGCCGAGCACCGCCTTTTCGGCGACCCCGAGGCGCGCCGCCAGCTCGGCGAAGGGCGCCGGACAGAGCGGGAAATCGCGCTGAAAATCGTTGAGCAGGTGGAACTCGAGGGCGTCGTCCATCTTCAGAAGCCGATGCGCGCAGCGCGCGTGGTGAAGAAGATGCCGGACGGATTGTCGGCGGCGATTTCGCCGACGCGGGCGAAGGTCGTCGTGTCGTAGATCAGCACCCTGTTGTCGTCACGCGCCGAGAGCCAGACGTTCTCGCCGCGCGGCGTGAATTCCATGTGCAGGATGCCCTTGCCCGGCTCGAAGGCGTGCACGACCTTGCCGGCCAGGGTATCAATGACGTCCATCTTGCCGTTGTCCGGGAAGGCGAAATTGACCCAGATCTGGCGCCCGTCCGGCCGCGCCATGACGAACACCGGCTGGCCGCGCACCGGGATGCGGCCGACTTCCTTCCAGGTTGCGACGTCGACGACCAGCACCTCGTGGCGGCCGATCGCCGGCAGGTAGGCCTTGCCCTGCGCCACCGACCAGCCGCGCAGGTGCGGCATCTTGAACACCGGCAGCTTTTCCTGGCCGCGCCCGTAGTTCTCGAGAATCTTGCGCGCGCCCTTTTCCGGCTGCCAGAGGTCGAGCATCGCCACGCCGTCCTCGCCGAAGAGGCCGGCCAGGAAGTAGCGGCCGTCGGGCGTCACCAGGCCGTCGTAGGGCTGGCTGCCGGCCGGGAAGCGCTGCGTCGTCGGCTGACGCGGATTGGAAAAGTCCGTGACCCTGATTTCGCCGGCCTCGAACAGCGCGTAGGCGAACTTGTTGCCGGACGAATCGGCGAGGCCGACGACCTTGGAGAACTTGCCCGGCGCGTACTCGGCCGGCACTTCGGAAAGCAATTCGAGCGTCGCGGCATCGAAGGCCTTGATGCCGCCCGGCGAGTAGTTCTGGGCGACGACGATCTTGCCATCCTGCGAGATCGAGCCGCCGATGGCGTTGCCGGACTGAATGACGCGCTTGACCACCTTCGCTTCGAGCATGTCGATCTTGGTCAGCCCGCCGTCGCGGCCGAAGACGAAGGCGTAGCGGCCGTCGCGCGAATAGACTGCGGAGGCGTGCGAGAGGTCGCCGAGCCCGCCGATGCGCGCGTAGGGCTGGCGTGTCGTGGTATCGACCAGCGTGACGTGGCCGCTGGCGCGTTCGATGACCAGGCCGAGGTCGCCGGTGCCGCGCACCTGTGGACCGGCGCAGGCGGCCAGCGTCAGGGCGAGCAGGAAAGTCAGGAACAGGCGCATCGCTTCCTCATTGCGGAAAACCGCTCATCAATTTTTGCACGATCCAGCCGGCCTCGGCCTCCGACATGAATTGCTTCCACGGCGGCATCGGCGTGCCGGGGCGCCCGTAATAGATGGTCGCCACCAGGCTTTCGGCCGGCTTGTCGTGCAGTGTGGCCGGCAGCAGCGCCGGTCCGAGGCCGCCCTGCAGGGTCATGCCGTGGCACGAACCGCAATCCTGGCGGACCAGCCGCACCAGTTCCTTTTGCCGGGCCGCATCGGGCTCGCTGGCCATGGTTGCGGTCGACGCCCAGAAAAGGGCAAAAACCAGCCTACTCGCCAACAATCACGACACCTTTCATTTCCGGATGCGGACCACAAGTGTAGTCGTAACGCCCCGCCCGGGTGAACTGCCGCTGCCAGCTTTCGTCGGGAAACAGGCGCTCGGATTCCAGCCCGCTCTCCGCCGGGAACAGCACCGAATGGCTGGTGCGCTTCTCGCGGTTGGACCAACGTACGCTGTCGCCGACACGGATCGTCACCTCCGCCGGCATGAACTTGTAGCCTTCGATGGCGACATCGACCGTCTCGGCCGCGCCGGCCGCAAAGGCAACGAGCGCCAGCACGGCCGACGCCCGTTTCAACAGCAACGGCCCGGCACGCCTGCGAATGGGTTTCCGGGCCGGTTGCATGGCTACTGCTTGGTCGCCTTCACGTCACCATCGGCACCGAGACCGATGGTGTGGCCGAAGGAAACGTGGTGGAAGCGGCCGCCCGCGTTGTCGGCGTGGATCGCCACCCCGAACGGCACCGCCTTGCCCGGGGCCAGATTGACGCCGCCGGCCAGCTTGCGGGTGAAGGTCACGGTGTAGGTGTCGCCGGACTTGCTGCCCTCGGCCGTCACGCCGGCCTTGCCGCCTTCCATGTTGCGCTTGTCGGTGACCGTGCCGTCGACCGCCTTGCCGCCACCGCCGCTCTTCCACTGCATGAGGTCCATGGCGCCCGGCGTCGCGTACTTGGTCTTCTTGTCGTCGGCGCCCGGCATGGTGCGGGCGTCCTTGTGGCAAGCCGCCCAGCAGCCGGCCTGGTCGCCCAGCGGCACCTTGTCGTTGGGGAACATGACGGTTGCCTTGACCTCGTTGTCCTTGTCCGAATGGTCGGCGCCGCCGGCCGGCGCCTTGAAGGTCAGGCGGACGTAGAGATTGGTGGCATCGTAGGCCGCCTGGACGCTGACCGGGTAGGTCATGGTCTTCGGCGCGCCCTTCGGCTCCATTTCCTTGCTGGCCAGGCGCTTGAGGTCGATGTCGAGCTTGTTGCCGTCGGTGATGTGGCAACCGGCGCAGGTCTCGCCCTTCTTCAGGCCGCTGGCGCCACTGTGGTCGCCGCTCTTCACCCACTCGACCGGCGCGACGCCGGGGTGGATGACGTGGATATCCTTCTTCGGCACCTTGCTCCAGTCCGGGTTGGCGAAGGCAACCTGGGAGCCGAGCGCCATGAAGGCACCCATCACGAACAGCGAGGTCAATTTCTGGTTCATCGTTATCTCCGTTTTACATGCGAGACGGGGGCTTGCGCCCCCGTTTTCGTTACAGGATCAGGCTGGCGCCGAATCAGTAGATGTCGTGCTGCGTGTTATAGACGTTGAACTTGCCGGTCGGCGTGATCATCTTCGGATCGGTGATCACCTTCTTGACCTTCAGCGTTGCATCATCATAGACGACGATGGCGGACTGGTCAGTCTTGCCGCCCCACAGCGAAATCCAGACTTCCTTGCCGTCGGCCGAATATTCCGGATGGACGGCGCGCTTGACCGCCTTGGTCGGCGGCAGGCCGGAGTCCTTGGCCACGTTGAGCACGGCCTTGGGCTTGGACAGGTCGGCCATGTCCCAGACGGCGACGGATTCAGCCAGGTCCTTGTCCGGGTTCTGCGGCGAGTCGGCCCACAGGTTCTTGGACTTCGGGTGCGTCTTGACGAACAGGTTGCCCGGCACGTGCTTGATTTCCTGGACGACCTTCCAGTTCTTGTCCTTGTACTTGGCGAACTTCTTGTCGTCGGACGGCGTCGAGATCAGCGTCACGACGTCGGCGCCGAGGTGGCCCGTCGCCCAGACCGGGCCATATTGCGGATGCACGAAGTTGGCGCCGCGCCCCGGGTGCGGGATCTTGGCGACATCGACGAGCGCCGCCAGCTTGCCGGTCTTGGTGTCGACCGCGGCGATCTTGTTGGAAGCGTTGGCCGCCACCAGGAAGTAGCGCTTGGAGGCATCCCAGCCACCGTCGTGCAGGAACTTGGCGGAGCCGATGGTGGTCGTCTTCAGGTTGTTGATGTCGGAATAATCGACGAGCAGGATCTGCCCGGTTTCCTTGATGTTGACCACCCATTCCGGCTTGATTTCGGAAGCGACGATCGAGGCGACGCGCGGTTCCGGATGGTATTCGCCATCGACCGTCATGCCACGGGTGGACACCACCTTGAGCGGCTTCAGCGTGTCGCCTTCCATGATCACGTACTGCGGCGGCCAGTAGGAACCGGCGATGGCGTACTTGTCGTCGAAGCCCTTGAACTTGGAGGTATCGACCGAGCGGGCATCGAAGCCGATCTTGACTTCGGCGACGACGGCCGGCTTTTCCATCCACAGGTCGATCAGCGACAGGCGACCGTCACGACCGATCACGTAGACATAGCGGCCGGACTTGGACATGCGCGAGATATGCACCGCGTAGCCGGTCTTGACGATGGAGCGGATTTCCTTGGTGTCGCCGTCGATCAGCGCCACTTCACCGGTGTCGCGCAGGGTCACCGAGAACATGTTCTTCAGGTTGAAGTTGTTCATCTGCTTGGTCGGGCGATCCTTGACCGGCACGATCACCTTCCAAGAATCCATCGTGTCCTTGAAGCTGTACTCGGGCGGCGTATCCGGGGTGTTCTGGATGTACTTCGCCATCAGGGCGATTTCTTCCTTGGTCAGGATGTCGTCGAAGTTCACCATGCCGCCGTCGGTGCCGTAGCCGATGATCTTCTCCAGACGCTGCTGGCCGAGCTTGGTGGTGCCACCCTCGGTGACGTTGCCGTCCTTGTCCTTCTTGGTCCAGTGCGGCTCGAGGTTCTTGCCGGTGGCGCCCTTGCGCAGCACGCCGTGGCAGCCGGCGCAGCGCTCGAAATAAATCTTCTTGGCCTGTTCCTTCTCCTCTGCTGTCAGCGTCGGCGCCGCCTTGGCCGCCTCCTGGGCAAACGCGGAACCCATGGCCGCGGCCATGGCAGTCATTGCAAGCATCCCCACTACGGTTTTTTTCATCTTCCTCTCCTAGAACAAAACAAGGCGCGCCCAATCCCCGACGCGATGGGCGTTAGGTTGAACCTGACCCCACCGGGCATCCTTGATGCTCATCAAGCTTTTGGCGCATCAGAAACCGTTGATATTCAATTGCTTATAGTCACTACGCATTAGTCGCCTAGTTCGTTCGAACTATAGCCAGTACGTTGGCCGGGGCGCCCTATTGGCAGGCACGGATTCCCGCATTAGGATGAGCGGCCAAAGACACAAGGGCATCATGGACAATCGCAACCCTCTCGCAGCCGGCAAGGTCTGGCTGATCGGTGCCGGCCCCGGCGACCCCGACCTCCTCACCGTCAAGGCCGCCCGCCTGATTGCCCGGGCCGACGTACTGGTCTTCGATCATCTGGTCGGGGAAGGCATCATGGATCTTGCGCGCCCCGACGCCCGCCGCATCTACGCCGGCAAGGAAGCGTCGAAGCACACCCTGCCGCAGGAGTCGATCAACGCCCTGCTCGTCGACCTGGCACGCGAAGGCCTGTCCGTGGTCCGCCTCAAGGGCGGCGACCCCTTCATCTTCGGCCGCGGCGGCGAGGAACTGGAAACGCTGGTCGCTTCCGGCATTCCCTTCGAAGTGGTGCCCGGCGTCACCGCCGCTGCCGGTTGCGCCGCCTATTCCGGCTTCCCGCTGACCCACCGCGACCACGCCCAGGCCGTCACCTTCGTCACCGGCCACCTCAAGGATGGCACGGTGAATCTCGACTGGCCGGCGCTCGCCCGCCCCAACCAGACCGTCGTCTTCTACATGGGCATCGGCGCCGCCGGCGAAATCTGCCGGCAGATGATCAATCACGGACTCCCCTCGCTGACCCCGGCCGCCGTCATCCGCAACGGTACGCTGCCCGACCAGCAGACGCTGCTTGCCACGCTCGGCACCCTGCCGCACCGGATCGAGGAAACCGGCATCAAGCCGCCGGCGCTGATCGTCGTCGGCAGTGTCGTCAACCTGCACGCCAAGCTCAGCTGGTTCGAAAAGACATGAAATACCTGCTGTTGTTGATCGCAGCGCTTCTTACCCTTCCGGCACACGCCTACTCCGGCAAGGAACTGCGCGAGGATTGCCAGGCCGCCGAAGAAGCCTACGCCAAACAAGGCCGGCTCGACCCCTACCAGTCCCCCCGGGGCGCACGCTGCATCGGCTATGTCGAAGGCTTCGCCGACGGCTACGCAGTCAGCGATTTCCTCGCCGAATCGGTCGGCATCAGGCTCAACGCGTTCTGCCTGCCGGCCGGCCGCGACCTTTCCTACCGTCTGGTGCGCGCAGTCCTCTCCCATCTCGAACGGCAGCCGCCGAACCCGGAAAGCAGCACGGCCACCCTGGTCGCCGCTGCCCTCGCGAAAACCTTCCCCTGCACCGAGCCGCTTGAACCCCGGAAGTGATTCGGGGATAATCCGCGCTCCATTCGCCCCGATGGCGGAATCGGTAGACGCAGCGGATTCAAAATCCGCCGCCGAAAGGTGTGCCAGTTCGAGTCTGGCTCGGGGCACCAGGTAGCAAGAAACGAGGCCTTCCGGAAAGAAGGCCTTTATATGTTTATCTGGCGCCGAAACGATGGCCGGCAATCGGGCATGAGCGCCCTAGAACGGCCAGCTGTCCTTGCCGACCTGTCGCGCCTCGGCGGCACGCTGCCGGTCGGCCAGTTCGCGCAGCGCGCGCTCGATCTGCTGCATGTCGGCGCGGATCATCCCGACCAGCCGCTGCAGTCCCAGTTCGCGGGCCACGTCGAGCGCCTGCGCCTCGATTCTGGTCTGCGCCTCGAGAACGATGCGTTGCAGTTCGTCAGCTTCTTCCGGCTCCATCCGCCCCTCCGACGACACGCGCCGCCACCCTCAGGCGCCCGAGGGACATGATACCCGCTCGCCGATACGAATTCGACTCGCTCAATTTCAGCAGCCATCGCACCTTTCGGCGGAGAGCCGAACGGCGAGCCATCGAAGGGAACCGCGAAGATTTACAGCTTGCCCGACTGCCTCATGGCCTGGGCGTTTGCCAGCGCCTGCCAAATGTTCATGGGCGCTTCCTGCAATGTCCGGTCGCCATCCAGTCCGGCGCCCCGACGTTCCATTGTGTCTGGTTGTGGCGGCGGCAGCTTTGGCCGTGGCTGGTGCCGTCGCTCGATTGAAGCATTTTCCATTCTGCCTCCAGCGATTGTCACAGAGTCTTATGGACCGGAAATCCCGCCTCGGGTTCATGCAAAAAACCGAAACCGTGAAATCCGCCGGGATGGCAAGCAAGGAAGGCGAGCCAAACCGGAAGAAATGTGCAACAATTTCGCCCCCGCAAGCCATTGAATCGATGGCGTTTTATCCAAACTGGATTTTTCGCCGCTGGCAAAGGGGTGGACTTTGCATTCTGCGCCGAACAATGCCGGGAAGCAAGCCCCCGATTCCGGCACACGACCCCCCGCACTATCAGCCCCGGCACTTCACCCGTATGTCATTGACCCTGGTACCAGCCTTGCTAGAATCGTCGTTCCAATAAATCCAACAGGGGTATCCGTCATGAATCCATCCGTCAAGCGCGCATTCCTGGCTGCCGCCTGCAGCCTGATGATCGGCGCGGTTGCCGCGGCCGATCTCGATCCGGCCGGCGACATCAAGGCCCAGGCCGAGAAGTTCGTCAAGGTCGACAATCCGGAATATCTGCCGGCCATCAAGCGCGTCGTCATCACCAATTACATGGTCGATTTCGTCAGCGAACTGAAGTACACGAAATCACTCAGCGGCCTCGAGGCGATGATCGGAGCGGATTCCGACGTTTCGATCAAGCTGGTCGGCGGCAGCAACGAGCAGTTCCAGGCGATCACCGACAAGTTCTACCAGCAAAGCGTCGAGCAACTCAAGGCGCAGGGGATCGAGGTCGTTCCCCTGGAAGAACTGAAGGCCCTGCCCGAGTTCGCCGAACTTGCGGCGACCGGCGTCACCCCGCTGCCCAGCGAACAGGACGCCAATGCCGGCAAGGGCCTGTTCTTCAGCGCCAACGGACTGCCGCTGCACCTGAGCGACGAAACCCAGTTCATCTACATGTTCACGCCGCCGTTCACCAAGCCGAAGAAGGATGACTTCCTGACCTTCGGCACGCGCTTTGCCGGCGGCTTCTCGACCGCCCAGGCGCAGATGATCGAGGAAAAGATCGCCAAGAAGCTGGATGCCAGCATCCTCAAGGTGCGCCTGACCGTGCTCGGCGGCCAGCTGACGCCGGACACCAGCTTCTGGAGTGGCGGCAAGGTGTCGACGCGTGCGGCGGCGAGCTTCGTGGACTTCGTCTCGCGCTACGCCTTCATCACGCCGGACGGCAACAAGGCGCGGGTGCGGCTGGGCGAGATCGCCGAAACCGGCGACATCGGCGAGCTGGTCAATGTCACCAGCGACGGCACCAAGACCGTCGACACCGCCAAGAACGTCGCGCTGGTGGCGCTCAACGTCGTGAGTATCGCCGCCCGCCTGGGTGGCGTCGGCGGCACCGGCGCCATCGGCGGCTTCTCGTCGACCACCGAGTACGAATGCCGCGTTCAGCCGGAATCCTTCGAGAAGGCCCTGCTCGGCCATCAGCTCGCCGTCGCGCAGATGTTCGGCGAAAAGATGCGGAACCCCGGACAGTGAGCGGGAATTTGACTGCGTTGCCGGGGCGGCGGATGCCGAATCCATGTCGCTGACCGTCGACGACTTCGACTTTCCCCTCCCGCCCGAACTGATCGCCCAGCATCCGGCTGCCGAACGGCGCGGCAGCCGGTTGTTGCACGTCTGCGGCCGACAACTCGTAGACCGCCGTTTCGCCGAGCTACCGACGCTGCTGCAGGCCGGCGACCTGCTCGTCTTCAACGATACCCGCGTCATCAAGGCGCGTTTCTTCGGGCACAAGGAAACCGGCGGCCAGGTCGAGGTGCTGCTCGAGCGCATTGTCGACGCCGGCCATGCCATCGCCCAGGTGCGCGCCAGCAAGTCGCCCAGGCCCGGCACGCGGCTCCGCCTGGCCGATGCCTTCGAGGTGGTCGTCACCGGGCGGGCGGGCGCCGTCGGCGAATTCTTCGCCCTGGAGACGGTCGACCGCAGCAGCCTGTGGGATCTCGCCGAACGCTACGGCGCCCTGCCGCTGCCACCCTATATCGACCACCCCGCCGACGGCGCCGACGAAACGCGCTACCAGACGGTCTATGCCCGCGAACCGGGTGCCGTCGCAGCGCCGACCGCCGGCCTGCACTTCGACGAGGCGATGCTCGACACCCTGCGCGCGCAAGGCGTGAACACCGCCTTCCTGACCCTGCACGTGGGGGCCGGCACCTACCAGCCGGTGCGCGTCGAGAAGATCGCCGAACACCGGATGCACAGCGAGCGCTTCGAGATTCCACCGGCGACCGCCGCCGCCATCGCCGCCACGCGCGCCGCCGGTGGCCGCGTCGTCGCCGTCGGCACGACCAGCCTGCGCGCACTGGAATCGGCCGGCAATGCCAACGGCACGGTCAACGCCGGCCCGGCCGAGACCGACATCTTCATCACCCCTGGTTACCGCTTCCAGGTCGTCGACCGGCTGATCACCAATTTCCACCTGCCGAAATCGACCCTGCTCATGCTGGTTTCGGCCTTCGCCGGCTACGATCACATCCGCGCCGCCTACGCCCACGCCGTCACTGAGCGCTACCGCTTCTTCAGCTACGGCGACGCCATGCTTCTCGAGAAATCCGATGCAGTTTGAACTCCTCAAGACCGATGGCGCCGCCCGCCGCGGCGCGTTGACGCTGGCGCACGGCATCGTCCAGACCCCGGTCTTCATGCCGGTCGGCACCTACGGCACGGTCAAGGCGATGACGCCGCAGTCCCTTGCCGACATCGGTGCGCAGATCTGCCTCGGCAATACCTTCCATCTGTGGCTGCGCCCGGGGCTCGACGTCATCCACGCCCACGGCGGCCTGCACGACTTCATGGGCTGGCAGAAGCCCATCCTGACCGACTCCGGAGGCTTCCAGGTCTTTTCGCTGGGCGCCATGCGCAAGATCACCGAGGAAGGCGTCAAGTTCAGTTCGCCGATCGACGGCGCCAAGCTCTTCTTGACCCCGGAAATCTCGATGCAGATCCAGCACGTGCTGAATTCCGACATCGTCATGATCTTCGACGAATGCACGCCCTACCCGGCGACGCGCGACGAGGCGGCCAAGTCGATGCGCCTGTCGATGCGCTGGGCACAGCGTTCGCGCGACGAGCACAACCGTCTGGAGAACCGCAACGCGCTGTTCGGCATCGTCCAGGGCGGCATGTACGAGGACCTGCGCGACGAGTCGCTGGCCGGCCTCGACCGGATCGGCTTCGACGGCATGGCGATCGGCGGCCTGTCGGTCGGCGAGCCGAAGGAGGACATGGCGCGCATTCTCGCCCACACGGCGCCGCAACTGCCGATCCACAAGCCACGCTACCTGATGGGCGTCGGCACGCCGGAAGACCTGGTCCACTCGGTAAAAGCCGGCATCGACATGTTCGACTGCGTGATGCCGACCCGCAACGCCCGCAACGGCCATTTGTTCACCCGCTTCGGCGACCTCAAGATCAAGAACGCCCGGCACAAGACCGACACCGGCCCGCTCGACCCGTCGTGCACCTGCTACACCTGCGCAAATTTCAGCCGCGCCTACCTGCACCACCTGTTCCGCGCCGGCGAGATCCTCGGCAGCATGCTCAACACCATCCACAACCTGCATTTCTACCAGACCATCATGGCCGAAATGCGCGCCGCCATCGAGACCGGCACGCTGGAACCATGGTCGGCCGCCTTTGCCCGCGATCGATCATCCGGCCAGTGATAGAATGTTACGTTTCGATTTGATCGCTTTCAGGAGTTTCCATGATTAGTCTCGCCCACGCCCAGACCGCTGCCGCCTCGTCCGACCCCACCGGCGGCTTCATGCAGCTGCTGCCGATGATCCTGATGTTCGCCGTGCTGTGGTTCCTGATGGTGCGCCCGCAGATGAAGAAGGCCAAGGAACACAAGGCGCTGCTTGGCGCGCTGGCCAAGGGCGACGAGGTCGTCACCCAGGGCGGCATCGTCGGCAAGATCGTCAAGGTCGGCGACAACTACGTGACCGTCGAAATCGCCGAAGGCACCGAAGTCGTCCTCCAGAAGCCGGCCATCGGCCTGGTCCTGCCCAAGGGCACCCTGAAGTCGCTGTAATCCACCCCGGAAGGCGGCCGCTGGCCGCCTTTTTCGCTTTGAAGCCCCTATGAATCGCTACCCACTCTGGAAGTACATCACCGTCGCCATCGCGCTGGTGCTGGGCTTCGTCTATACCCTGCCCAATTTCTTCGGCGAATCGCCTGCCGTGCAGGTTTCCAGCGCCAAGGCCACGCTCAAGGTCGACCAGAAGACGCTGGCCCGCGTCGAGGACGCCCTGAAGGGCGCCGGCATCACGCACGACGGCATCCAGCTCGACTTCAACGGCGTCAAGACCCGGCTCCGCGATACCGACACCCAGCTGAAGGCCAAGGACATCCTGGAACGGACCTTCAACCCGGACCCCGCCGACCCGCAATACGTCGTCGCCCTCAACCTGCTTTCGGCCTCGCCGCAGTGGTTGACCGCGCTGCACGCGCTGCCGATGTACCTCGGCCTCGACCTGCGCGGCGGCGTGCACTTCCTGCTCCAGGTCGACATGAAGGGGGCGCTGACCAAGCGTCTCGATTCCGTTTCAGCCGACCTGCGCACAGTGCTGCGCGACAAGAACATCCGCCACGCCGGCGTCAACCGCGAGGGCGATCGCCTGGTCGTCAAATTCCGCGATACCGAAACCCGCGACAAGGCGCGCAACGCCATCGCCGACAGCCAGCCGGACCTGGTGCTGGCCGAACAGGGCGAAGGCAGCGACCTGCGCCTGGTCGCCACGCTCAAGCCGGAAGCCCAGAAGAAAATCGGCGAATTCGCGCTCAAGCAGAACATCACCACCCTGCACAACCGGATCAACGAACTCGGCGTCGCCGAGCCGGTGATCCAGCAGCAGGGCGCCGACCGCATCGTCGTCCAACTGCCCGGCGTGCAGGATACGGCCAAGGCCAAGGATATCCTCGGCCGCACCGCGACCCTGGAAATCCGCATGGTCGACGATTCCCCCGGCGCGCTGGAAGCGGCGCTCGCCGGCAACCCGCCGTTCGGCACCGAGGTGTATACCGAGCGCGGCGGCCAGCCGCTGCTGGTCAAGAAGCAGGTCGTCCTCACCGGCGACCGCCTGACCGACGCCCAGCCCGGCTTCGACAACCAGACCCAGGAGCCGGCCGTGCACCTGACGCTGGATTCGGCCGGCGCCCGCATATTCAAGGACATCACGCGCGACAACGTCGGCAAGCGCATGGCCATCCTGCTGATCGAGAAGGGCAAGGGCGAGGTCGTCACCGCGCCGGTCATCCGCACCGAAATCGGCGGCGGCCGCGTCCAGATTTCCGGCCGCATGAGCAGCATGGAAGCCAACGACACCGCCCTGCTGCTGCGCGCCGGCTCGCTGGCGGCGCCGATGGACATCGTCGAGGAACGCACCATCGGCCCCAGCCTCGGCGCCGACAACATCAAGAAGGGCTTCCACTCGACGCTGTGGGGCTTCGCCGCCATCGCCGTGTTCATGATCGTCTATTACCAGATCTTCGGCGTCGTCTCGGTGCTGGCACTGGCCTCCAACCTGCTGTTCCTGATCGCCATCCTGTCGCTGCTGCAGGCCACTCTGACCCTGCCCGGCATCGCCGCCATCGCGCTGACGCTGGGCATGGCGATCGACGCCAACGTGCTGATCAACGAACGCATCCGCGAGGAACTGCGCGCCGGGATGCCCCCGCAGGCGGCGATCTCGGAAGGCTACGAGCGCGCCTTCGGGACCATCCTCGACTCCAACATCACCACGCTGATCGCCGGCCTCGCCCTGCTCATCTTCGGCTCCGGCCCGGTGCGCGGCTTCGCGGTGGTGCACTGCCTCGGCATCCTGACCTCGATCTTCTCCTCGGTCGTCGTCTCGCGCTCGCTGGTCAACCTGATCTACGGCCGCCAGAAAAAGCTGACCAAGGTTGCCATCGGCCAGATCTGGAAACCGGGCAACAGCGCCGGCACTGCTGCGGTCAACGGCCAGAAATAAGGGAAAACGGTCATGGAATTCTTCCGCATCAAAAAAGACATCCCCTTCATGCGCCATGCGCTGAAGTTCAACATCATCTCGCTGGTCACCTTCCTGCTCGCTGTGGCTTTCCTGCTCACCAAGGGCCTGCACCTGTCGGTCGAGTTCACCGGCGGCACGCTGATCGAGGTCAATTACCAGCAGGCCGCCGATCTGGAAAAGATTCGCGGCGCGCTCGGCAAGTCGGGCTTCAGCGACTTCTCGGTGCAGAACTTCGGCTCCTCGCAGGACGTCATGATCCGCCTGCCGCTCAAGGGCGACCAGAACACCTCGCAGCTCGGCGAGGCGGTCATGAATTCGCTCAATGCCGAAGCGCCCGGCGCCCAGCTGCGCCGCGTCGAGTTCGTAGGCCCGCAGGTCGGCAAGGAACTCGCCGAGAACGGCGCGATGGCGCTGCTGCTGGTCGTCATCGGCATCGTCATCTACCTCGCCTTCCGCTTCGAGTGGCGCTTCTCGGTGTCGGCGATCATCGCCAACCTGCACGACGTCATCATCATTCTCGGCTTCTTCGCCTTCTTCCAGTGGGAGTTCTCGCTGTCGGTGCTGGCCGCCGTGCTCGCCGTGCTCGGCTACTCGGTCAACGAGTCGGTCGTCGTCTTCGACCGCGTGCGCGAAACCTTCAAGAAGTCGCGCGGCCTGACCACCCCGCAGGTTCTCGACCACGCCATCACCAGCACCATCTCGCGGACCATCATCACGCACGGCAGTACCCAGCTGATGGTGCTGTCGATGCTGATCTTCGGCGGCGAGACCCTGCACTACTTCGCCATGGCCCTGACCATCGGCATCTGCTTCGGCATCTACTCCTCGGTGCTGGTCGCCAGCCCGCTGGTCATGTGGCTGGGCGTCTCGCGCGAACAGTTCATCAAGCCGAAAAAGGTCATCGAAGGCGCAAACGAGGACGGCGCGGTCGTCTGACCCCCTCGTTCCCGCGACATCAAGCCACCGGAAACGGTGGCTTTTTTGTTTGGCGATGGATGGTCACTGTTGCGACGCTATGCATCGCATGATCCGCCTAAGATCCTTACCGTTTTCGACCGATGGCGCCGTACCCTCTGGACATGACGGCCCGCGCTCCATATGCTCCGCCGGAATACAAATACCGAGCCATTCATGCACATGAAATATACGACTCCGGCAGTTTGCATCGCGCTCTCCTCATTGCTGAGCGCCGGCTGTACAACTGAAGCCTGGTACGAGAGCATGCGCCGCGGCGCGGAAAACGAATGCAGGAAACAGCCGGCCAGTTCGGCTGACGACTGCCTGTCGCGGCTTAACAAGCAAACCTATCAGGATTACGAGAAAGAGCGCTCAGGCAGCCGGTAGCCGGGGCCGGCAGGCACGCCGGCGTCCGCACCGCCGCAGACGCCGTGCCTTACCAGTCCGGAGTTTCCGCTGCCGGCGGCGGGGACGGTGGCGCCGGCAGCCAGTCTCCGCTGGCGCCCCAGGCCGCGCCGATGCCGATGGTCAACGCGATCGACAACGCCACCAGGCCGCCACCGCGGGCCGATTCGCCGGTCGCATCGTCCTTCCAGCCGGTGATCATCGGTTTGAGGAGGGACTGTTTCCGGAAATGGCTGTAGAAGACGATGACGGCGACGTGCAGGCAGACGAGTCCGATGAGCAGCTTGCTCAGCAGATGGTGCAGCCCGGTCAGGCGATTGCTGGCGGCCTTGTCGACGAGATCGAACAGCGGGCCGGTGAAAGTGATGTCGTCGTTGGTGAAGAGGCCGCTGACAGCCTGCGCGGTCAGCAATCCGAGCAGGGCAAAAACCGATAGCGCACCCAGGGGGTTGTGCCCTTCACCGCGCCATTCGCCGCGCAGGTAGCTGCCGAGCCGGCCGGGAGTCGGGAAGAACTGGGCAAAGCGTGCATAGGTCGAGCCAAGCACGCCCCAGACGAGGCGAAAGACCAGGAGGCCGATGATCAGCAGCCCGATGCGTCCGTGCCATGCCATCAGGTTGCCGCCCAACTGGCCGCTGACGATGGCGGCGATGACAGCCGCGGCGAGAAGCCAGTGGAAAAGCCGGGTTGGCAAATCCCACAGGCGAATCCGTTTTCGGTTCATGACGAATCCTCGCTATGGCGGACGCCTAGGCGCCCGCGGAACGACGTTCGGCGTCTTCGTTACTGCTTGATCTTGAAGTCGTCGTGGCAGGCCTTGCAGGCGCCGCCCAGCTTGCCGAACTGCTCCTTGATCGCCGCCACGTCACCGGTCGCCGCGACCTTGGCCATTTCGTTGGCC
>WBZM01001715.1_pt1 | contig 20702 bp, 18 predicted proteins | sample 5204271 | NCBI WGS metagenome assembly WBZM01 (sample SAMN12344346, study PRJNA552823) | activated sludge metagenome | biome: Activated sludge suspended growth; feature: Nitrification reactor; material: Wastewater; isolation source: activated sludge from nitrification reactor of wastewater...
GTATCGTGGCAGACCAGACGGTGTTTCTCCCGCAGCAATACCGGCACCGCCCCGGGACCAACGTACTGGCGTGCATGGGTCAGCAGGACGGAGTCCATGCGCCGCTTCCTCCTTTTTTCCGGGAAGGCATCGTCAAAGCAGCGATGCGAACGCCTGCCTGACCTTGGCGGTCGGCGTCGGCGTGGCGCAGTCTCTCGTCGGTGTGCAGCGCGAAGTCATCGATGCGCGCCCGTGCGAGCCGTGTGGTGTCAACATGCTGCATGAGCGGGTGCCTCCGGGTTGCGGGGCGGTTCATTGCCGGGCGCCGCCACACGCTCGACCGCCTGCCGACAAACGGCGAGGATTCGTTCGGAAAGATCCGGGCTGTCGACCGCGCGCGCCAGCGCGATGCCGCCCACACACAGGGCCATGAAGGCCATCGCGTCGTCGAGGCGTGCGGGATCGATCGTACTCTCTTCGTCGGGACGAAGACAGATGGCGCGCAACGACTGGCGCAACTCTTCCTCATAGATCTTCTTGAAGACGGCTTGCTTCTGCCCGCATCCGACGCCAGCGCGGCCAGCGCGCAGCTGTTGGCCAGGTCGTCGCGATGCGCCATCGTCAAATAGCGCTTGCCCAGCCGCTGCAGCGGACTTCGCCACGACTCCCGACCGACCGGCCCAATCCAGCGTGGCCGGTTGTCGAGCAAGGCGAAGCGGAAGGCAGCCGTCATCAGCTTCGTCCGCCATGCGGTTGGCCTGGCGGGCTGCCGGAGCCAGCGGCATGGCACGACGAGCCTGGCGAGCAAGAGAGGGAGCGACTCGGGACAAGTCGCCGCGGCGCCTTTCCGCTTGCCCCAGCCAAGGACTCGACCCGGGGGACTCCCGATGGGTTCCCCGGGCCCGGTGCGCGATTGACGCCGCCGCACGGGAGTTCATATACTCGAGCGTAATCTCGCTGGTACCTTTGGATCTGATCCTTCCAAGTGCCAGCCGCGCGCTTCACGCTTCAGGGAGACACGGTGTTGACGATGCTGCCAGGGATCCCGACAGCCGCTGCAGCCGAACTTTGCCGCACTGCGCTGGCCAAGCCGTGCCGCCAATCCGCGCTGCGCGCGGGATGCCGCGCGCCGGAGCACGGGTCGCGCGGGGGAGCGGACGGGCTTGTCTGCGACCACTTCCACTGACACACGCCAACGTGCGTTTGTCCGTCTCGGCTCGCAGTCCTCGGCCGGCACCGAGCCGCGCGGCAGTGATGGTCGCGGGAATGCCGCATTGCAGCCCGGCGAGCAAAGCTGCGGCGCGATCACGCGGCTACTCGCAGCCGCCAGCCATGATCTGCGTCAGCCACTGCAGGCAGTCGGCCTGTGGGTCTCACTCCTGCGCGAGCAGGCGCAGGACCCAAAGGTGCGTGACATTCTGGGCAAGGTTCAGACCGCGACGCAGGCCGCTGAACGCGTTGTGGACACCCTGCTGGACGTCACCCGGCTCGAACTGGGAGTGGTTCGTGTGCACCTCGCCGATTTCGCCATCGCAAGCCTGCTGGAGCACGTTGCGAGCACTTTTGCTCCTCTCGCGCGTGACCGGCAGATCGAGCTGCGCATACACCAATCGTCGGCTATCGGGCACTCGGACCCGGATCTCCTCGAGCGCATCCTGTTCAATTTTGTCGCCAATGCCATTCGATACTCGACGCGCGGCACAGTGCTGGTCGGCTGCCGACGTCATCGCGGTTTCCTTGCCATCGAAGTCTGGGACACCGGACCCGGAATCCAGCAAGAGGGCCTGAAGGCCATCTTTCAGGAATTTGTCCAACTGGGCACAGCGGAAACCGACAACCATCACGGCAGCGTCGGCCTTGGCCTGTCGATCGCCCAACGTACCGCCGCCCTGCTCGGCCATACGATCGAGGTGATGTCCTGCATCGGCAAGGGTAGTTGCTTTCGCGTCGAAATCCCGATCGGAGAAACGCTGCCGGATCGATTGACAAGGCGCACGCAAACCACAGCTGGCGCCGATGAGTGCGCGACCGCTCTGTTCGGATCCTTCGTCGTCGTGGTCGAAGACGAAAGGGACCGGCGCGAGGCCATCAGACTGCTGCTGCAAGACTGGGGCTGCCATGTCGTCGCTGCGGCATCGACGGCAGAAGCCCTCGAGCTGCTCCAGGATCATCTGCGCCTGCCGAACGCGCTGCTTGCCGACCACCGACTCACTGGTGACGAAAACGGTTGGGCGGCGATTCGAGCGATTCGCGCCGCTCTGGGCGAGAACATACCAGCGGCGATCATCTCCGGCGAGTGCCCGAACGTCGTCGATGGTGCGAACGAGGCGGCAGACGTCGCTCTATTGCGCAAACCGGTTTCACCAGAGAGGCTTCACCAGTGCCTCGTCAGTTTGCTCGTCAGCGCGAGTCGGCATCCTGTTTGATCAACGCAGCGGCAGCAGGGGCATCGAAGATGAGGCCCAACCGGTGCGCGGCCACAATGGCCTGCGTCCGTGTCGTCACGTTGAGGGCGCGCAGCACGGCTGATACATGTCCCTTGATCGTTCCTTCGCCAAGATTCAACTCGCGGCAGATGAGCTTGATTGGCTTTCCTTGCAGAACCAGATAAAGCACATCCGCCTGACGCGGGGTGAGCCCGAGTTCGACTGGCGTAATCGGGCCGACGCCAGTCTGCCTGGCGTTCGCTGCCACCGGCCGGTGCAGCGGCGTAAACGGCCCCTGCGCGGATGCGGCCAGCAGGATCCTGGGCGGCAGGTAAACCCCCTTGGCGAGTACCAGCCGCAGCGCATTGAGCATGATCTCCGATGAGGAACTCTTGGGAATGAAACCCATGGCGCCTGCGTCGATGGCTCGGCGAATGGTCGGTGCGTCATCGACGCTCGACAACACCACCACGGGCATGCCCGAATGGCGCTCACGCAGCAGCGAGAGACCCTCGAGGCCGTGCATGCCGGCGAGGTTGAGATCAAGCAGGATCAGATCGACGTCCGGATTCGCTTCGCACAAGGCGAAGGCTTCATCACAGGTGGCCGCCTGCAACAGTTCCAAGGTCTCGTTCAGCCGCTGCAGCAGCAACTCGACACCTTCGCGAAACAACTGGTGATCATCCACGAGAAGAATTTTCATATGGCTGTCTCCGCCGATGCCTTCGCCGAGAGGCCGCGACCACTCGCCCAGTCGGGCGAGCCCCGTCGACCCCAGCACACTCTTAGTCGCATTTCGTGCGACCGATCCGATTGCCACAAGAACATGCGCACGCTGCGCTGCCGCCTGACCCCCGCGTCCAAGAGCGGGCGCGACGATGGGTCAGGCGAGCGTCGCAAAGAGATCACGGCCCCGCGGAAGGTGGTGCACATGCCGCGTCATGGTCTGCTGTCGGTCCATTCCCCTGCCGGCATCCGACCGTTGGGAACATTATCGCAGCCTCGATACCGTGATGCCGGTTCTTCGGCTGCGGTTTTCGCGGGTAATTGCCGCACGGGGACGTCGACAGTCTGCGCGAAGCAGCCGCGCCGGACATCCACCAAAGGGCCGTCCCCCATGGCTGCCCCGGATGGATCACGCGAATGGCCCGGCCGTTTGGTGGAAGACCGCCGGCCGCCAATCCGATACCTTCTTGCTTGACGAAGCGGTCACCGAGCAGAACTGGCGACCGGCAGCCGGCGGTTGAGTGGCTGACCCAGCCAGCATGGCAATCCGCCGCCGCTTCGCCAGGACGACAGCCCAGCCATCCGGCTGGCTTGTATCAGGAGGCATCGTGGACAGTGTCGATCACGGCCGTCGCACGGCACGACCAAGCCGGCATTCCTGATGCCGTGGATCGACAGGCACCTTTCCAGGAGTGCACACATGACAACGAAACCAATCCCTCTGACGTTCATCGGCGCCGCGATCTTTCTGGCTCTCGCGCCACCCGTTCACGCGCAGGCGGTTCCCATCGGCCTGTTCCCTACCGGCGTGGACGCCAACAGCTCCGCCCGCCCGGATGGCACCAACGAGCTTCACTACGACCTGATCGCAGCGCCTGCACCCATGCCGCCGGGGGTTCCAATTGTCAATGCGGGGCCGAGCTTTCCCGTTTCGCCCGGCGGGCCGTGGCTGGCAGACAGCCCGGTGACCGGATCGCCATGTGACGCGCCAACATCCCGCTGGATCGCTCCGACGCAGATTGACATCTTGGCCAACGGCATCGCGACCATCCACCCCTTTGGTGACTACACCTACCGGACGACTTTTGATCTCACCGGGTTCGATCCGACGACGGCGGTGATTGCCGGATGCTGGGCAGCCGACAACGTCGGCACCGATATTCTGATCAACGCCGCGCCGACCTTCCAGAGTGCCTTGGGCTTCACCGGTTGGACCCCTTTCACGATCGCCGCGGGCTTCTTGCCAAATCTGAACGACCTGGATTTTGCAGTGTTCAATGCTATCGGACCCAGTGGCTTGCGCGTCGTTTTCACCGAAGCGACGGCGCAGCGCCTGGTCGCCGAACCTTGGTCGCTGGCCTTGGTCGGCATGGCGCTCACCGGTCTGGGTATGTTCCGGTGGCGGCAGCTTTGATGCGGCCCGCCAGCCAAAGGAGGGGGGCGGCCTTGCCGTCTTCGGTGCCGCCCCCGGGAGCCCGCCAAAGCCTTGCCGCAGGGCCCTGGGTCGACCGTCTCCGGGCACTCGTTCGCGCGGCCGCTCGCCGAAGATACTGAACCGACCGGGAAGAACGCTGTCCACTATGGCCGGAGCACGAGGGCGAGCGACCTGGCACAAATCGCCGCGGCGCCTTTCCGCTTACCCCAGCCAAGCACTCGACCCGGCACCGCCGGCTTCCGGAGGGTTTCATGAAAAGCGACGCAAGGATCATCAAGCTGCTGAACGACCTGCTCGCCGGCGAACTGTCGGCCGTCGACCAGTACCTCATCCACGGGGAAATGTATGCCGACATGGGCCTGCAGCGGCTGGCCGACGTGGCGCTGCACGAATCCGCGCACGAGCGCCAGCACGCGCAGGCGATCATGCAGCGCATCCTGTTTCTCGAAGGCACGCCCGACATGAGCAAGCGCAGTGTGCTGAGCATCGGCAAGACGGTCCCGGAAATGCTGCAGGCGGATCTGGACTACGAATTGCACGTCGTCGGCGAGCTGAAGAAGGCCATCGCCATCTGCGAGGAACTGCAGGACTACGTGACGCGCGACCTGCTCGCCGTGCAGCTCGACGACACCGAGATGGACCACGCCTACTACCTCGAGAAGCAACTGCGACTGATCGGACTGGTCGGCCTGCAGAACTATCAACAGAGCCAGATCGACCCTGGCAGGACGGCCTGACGGGGTGCCGCGATGAAAACGGACAAGAGGGTCGTCGTCGCCCTGAACAAGGTACTGAAGAACGAACTGACGGCGATCAACCAGTATTTCCTGCACGCCCGGCTGTTCCGCCACTGGGGTCTCGAGCGGCTGAACGACTACCGCTACCGGCAGTCGATCCGCGTCATGAAGGAAGCCGACCGATTGATCGACCGCATCCTCTTCCTCGAGGGGCTCCCCAACCTGCAGAACCTGGGCAAGCTGCTGATCGGCGAGGACGTCGTCGAGTGCCTGCAGGGCGACCTGCGGCACGAACGCGAAGCACACCGGCCGCTGCTCGTCGACAGCATCGCCCTCTGCGAGGAACTGCAGGATTTCGTCAGCCGCGACCTGCTCGAGGAGCTTCTCGAGCACTGCGAGGAAGCCATCGACTGGCTGGAAACGCAGCACGCGCTGATCGATCGGGTCACCCTGCCGAACTACCTGCAGGCGAACATGGAGCCCGGCGGCGACTGAGAGGTTGCGGAGAAGTCGTCGCGCGCTGGCCGAGATGCAAACCGCGGGCGATCGGTCGCAAAGCGGAATGATCGACAAACCCTGAGCAGTCGCCTGGCGATCGCAGTCGCGGCCAACCTGCCGCCAGCCATTGTTCCCGGAGGAAGAACGTGTACGTCTGCGTCTGCATGGCGGTCACCGAGCAACAGATACACGAAGCGACCCGGCGTGGAGCAAGGACTTTGCAGGACTTGCAACGCGATCTAGGCGTCGCGAGCGAATGCGGCACCTGTGCCGCATTCGCTCGCCAGTGCTTGAAGAAGGCCCGGGAAACGCAGCCGAGCCCCGCCCCGGCGACGCGGCAGGCTTCCTGAGCGGGTGTGCGGTGGGGCACACGCTTCGGCCTGACGCCAACGCGAGTCCGGGTTTGCCGCGACGTCGGCGGGTCCATGTCTTGCAGCACGGGCTGACCGGTGCTACGCTCGCCGCAATCCCTTCGGCGACAGCGACATGTGGAACCAGACCGAAAAGCCCGTTCCCATCGACCCGTCTCAGCTTGTCATCGGCCTGTACGTCTGGCTCGACGTGTCCTGGAACGAGCATCCGTTTCTGTGCAACCGCTTCAAGGTCGGCAACGCCGGGCAGATCGCAGCGATTCGGGCCTGCCAGGTTGCAGGAAAGCTCTATTACTTCCCGGAGAGAAGCGCCGCCGTCCCCTTGCCGCTGACGGGTTCCGCTGTGCCGACCGGGAAGCCGGAAGATCGGGACATTGTCGCCGAAGCACGCGACCCACAGGATGCTGCGGCCTGTGACGGGCGCGCCGACGATCCATCCCGCGAGATGGCAACCAGCGAAAGGTGTGCCGAAGTCGCACGCGAGAAGCAGTCGAAGGAAGAGCGCCGGCGCAGGCAGCAGGAGGTCGCGGCCCGTGCCGAGCGGGCCTGGGAGGGCGCGGCCCGGGTGACGCGGGAAGCGATGATCCAGATGCCCCACTCACCGAAGCAGGCGGGGGCGAAGCTGCGTGGTCTGTCGGAGGACATCGCCAGCCGGATTGCCCGGGGCCAGGAGGTCGCGCTTCGCCTGATTGGCGACAAGGGAGACGAGGGACCCCAGTTCCATGCGCTCAACGTCATGACCCTGTCCGTGCTGCTGGGCAGGGCCGCGGGGCTCGACGAGGGCCAGCTCGCCAAATTGGCACTGGGCACGCTGGCCCACGACATCGGCAAGGCGCAAATCCCCGCACACGTCCTCAAGACCAGGAACCGTAGCCGGCACGAGGAGGACCTCTATCGGCGACATGGCGCCTATGGCGTCGAACTCGCCGCAGTGTCCGGGGCATTCCCCCGGTCTGCCCTGGCAGTCATCGCCGACCATCATGAATACCTCGACGGCAGCGGCTGGCCGACGGGGAAGCGCAATCCCGGCCTAGCCGCCCGCATCGGGGCGCTGGTCAATCGCTATGACCGGCTGTGCGCGCCGGAGTCGCCTGATCGCGACGCTTTGATGCCCACGGCGGCCTTGGCGCACCTGTTCCGCGTCGAGTCGGCCCGGTTCGATCAGCGCCTGCTCAGCATGCTCATCAAGTTGCTCGGGGTGTACCCGCCGGGTACGATCGTCCGGCTGAGCGACGAGTCGCACGGCTTGGTCGTCGCCCCGGGGAAGGACAGCCTGCGCCCGACCGTCCTCGTCCACAACCCGGAATTCGCCAAGCAGGACGCGCCAACGGTCGACCTCGCCGAGGTTGACGAGCTCAAGGTCGAGGAGGCACTGCAGCCGGCAAGCGTCCCGCCGAGCATACTGCACTGGTTGAAACCGCGCGAACGTCTCTCGTATTTCTTTTCCAGCGAAACGAAGTGACGAGCCGGGCTGGCGTGACCGGCACGTCGCCGACAGGCTGCTAGCCGCAGCTGCCAACCGCACCGCAAGCGGTGCAGAAATCGCAGCCGTCCTTGCGGATCATCGTCATGTTGCCGCATTCCCCACACAGCTTGCCGGCGGTGGCCGGTGCCGCGCTGCCGCCGGCCGGAGTCTGCAGGATGCCCATTTGCTGCAGCGGCAGGCCGTGCTCGTCGAGGATGCCGAGCATCGCATAGCGGTGGATGATCAGCTGCGCGAGGTAGGCCACGGTGGACGGATAGTTCGTCTGCCGGCGCGTGCCGGGGATGAAGGCCATGAAGTCGCCGAGTGGCTCGGGATAGTCGAGCAGCTTGCGCAGCTTCATGCCGATCCACGCCGGGTCGATGACGCGCATGTCGAAGGACAGGAGTTTCGTCAGCCCGTCGAGGGCGCGCGGATAGTTTCCCGAGAGCCAGACCGAGTACGGCCGGGTGACGCCGTCGGGCAGCGTGATCTCCTTCAGGCCGAGGACGAAGTCCTCGCCGGTCGCCGGGTTGAAGACGTCGACGGTCCAGGAAAGCGTACCGTCAGTGCCGGTCTTCGGTTCCTTGCGGCTGAACATCGCGTCGAGCACCGGCGTCGGCCCTTCGTGGCGGAACGAGCCGAGCCGGTCGACGCGGAACTGGATCAACTGCGCCATCGCGGCGACGACTGACGGCATGCGCTTCCTTTCGCCATGCGGCGGAAACGGCATCTCGAAGCCTTCGTCGCCGGCGGTCCTGGCCAGCGACTCGAGCTTCAGCGCCAGCCAGCCATGGTCGTTGGCGCGCATGTCCATCGACAGGGTCTTGGCGACCGCGCCGAGACCGCGCGGCTGCTCGGGCCCATTGACCCAGGCTTCGAAGGGCCAATGGCGGCCGTCCTGCTCGATCTGGCCGACGAAGAGCGCGAACTTGCCGTGCGTGTGCTCGATCATGTAGGTCCACGCCATGTTGCCCTCGAGCATGTTCGGGCGGTTTGGCCAGCGCAGGCTGGCGAGCACCGGTGCCGGCAGCGTCTTGATCGTCAGCCGGCGGTTGGCATCGCCGATCTCGAAGTCCTGCGGCTGCTTGCGGTCTTCGGCCTGCTTCTGCGACTCGACCGAGAGCACCGAGCCGAGGACGGCGTTCGGGCGATAGGTGGCAAGCCCCTTCAAGCCCGACTTCCAGGCGGTGAAGTAGAGGTCCTGGAATTCTTCGTAGGGATAGTCGGCCGGTACGTTGACCGTCTTCGAGATCGAGGTGTCGATGTACGGCGCCACCGCAGCGACCATGTCCTTGTGCGCCCTGGCCGAGATTTCGAGCGCGGTGACGAAGTAGTCGGGCAACTTCTCGACGTCGCCGCCGAGGTGCCTGTAGAGCCGCCAGGCGTAGTCCTCGACGGCGTACTCCTTGAGGGTGCCGTCCGCCATCCGCTTCTTGCGGCTGTAGGTCCAGGAGAACGGCGGCTCGATGCCGTTCGAGGCATTGTCGGCGAAAGCCAGCGAGATGGTCCCGGTCGGCGCGATCGACAACAGGTGCGAGTTGCGCAGGCCGTGCTTGCGGATCTCGCTCTTGATGTCGGCCGGCAGGCGGGATGCGAAGTTGCCGCCGGAAAGGTAGAGTTCGGCGTTGAACAGCGGGAAGGCGCCGCGCTCCTTCGCCAGTTCGACCGACGCCAGGTAGGCGGTGTCGCGCATGAACTCCGAAATGCGGGCGCCCATGGCCATCGCTTCCGGACGGTCGTAGCGCAGGCGCAGCATGCACAGCGTGTCGCCGAGACCGGTGAAGCCGAGGCCGACGCGACGCTTGTTGGCCGCCTCCTCGCGCTGCCGCTCGAGCGGCCATGCGGTGACGTCGAGGACATTGTCGAGCATCCGTGTGGACAGCTTGACGACCTCGGCGAAGGCCTCGAAGTCGAACTCGGCGTCGATCGTGAACGGCGACCTGACGAACAGCGTCAGGTTGATCGAACCCAGGCAGCAGCAGCCGTAGGGCGGCAGCGGCTGCTCGGCGCAGGGATTGGTGGCCTCGATCAGCTCGCAGTAGTAGAGGTTGTTGTCCTTGTTCATGCGGTCGAGGAAGAGGATGCCGGGCTCGGCATGATCGTAGGTGGATTTCATCACCTGGTCCCAGAGGTCGCGCGCGCGCACGCGCCGATAGACCCAGACGCCGTCGTCGCGCTGAAAGGCACCGGCGCGCTTCATGTCCGGACTCGGTTCGGCGCGATGCGTCAGATCGACCTCGCTGTCAGTCTCGACGGCCTGCATGAAGGCATCGGTGACGGCGATCGAGACGTTGAAGTTGCTCAGGTCACCGTGATCCTTGGCGTGGATGAAGACCTCGACGTCCGGGTGGTCGCAGCGCAGCACGCCCATCTGCGCACCGCGACGCGCGCCGGCCGATTCGACGGTCTCGCACGAGCGGTCGAAGACGCGCATGTACGACACCGGCCCCGAGGCGCGCGACTGCGTTCCCTTGACCAGGGCACCGATCGGCCGGATCGACGAGAAATCGTAGCCGACGCCACCGCCGCGGCGCATGGTCTCGGCAGCTTCGGCGAGGGCGCTGTAGATGCCGGGCTTGCCGTCGACGATCTCCACCACCGAGTCACCGATCGGCTGCACGAAGCAGTTGATCAGCGTCGCCGCGAGCGTCGTGCCGGCGGCCGAATTGATCCGCCCGGCGGGGACGAAACCGTTCTCCTGCGCCCACAGGAAGCGCCCCTCCCAATGCGCGCGCTGCTTCTCCTCCTCGTTGGCGGCGAGCGCGAAGGCCACCCGTCGGCGCACGTCGTGCACCGTCGCCTCGCTGCCCTTGGCGTACTTCTCGACCAGCACCTCACCCGAAATCTCCTGCTCGGCAAGCGGCGCGATCGCCGGTGCCTCGGCGATCGCCGACAGGGGTAACTGGTAAGTGAGCTGGCTCATGGTCTTGGTCCCTTGGTTGTCTGGTTGCAGAGGATTCGGCAGCCGATGCTGCCTGTGCTGACCCCGGCGACCTGCCGTCGTCGCGAGCAGGAGCGCACCGGAGCTGCCGCAGGTTCCCCCGGTTGCGCTTCCGCGCAGCGGGGCTTCACGGACGTAAAGCTACTACATCTAGTGCCGATGGGCAAGAAAATTACTATATATAGTTATCCACAGCCGCACGGGAAACGCCCTGGAAAGGCTGTGCAAGCATCTCCCCGGGCCCGGGGACGGCAGCAATTCCCCCTGGACCCGCGGCAAGCCGGCAGCGCCGCCCGCCGCCGTTGACCGCCGGCTGGCGACGGGCACTGCCGACAGCGAGCGTGTTCAGGCAGGCTTCTGGCGCTCGCGGTTGGCGTGCGCGATCAGCGAGGCAATGACGCAGGAGGCGATGCGCGTCTCCGCGGTATCGGCCCGACTGGTGAGGACGATCGGCACACGTGCGCCGAGGACGATGCCTGAACTGAGCGCATTGGCCAGGTACTCGAGCTGTTTGGCGATCATGTTGCCGGATTCGAGGTCGGGCACGACGAGGATGTCGGCACGACCGGCGACCGCCGAGGTGATTCCCTTCGTCTTCGCGGCGACCAGCGAAACGGCGTTGTCGAAGGCCAGCGGCCCGTCCAGCAGCCCACCCCTGATCTGCCCGCGGTCGGCCATCTTGCACAGCGCGGCGGCATCGAGCGTGGACTGGATCTTCGGGCTGACGGTCTCCACTGCCGAGAGGATCGCCACCTTGGGTTCGGGCGTACCGATGATGTGCGCCAGCTCGATCGCGTTCTGGATGATGTCGACCTTGTCCTGCAGCGTCGGTGCGATGTTGATTGCCGCATCGGTGATCATGATCGGCCGTGGATAGGTCGGTACGTCCATCAGGAAGACGTGGCTGATGCGGCGCTCGGTGCGCAGGCCGGCGCTGCGCGAGATCACCTCGGCCATCAGTTCGTCGGTGTGCAGGCTGCCCTTCATCAGCGCCTCGGCGTCGCCGCTGCGGACCAGCGTCACCGCCATCGCCGCCGCGTCGTGGCTGTGCTTGACGTTGACGATCCGGTGCTGCGCCAGATCGAAGCCGTTCTCCTCCGCCACCGCGCGAATCTTCGCCTCAGGCCCGATCAGGATCGGCTCGATCAGCCGCGCCTCGGCAGCCAGCAGGGCGCCCTTGAGCGACTCGCGGTCACAGGGATGCACCACCGCCATGTCGATCGCCGCCAGACCCTCGGCACGCTGCACCAGCGCCTGCAGGCGGGCGTACTTGTCGGAGATGGTGATCTCCGGCATCGCCACGCGCTTCGTCCGGATCTTCTCGGCCGGCGCCAGAACCTCGGCGCTGCCCGAGACGACGAGCAGCTTGTCCTGGTTGAAACAGGCGCAATCGAGGAGGATGTGGTGGTTGTGCGCGAACTTCTGCCGCACCGTCACCGTCACCGTCAGCGTGTCACCGATCGTCACCGGGCGGGCGAAACGCAGCGTCGATTCGATGAGGATCGTTCCCGGTCCGGGGAACTGCGTCCCGATCGTCGTCGACAGCAGCGAGGCGCTCCACATGCCATGCGCGATGAAGTCGCGGAACAGCCCGCTGTGCCGGAACTCGGCCGTAGCCAGCGCCGGGTTCATGTCACCCGACATCAGCGCGAACAGCTTGACATCGTCGGGGCGCAGGGTGCGGATCAGCGAGGAGGTGTCACCGACGTTGATCTCGTCGTAGGTCCGGCTTTCGAGGTACTCCAGAGGTGTTTCGAAATGCATGATCGTCCTCCGCATGATGTCCGCAATGATCTCCGGCGGCAGCGCCGGACGATGCCGAACGATCGCCACCGCCACCCGCTGGAGATTCGCCGGCAAGCGATATTATGCTGCAATGCAGCACGGAATGGTATGCCCATCGTGCGCGGCGCCGGGCCCACTGCTGAAAGCGACTTCCGGCCCACCTCGACGACTTGGCCAAGGCCATCCGGCGCCTGCGCAATTCCGGCTGGAAGCAGGTCTGGGTGGTGACCGACCACGGCTGGTTGCTGCTGCCGGACGGCCTGCCCAAGGCCGAACTCCCGCCAGGCTGACCGAGACCAAGTGGGGCCGCTGCGCGGTGCTCAAGGATGCGGCGGCGGACGCCGACTGGCTGGTCTTGCCATGGAGTTTCGATCCCGCCGTGCGCGTGGCGTTCGCCCCCGGTATCTCAGCGTTTTCCAATGGCCGCGAGTACGACCATGGCGGCTTGAGCTTGCAGGAGTCGGTGGTGCCCTTCCTGCGCGTGCGGCGCGATGGTCCGGTCGCCGGGCAGCCGAGGCTGATTTCGGTGAGTCGGAATACACGCAAGACGATCTGCACGGTGAGGGCCAGCGATGCCGCCGGGCTGACGGTCAACCTTGAACGGCTGGAGTCGGCCATCGCCGACGCGGCAGCCATCGACAGCGACGGCAAGGGCCGCGTGGTGTTCGAGGAAGTGGATGATTTGATCGGCGAGCAGATTGCCGTGGTACTGCGCCGCGACGGCCAGAAGGTAGCCGAGGAACGCATGAATTCTGGCGCAGCCTGGGAAGGGAACGCCAATGCAGCTTGACACCCTGGACCGCAAGGCCGCCGAAGCCTTCGCTGGTTACATCGTCCGCAAGGACTTGGTGCGCCAGTTTTCGCGCCAGTTTCCGGTGCCCACCTACGTGGTCGAGCTCATGCTCGGCCGCTACTGCGCCACCATCGACGAGAGCGAGATTCAGGAGGGGCTGGCGATCGTCCAGCGCCAGCTTTCCGAGCGCACGGTACGCGCCGGCAGCGAGGAGCTGATCAAGTCCGTCGCCCGTGAACAGGGCCAGGTGCGCATCATCGACATCATCACGGCACGGCTGGATGTCAGGACCGATTCGTATGTCGCCGAGTTGCCCTCGCTCAAGCTGCGCGACGTGCGCATTTCGGCGGAGCTGGTGACCGAGCCACCAGCGGATGCTGACCGGCGGCTTCCATGCCGAGGTCACGCTGGGCTACGACGCCACCATCGCCCAGGAGAAGAGTGGTCGGCCTTTCGGTGTCGCCGGCCTGCGCGCGATCCCGCTTTCGCAGCGCGACGTACTCGACAAGATGTCGGCTGCGCGGGCCAGGCCGACGACCGCGGAGTGGAAGGACTTCCTGTTGCGCTCGATCGGCCTGGAACCGGCGCAACTAACCGAACGCGACAAGGATTCGATCCTGCTGCGCAGGATTCCGTTCGTCGAGCGCAATGACAACCTGGTCGAGATCGGCCCGCGCGGCACCGGCAAATCGCATTTGTTCCAGCAGGTCTCGCCCGACGCCCACCTGGTTTCCGGCGGCAAGGCCAGCGTGGCCTGGTCTGCCAGTACGACGTCGTGTGCTTCGACGAGGTGTCCGGCATCTCCTTCGACCAGAAGGACGGCGCGAACATCATGAAGGGCTACATGGAGTCCGGCGAGTTTTCGCGCGGCAAGGAGAGTATCGGTGCCGACGGCTCGATCGCCATGCTCGGCAACTTCGATGTCGATGTCGAGCACCAGCGGCGCATTGGCCACCTGTTCCAGCCGCTGCCGCCCGAAATGCGCGACGACACGGCCTTCATGGACCGCATCCACTGCTACCTGCCGGGCTGGGACGTGCCCAAGCTCAAGCCGGACCTCTTTACCGACCACTTCGGCCTGGTCAGCGATTTCCTCTCCGAGTGCTTCACGCAACTGCGTCATCAGGGCCGGCCGGCGACGCTGCAAGACCGCGTCTTCTTCGGCGGCGCGCTCTCGGGACGCGACATCAACGCGCTCAACAAGACGGTCAGCGGCCTGCTCAAGCTGCTCCATCCGGGTCGAGAAATTCGTCTCCACGCCGAAATTGCAGAGCCAGGGGGGCATCGGCGACGAACCGCTCGAAGCCGGCCAGCTCTGGGCACTCTCGCCCGGTGGTCAGGACGAACATCCCGGCCTGTTCCGCCTCGAAGTCACCGAAGGTCCGGGCAGCGGTGTGTGCGTGCTCAACAAGCCCGTGCCACAAGCCTTCCAGGAATCGATCCGATGCGCCGAACAGAACCTGTACGCGCGGTCCAGGCAACTGGTCGGCGACCGCGATCCGCGCGCGCATGAGTTCTCTGCCCAGTTGCGCGGCTTCGATGCCGCGAAGAGCGGCGCCAAGACCGGCGTCGCGTCACTGATCGCGCTGTGCAGCGCTCTTCTGCGCAAGTCGGTTCGCGGAGGCTTGATTGTCGTCGGTGAGGTCACCCTCGGCGGCACCATCGAGCCGCTCCACAACGCCGTCAGCCTGGCCGAGATCGCCGTCGAGAAAGGCGCCCGATCCCTGTTGCTGCCGGTCTCCTGCCGTCCCAGTTGTTCGATCTGTCCGATGAGATGGCGACCCGGCTGGACCTCGAGTTCTACCAGGACGCGAAGGATGCGCTGATGAAGGCGTTGCTGGTTTGACGCGTACCCAGGCAGCCGGCAACCTGCTATCGTGTCGCCGTCGCCCACCCATCCCTTGCCGGAGGACACCCGACCATGGCGCAACCGGTTGCCGTAGACGGCGTCAGCCACACGATACGTGGCGCCTGCCCGCATGACTGCCCCGACACCTGCGCACTCGAAGTCACGGTCAGCCACGGCCGCGTGCTGAAGGTCGCCGGCGCGGCCGATCACCCGCCGACCGCCGGCGTGCTGTGTACCAAGGTGGCGCACTACCCCGAGCGCATCCATCACCCGCAACGCCTGCTGCACCCGCTGCGGCGCGTCGGCGCGAAGGGGCCGGGAGCGCGTTTCGAACGGATCAGCTGGGACGAGGCACTGGCCACCATCGCCGACCGTTTCCGCGGCATCATCGCCAGCCATGGTGCCGAGTCGATCGTCCCCTACAGCTATGCCGGCAACTCCGGTCTGCTCGGCTACGGTTCGCTCGACCGCCGTTTCTTCCACCGTCTCGGCGCCGCGCAGCTCGACCGAACGATCTGCGCCAGCGCCGGTGCCATGGGCTACCGCGCGACGGTCGGTGCGAGCATCGGCTTCGACCCCGAGAACGTCGTCGACGCACGGCTGATCCTCATCTGGGGCAGCAACAGCGTCGTCTCCAACCTGCATTTCTGGCGCCTGGCGCAGGAAGCCAGGCGGCGCGGTGCGCGCCTGGTCGCCATCGACCCATGCCGGACGATCACCGCCGACCGCTGCGACCAGCACATCGCCCTGCTGCCGGGAACCGACGGCGCGCTGGCGCTCGGCCTGATGCACGTACTGATCCGCGACGACCTCCTCGACCATGACTACATCGCCCGCCACACGCTGGGCTTCGCGGAACTCGCAGAGCGCGTGCGGGCGTTTGCGCCGGACCGTGTGGCGGCGATCTGCGGTATCGAGGCGAGCATCATCGAGCAGCTGGCACACGCCTACGGCCGCACACGACCCGCGGCGATCCGTACCAACTACGGCATCAACCGCACCGCCGGTGGCGGCATGGCGCTGCGCACGATCGCCTGCCTGCCGGCGCTCACCGGCGCCTGGCGCGACCCCGCAGGCGGCGTCCTGCTGTCCACCTCGGGCAACTATCCGGTCAATACGGCCGCGCTCGAACGGCCCGACCTGATGCCGCATCCGCCGCCACGCATCATCAACATGAGCACCATCGGCCACGACCTGCTGCACGCGCGGCCACCGATCCAGGCGATCTTCGTCTACAACAGCAACCCGCTGGCGGTTGCCCCACAGTCGCGCGAGGTGGTGCGCGGCTTCGCCCGCGACGACCTGTTCACCGTCGTACACGATCTCTTCCAGACCGACACTGCCGACTATGCCGACATCCTGCTGCCGGCGAGCAGCCACATGGAACAGCTGGACATCCACAAGTCCTACGGCCATCTGTACATCCAGCTCAACCAGCCGGCGATCGCGCCGCTCGGCGAGGCGCTGCCGAACACCGAGCTGTTTCGTCGCCTGGCATCGCGGATGGGTTTCAGCGAGCCGTGTTTCGCCGACAGCGACGAGGATCTCTGCCGCCAGGCTTTCGACTGGAGCGATCCGCGCCTTGCCGGCCTGTCGTGGGAGCAGCTCGTGCGCGACGGGCACGCCCGCCTGCGGCTGCCGCAGCCCTACGCGCCGTTCGCCGACGGCGGCTTTCCGACACCGTCGGGAAAGTGCGAGTTCTACAGCCAGATGCTCGCCGACCAAGGACTCGACCCGCTTCCCGACTTCATCGAACCGCGCGAATGGCGGTGCAGCCCGCTGGCGCAGGACTTCCCGCTGGCCCTGCTGACGCCACCGGCGCGCAACTTCCTGAACACCAGCTTCGCCAACTCGGCACGCTTCCTGGCGCAGGAAAAATCGCCGAGCATCCTGATCAACCCGGCCGACGCCGCCGCGCGGGCGATTGCCGACGGCAGCGAGCTGCGCGTCTTCAACCGGCGCGGTGAGTTCGCCGCCCGGGCGGTGGTCAGCGACCGGGCGCGGCCGGGCGTCGTCGTCGCGACCTCGATCTGGTGGCGCAAGCTCTCACCCGATGGGCGGAACTGCAACGAGGTGACCAGCCAGGCGCTGACCGACATGGGCGGCGGCGCGACCTTCTATGACTGCCTGGTGGAGGTGGCGCCTGCCGGCCAGGACAACGCTTCCTGATACAGTGCCTTCCTGCCGGCGCCGGTGATCGCGTGCGCCAGCCGCGTCGCTTGGCTGGGCGGCAGCCCGTCGTCGAGCAGCAGTCGCAGCACCCGCCCGCCCTCACCGCTGGCCGCGACCGCCGGCGCGCCCGAAACGACCAGCACGAACTCGCCGCGCTGGCGGTTGGCGTCGGCCAGCAGCCACGCCGCTGCCTCACCCAGGGGACAGGAATGGATGCTCTCGAACAGCTTGGTCAGTTCGCGCGCCAGCACGAGCGTACGCTGCGCGCCGAAGGCCGCGAGCAACGCAGCGACCGTTTCGATGATGCGATGCGGCGCCTCGTAGAAGACCAGTGCGTACGGCAGCTCGGCGAGTTCGCGCAGCGCCTGCGCGCGTTGCCCGGACTTGGCCGGGAGAAAGCCGTAGAAGAGGAACTGCGTCTCGCTCAACCCGGCCGCCGACAGCGCGACGACCGCGGCACAGGGTCCGGGCAGCGGGATGATGCGATGACCGGCGGCGCGCACGCGCGCCACCAGCCTCGCGCCCGGATCGGAGATGCCCGGCGTGCCGGCATCGACGACCACTGCAACCGACTCGCCGGCGGCGAGCAGCGCGACGACGCGCTGCGCCGCCGCCTCCTCGTTGTGCCGATGCGCCGCCAGCAGGCGGGCGTTGCAGCCATGGTGACGCAGCAGGGGCGCCGTGTGCCGCGTGTCTTCTGCGGCCACCCAGGGCACCTGGCGCAGGACCTCGATCGCGCGCTGCGTCATGTCGCCGAGATGGCCCAGTGGCGTCGGCACCAAATATAATGCAGCGGATTCGTTCGTCATCGGAGTCGGCAGGCAGTGAGCGGCAAAGATAACACGCCCGGACCCGGCAGGAACGCCGCCAGGGACGGCGAGGCCGCCGAGGAACTGGCGGCGCGCTTCCTCGCAGCGCGCGGACTGAGCATCCTGCAGCGCAACTTCCGTTGCCGCGGCGGCGAGGTCGACCTGATCTGCCGCGATGGCCGGGCGCTCGTGTTCGTCGAGGTGCGGCTGCGCCGCAACGCCGGCTACGGCGGCGCCGGCGCCAGCATCACCAGCGCCAAGCAGCGGCGAATCGTCCTCGCCGCCGAGCATTACCTGGCGCTGCGCGGTGGCAGCGACTGCGACTGCCGCTTCGACTGCATCCTGCTCGACGGACTGTCCACGGCCGCCATCGAGTGGATCCCGGATGCCTTTGCGGCGCCTTGAGCGGGCCCTCGCGCTCGCCATCGCCCTCGCCCTGCCCGCCCCGCCGCTGCCGGGCGGCGAAGCGATCCGCGTCCTGGTGCAGAGTTCACCGCTGGCCGGCAGCCAGTACTATGCCGCCAGCGCGCTCTGGTCGCAGATCAGGACCGGTGACCGGCTGACGCTGGTGCGCGAAGCCGACAACCGGCACGACCGCAATGCGGTGCGCGTCGACTGGAACGGTCAGCAGCTCGGCTATGTTCCGCGCGCCGAGAACCGCGCCGTCGCGCGCGCCCTCGACGCCGGCGAACGACTGGAGGCACGGGTGTCGAGAATGCGGCAGGACCCCGATCCCTGGCGCCGGCTCGAGTTCGAGGTCTTCCTGCTGCTCTGATGTTAGAATCGGCCCCTTTACGCGCTGCGAAACTCCGCCGATGGACCTGACCGACCGTATTCGCCAGCAGTTCAGCGACAGCGTCCAGACCAAGCTCGACGCCCGCGAATCACTCGCGGCACCGGTCGGCCGGGCGATCGAGACGATGGTCGACTGCCTGCTGAACAACGGCAAGATCCTTGCATGTGGCAACGGTGGCTCGGCTGCCGACGCGCAGCACCTGGCAGCCGAACTGGTCGGGCGCTTCGAGGTCGAGCGCCATGAACTGGCGGCGATCGCCCTGACGACCGATACCTCGATCCTCTCGGCGATCGCCAACGACTACGGCTTCCAGGCCATCTTCGCCAAGCAGGTGCGCGCGCTCGGACAACCCGGTGACGTCCTCGTCGCCATCTCGACCTCGGGCAACTCGGCCAACGTCATCGCGGCGATCGACGTCGCGCACGAGCACGAGTTGCGCGTCATCGCGCTGACCGGCAAGGGCGGTGGCGTGATCGGCGAGATGCTGCACGAGGACGACGTACACATCTGCGTTCCGGCCGAGCGCACGGCACGCATCCAGGAAACGCACCTGCTGGTCATCCACTGTCTCTGCGACGGCATCGATTGCCTGCTGATGGGAGTTGAAGAATGAAACGACTGCTCGGCATGGGCGCGCTGCTTGCCGCTGCGCTGCTGCCCCTCTTGCTGCAGGGCTGTCTGCCGGTGGTCGCCGCCGGCGCCAGCGGAGGCGCCCTGGCGGCCTTCGATCGCCGCTCGCTCGGCACGCAGACCGACGACGAATCGATCGAATGGAAGGCGACTGCACGCATCGGCGAAAAGCCCTGGGAAAACGCCCACATCAACGTCACCAGCTTCAACCGCAGGGCTCTGATCAGCGGCGAAGTGCCTTCCGAACAGGTGCGCATCGAAGTCGAGAACATCGTCAATGCCGTGCCACAGGTCCAGGGGCTGTACAACGAGCTGACCGTCGGCCCCGTCACGTCCTTCTCGGCACGCAGCAACGACTCCTACATCACCACCCGCGTGAAGAGCCGTTTCGTCGATGCCGGCAAGTTCAACGCGATCCATGTCAAGGTCGTCACTGAAGCGCGTGTGGTCTACCTGATGGGCCTGGTCACGCAGCGTGAAGCCGACGCCGCCGTCCAGGTGGCGCGTACGACGAGCGACGTGAAGAAGGTGGTGACGCTGTTCGAGATCATCTCCGACAGCAAGGCGAAGGAGCTCGATGTCTCGATGCCGAAGTCGAATCCGCCGGCAGCGCCGCCGAGCGGCGGCGGCTGAGGTCTCGTGTCGCAGTCGTCGCCGGCAGGCGGCGTTGAAGCGCAGAGCGAGAGCTGGCGCTTGCCGGCACGCGGGCAGCGCCGCCGCGGCAGGCGAAGCGGCGGCCCGGCGATGCAGCAGGCGCCTGCGCCAGGCTCGTGCCGATCGGCGCGCCGCTGCCGGCAGCCGGCAAGCAGACCAACAGGGGAGGAAGCGCGATGAGCAAGGAAATCGTCGTTTGCCTGGACGGGAGCTGGAACGATCCCGTCGAGCGCACCAATGCCTACCGGCTGTTCCAGATGCTGCCGGGAACCGAGCGACAGGTCGACGAGAGCGGACCGATCCGCTCGCATCTCGTCAGGACCGGCGAACAGCTCGCTGCCTTCCATCTCGCCAGCGTCGGCAGCGGCGGCCGCGCGCAGGGCCTGCTGCTCGGGACGCAGGGAATCGGCCTGCACGACAGCATGATCGACGCCTACCTGCTGATCTCGCAGGTCTATGAGCGGGGCGACAAGATCTGGCTCTTCGGCGCCTCACGCGGCGCTTGGGCGGCCCGCAGCCTCGGCGAGTTCATCGCCTACACCGGTCTGCTCGCTGCCGGCGAGGCCGACGACGACGATGCCGCCGATGAAGCCGAACGGGTCTGGCTGATCTACAGGGACGATCGCGGCAAGAAGC
>WBZM01001717.1_pt1 | contig 20698 bp, 22 predicted proteins | sample 5204271 | NCBI WGS metagenome assembly WBZM01 (sample SAMN12344346, study PRJNA552823) | activated sludge metagenome | biome: Activated sludge suspended growth; feature: Nitrification reactor; material: Wastewater; isolation source: activated sludge from nitrification reactor of wastewater...
GCGCCTTGCACCTGTACGGCGCAAGGGCGGCCTCAAGGTTCAGCGCCTTATCGCAGCAACCTCCGATACCTTCCGTGCTGAACTCCTCGGCTTGACATGAGATTCATGCAATTGCCCTGCCAGGCAGCACCTCAAGCGGCCGTCACGCCAGGGGCAGCGGCTGATTACCGTCGGCAGTTGCCAGCAGAGCGCGACGTGTCATCGATGGACAAACGCGCCTCCTGACGAGCGCTAATCGCCGGTATCACGGATGCGCTTTTCCCAAGATGGACAGGGCGAACATGGCTACCTTGGACCTTGGCAGCAATGAGCGAGTCGAGCGGCGTCAACCGAAGCTGCTGGCCGGAAGACAAACGTCATTCGAGCGGCAAGCGCCTCTGCCCCCGCCTTACCACCTTGCTACACGCATGCTATAGTGGCGGCCCTTGGCAGGCGGGTCCTTCACCATGGCTCTTTTTTTCGACGTCCTCATCATAGGCAGCGGTCTGGCTGGTCAAGCCGCCGCGCTCCGACTGGCGCGCACGCACAGCGTAGCGCTGATCAGCAAGCGCACCGTCGAGGACAGTGCATCGAGCTGGGCACAGGGCGGGATCGCCGCCGTGCTCGACAACCGCGATTCGATCGAAGCGCACATTCGGGACACGATCGCGGCGGGTGCCCACCTCAATGATGCACGTGCGACGCGCTTCGTCATCGAAAATGGTCGTCGTGCCGTCGAGTGGCTGATTGAACAAGGCGTCCCCTTCACCCGCCACGAGGCGGGCTACCACCTGACACGCGAGGGCGGACACAGCGCCCGGCGGGTTATCCATGTCGCCGACACTACCGGCCTGGCAGTGCAGAATACGCTGACCGGGCAACTTCGCCAGCAATCCAGGATCACCGTCCTCGAGCACCACATCGCCATCGACCTGATCACCGGCGGCAAACTCGGCTTGAGCGTAGACCGCTGCTACGGCGCCTACGTACTCGACAGCCGCAGTGGCGAGGTCTTGACGATCGGCGCGCGCCACACGCTGATCGCGACTGGCGGAGCCGGCAAGGTCTATCTCTACACGACGAACCCCGATACCTCGACCGGGGACGGCATCGCAATGGCATGGCGTGCCGGCTGCCGGGTCGCGAACATGGAATTCATCCAGTTCCACCCGACCTGCCTGTACCACCCGCAAGCAAAATCCTTTCTGATCTCGGAAGCAGTACGCGGCGAGGGCGGCTTGCTGCTACTGCCGGATGGCAGCCGCTTCATGCCCTGGCACGACGAACGAGCCGAGTTGGCACCGCGCGATGTGGTCGCACGCGCGATCGACTTCGAAATGAAGAAGCGCGGTCTCGACTGTGTCTACCTCGACATCTCGCACAAGCCGGCCGCCTTCCTGAGCGAGCATTTCCCCAATATCCTGGCACGTTGTCTCGAGCTTGGTATCGACATCACTCGGCAGCCGATACCCGTCGTCCCGGCGGCGCATTACACCTGCGGTGGGGTGATGACCGACTTGCGCGCACGCACCGAAATCGCCGGCCTGTACGTCGCCGGGGAAGCCTCATGCACCGGCTTGCACGGGGCAAACCAGCAATTCCCTCCTCGAATGCCTGGTCTTCGCCGAGGCAGCGGCGAAGGACATCGTCGAACAGCCCGCCGGCGAGCTACCCGAGTTGCCGGCGTGGGACGCCAGTCGGGTCAGTGATCCGGACGAAGAGATCGTCATCTCGCACAACTGGGACGAACTGCGCCGCTTCATGTGGGACTATGTCGGCATCGTTCGTACGACCAAACGCCTGCAGCGCGCGAAGAACCGGATTCGCCTGCTCGTCCGCGAAATCGACGACTTTTACTCGCACTTCCGCGTCAGTCACGACCTGATCGAGTTGCGCAACCTCGTCGTTACTGCCGACCTGATCATCCGCTGCGCGCTCAAACGCCGCGAGAGCCGCGGTCTGCATTTCAGCCGCAACTACCCGGAAAGCGATGCACGAGCGCGTAATACCGTGCTCAAGCGACCGCGGCCGACCGCCCTGAGGCGCCCGCGCTGACCCGCCACCGTAGCCAGAGGCGTAGCAGCCGGAATTGCTCGCGGCGCATGCTGTCTGCCGCCAGCGCGAGGCTGTAACGCTCGCCGGCCGCCTCTGCTTCGTCTGCCGACGCACGCAGGACAACAAGCTGAGCGAAAACCGCCGTGCCTGGGTGCACGGCGCAACTCTGCCGACTACCGTCGGCGAACGACAATGCGAGGTCGCCACGCTCGCCCAAATGAAGCGCAACAACCGGCGACCGGCGGCTAGAGCGCCACAAGGAAAAGGCGGCGAGGCTGACCACCAGCATGCGCGCCGCCAACGGCCAGGGAAGCAGCAGGAGTGAGCCACCTGCGGCGACTGCATGTAGCGTAACGAGGACGACCAGCATCAAACGCGAGCGACACAGCTCGATATGGATCGGGAACGCCAGCATGCGCCCGTTTCGTTCTTCTATATCCGTCGAAAAGCGACGGTCGCGTTGGTCCCGCCAAAGCCGAAGGAATTTGAAATCGCCGCCTCGATCTTCATTTCGCGCGCAACGTTGGCGCAATAGTCAAGATCGCACGACTCGTCCTGATTGAAAATGTTGATCGTTGGCGGCGAAACCTGATGGTAAATCGCCAGCACGGTAAACAGCGCCTCGACACCGCCGGCCGCACCGAGCAGGTGACCCGTCATCGACTTCGTCGAGTTGATGACCAGGTTTCTCGCCTGGTCGCCGAAAGCGCGTTTGACCGCGATCGTTTCCGCCTTGTCGCCCAGGGGGGTCGATGTGCCGTGCGCATTGACGTACTGCACGTCTTGCGGAGCGAGTCCCGCATCGTGCAGCGCATTGCGCATGCAGCGCGCCGCTCCTGCACCGTCCTCGCTCGGCGCGGTCATGTGAAACGCGTCGGAACTCATGCCGAAACCGGCCAGTTCGCAGTAGATACGCGCACCGCGCGCTTTGGCGTGCTCGTACTCTTCGAGCACGACGACGCCAGCGCCCTCGCCAAGGACGAAACCATCACGGTCCCGATCCCACGGGCGGCTGGCCGTGGCCGGGTCGTCGTTGCGCGTCGATAGCGCGCGCGGCGCGCAGAAGCCCCCGAGGCCGAGTTTCGAGACGCAGCCCTCGGCGCCGCCGGCAATCATGATGTCGGCGTCGCCATGGCTGATCAGGCGGCCGGCGTCACCTATGCTATGCGTTCCCGTCGCACAAGCGCTGACCAGAGAGAGGTTGGGCCCCTTGTAACCGTACATGATCGATAGGTTGCCCGAGATCATGTTGATGATCGAACCGGGCACGAAGAAGGGAGAGATCTTGCGCACCCCCCCGGCGGCAAAATCGTCGCAGGTGCTTTCGATCATCGGCAGTCCGCCGATACCCGAACCGATCGAAAGACCTATTCGCTCGGCATTGGGCGGACCGACTTCCAGGCCAGCGTCGCGAATCGCCTGAATACCCGCGGCCATACCATAATGGATGAAAACATCCATCCGGCGCGCTTCTTTCGGTGACAAATAGGTCGCGATCTCGAAACCCTTCACTTCGCCCGCGATCTGCACCGGAAAGGACGACGCATCGAACCGGGTAATCCGACCGATTCCGGAGCGTCCGGCCAAAACGTTTTGCCAGGCCTCCTCGACCGTATTGCCAACCGGTGAGACGATGCCCAAACCGGTGACGACCACTCTTCGACTTGCCACCTTGTGCTCCAAAGGCTAAGGAGATTCGGAAATGAGATCTGCTGTGCACCGCCTGCCGAGCGTCGGATCATGGTTCTGGGGGAGAACCGCCGGCAGCACCCGTCGGCAGTACGTGTGCGCGTTATCGCCCTATTTCTTGTGAGCCAGAACGTAGTCGATCGCTTGCTGGACCGTGGTGATCTTCTCGGCTTCGTCATCTGGAATCTCGCACTCGAACTCCTCTTCCAGAGCCATCACCAATTCGACCGTATCCAGCGAGTCGGCGCCCAGGTCGTCGACGAAGGACGACTCGTTCTTGATGTCTGCTTCATTGACACCAAGCTGTTCAGCGACGATCTTCTTGACACGCTGCTCGATATTTTCCATCAAAGTGCTCCTTCCCACGGTTCGGGTGTAAAAGAAAAGTGCGCCATTCTAACAAAATGACCGGAAGTTGCCAGTCGGCACGGCGCCCGAGCCAACCGTCCGGCTTCGCCTGCCGGCGGTTTCAGCTCATGAACATACCGCCATTGACATGAATCGTCGTGCCGGTAACGTAACTCGCTCCCTGCGAAGCCAGGAATGCCACCGCCGACGCCACGTCCTCCGGTAAACCAAGGCGGCCAAGCGGTATGCTGCCCAGGGCTGCGGCCCTTTGCGTCTCGTCGAGCGCACGTGTCATGTCGGTATCGATCAGACCGGGCGCAACGCAATTGACGGTAATGTTGCGACTGCCCAGCTCACGCGCCAACGCGCGGCTCATTCCCGCGACGCCCGCCTTGGCGGCGCAGTAGTTGGCCTGTCCGCCGTTGCCGATGTGTCCGACCACCGAAGTCACGTTGATGATGCGGCCGTACCGCGCCTTCATCATGCCACGCATCACCGCCCGCGACAGCGAGAAGACCGCTTTGAGATCGGTATCCAGCACCGTATCCCATTCTTCGTCCTTCATGCGCAAGGCCAGGTTGTCGCGCGTGATGCCCGCGTTGTTGACCAGGATCGATACGGCACCCCAGGCTTTCTGAATCTGGCCAACCAGTGCTTCGACGCGCAGCGCATCGCGCACCTCGAGCACCTGACCTTCGCCGCGACAGCCGGCAGCCGCCAGATATTCGGAGATCGCTGCCGCGCCCTCCGCGCTGGTCGCAGTGCCAACGACCGCTGCACCAAGGCGACCCAACTCGAGCGCGATCGCCCGACCGATACCACGTGATGCACCCGTGACGAGGGCTGTTTGTCCGCTCAGCATGACGGCTTACTCCAAGTTGGCGACGGCCGCTTCAATCGTCGCCAGGTCGGCCAGCGCGACGCTCTGCAGCGTTTCGACGCAGCGTTTGCTCAGGCCGGCGAGCACCTTGCCCGGCCCACACTCGGCAACGCTGCCGACACCCATCGCGGCGATCGCCCGAATCGTTTCGACCCAGCGCACGGGCGAGTACGCCTGGCGAATCAAAGCATCCTTTATCCGCTGCGGGTCCGACTCGACCGCCACGTCTACGTTATTGACGACTGGTATCCGCGGTACCGCGAAGTCCAGTTCGGCCAAGCGAGCAGCCAGCTTGTCGGCCGCCGGTCGAATCAGCGAGGAGTGGAAAGGCGCTGAAACCGGCAGAAGCAAGGCGCGCTTGGCGCCGCGCGCCTTGCAGGCTGCACAGGCGCGCTCGACCGCTGCCTTGCTGCCAGCGATCACCGTCTGCCCCGGCCCGTTGAAATTGACCGCTTCGACGACGGCATCGCCACCCAGCTCGGCCATCGCCTCGGCACATGCTTCGCCGATCTTGTCGTCGTCGAGCCCAAGAATCGCCGCCATCGCACCCGCCCCGACGGGCACCGCATCCTGCATCGCGGCAGCGCGCAGGCGAACCAGTTGCACCGCATCGGGAAAAGCAAGGGCACCCGCGGCGACGAGCGCTGAATACTCACCGAGACTATGCCCGGCAACGACCGCCGGCAACCGCCCCCCTTTGTCCAGCCACAGCCGATAAGCCGCAATCCCAGCCGTCAGCATCACCGGCTGCGTGTTCACGGTATGCGCCAGGGCCTCGGCCGGGCCATCGGCTACCAGTTGCCACAGATCCTGGGCGAGCGCCGCCGACGCCTCGTCGAAGGTCGAGCGGACGACCGGCGAATCACCATAGGCCGCCATCATGCCTACCGATTGCGACCCCTGGCCGGGGAAAACGAATGCGAAAGTCATGCTTTGTCCTGTCAAAAATCGAGGAGCACAGCGCCCCAGGTGAATCCACCGCCGACGCCTTCAAGCATGATTCTCTGCCCGCTACGTATGCGTCCGGCGCGCACCGCTTCGTCGAGTGCCAGCGGCACCGAGGCCGCCGACGTATTGCCATGCCGGTCGACGCTGATGACCACCTTGTCGAGCGGAATTCTCATCTTCCGAGCCGTCGCTTCGAGAATACGAATGTTCGCCTGATGTGGAATCAGCCAGTCGATCGTCGACGGCGAAACCTCGGCGATCCGACAACACTCGTCGGCAGCCTCGGCCAGAACGCGCACGGCGAACTTGAAGACCGCTTGCCCATCCATGCGCAGAAAAGGATCGCCGGTCACCACGCCCTTGCAGACGCTGCCCGGTACGGAGAGGATCGCATGGTGCGCGCCGTCGGCATGCAGCGTACTCGCCAGAATGCCCGGTTTGTCGCTTGCTTCGAGGACGACGGCTCCAGCCCCATCGCCGAAGAGAACGCAGGTCGTCCGGTCGGACCAGTCGAGAATGTGCGAGAAGACTTCTGCCCCAACCACCAACGCACGGCGATGGCTACCCGAACGGATGAACTTGTCGGCCACCGTCAGCGCATAGACGAACCCGCTGCACACGGCCTGCACATCAAAAGCGGTTGCGCCCTGATTGCCCAGTTTGGCCTGCAGCAGACAGGCCGTACTGGGAAAAATGAAATCCGGCGTCGAAGTGGCGACGATGATCAGATCGACATCGACCGCCGCGCAGCCAGCGGCAGCCAATGCCTGGCGGCTGGCGTGCAGCGCGAGATCGCTTGAAGTCTCGCCGTTCTCAGCCAGATGACGGAATCTGATCCCGGTCCGGCTGGCGATCCACTCGTCGCTGGTGTCGATGCCGCGACGCGCCAGCTCGTCATTGCCGATCGGCGGGCCAGGCAGATAGCTGCCGATACCAGTAATCTGCGAGTACATGTCAAGCGGTCTCCTGAATCGGCTGTTGCGCGGCGATGCGCTCACTGATCCGCGCCAGCAATCCGCTTCTCGCTTCCTCGGCAGCCCGCCGCAGGGCGTAGCCAAAGGCAAATGCATCGGCCGAGCCATGGCTCTTGACGACGATTCCGCGCAGGCCGAGCAGGCTGGCGCCATTGTAACGCCGGTGATCGACGCGGCTCTTGAACCGCTTGACGACCGGCAGCGCAACCAGTGCCGTCAAGCGACTAAACAGATTACGCTTGAACTCCTCGCGCAGGAAGGTGGCGAGCACTTGCGCCAGCCCCTCCGAGGTCTTCAGCGCCACGTTGCCGACGAAGCCGTCACAGACGATGACATCGGCCTCGCCCTTGTATACGCCGTCACCTTCCACGTTGCCGACGAAATTCAGCCCGGAACTCGCGAGCAGTTCGGCGGCCCGCTTGACCACATCGTTCCCCTTGATTTCTTCCTCGCCGATGTTCAGGATGCCGACGCTCGGCCGGTCGCGGTGCTCGACGGCAGCGACCAGCGAGGCGCCCATGATGCCGAACTGCAATAGATGATCCGGGCTGCAGTCGACGTTGGCGCCGAGGTCCAACAAGTGGGTATGCCCGGTGAGCGTTGGCAGCGCAGCGCAGATCGCCGGTCGATCGATTCCCGGCAGCATCTTCAGGACAAAGCGCGAGATTGCCATCAGCGCACCGGTATTGCCCGCCGAAACGCAGGCGTCTGCCTCGCCCTGCTTGACCAGATCCACCGCCACGCGCATCGAGCAGTCCTTCTTCGTGCGCAAGGCGAGCGACGGCGACTCGTCCATCGCGACCACTTCGCTCGCATGCCGGACGCTCACGCGCTCGTCGCTGCATTCACCGAGCAGGGGCCGGATGTCTGCCTGACGGCCAACGAGGATCACGCGAACATCGGCGTCGGTGCGCACAAGCTCGAGCGCCGCTGGCACGGTGACCTGAGGTCCGTGGTCCCCGCCCATACAGTCGATCGCAACTCTAATGCTCATCAGCCGGCAGACAAAACAAAAGGCAGGCAAACCACCGCTACCGGAAGTTGCCTGCCTGGTCAGGAAGACTCACTCGGCACTGCCCTTGAGCACCTTCTTACCGCGATAGAAACCGCTCGGGCTGATATGGTGGCGCAGATGAACCTCGCCGTTGCTTGGATCGACCGCCAGCGGCAAGCTGTTCAGCGAATCGTGCGAGCGATGCATGCCGCGCTTTGAGGGGGACTTCTTGTTCTGTTGAACAGCCATGACAAACTCCTGAGATCAAACTCGTCAAGCCTGGCGACGGGTGGCCGCCAGGACTGAAAATGGTGACACCTTGCCGGATGCCGCGTCACTGCCGGCCGGCAGCCGACAACTGTCGTGCCGCGGAACCGTCGGCAACGCAAGAAGAATTTCGTCCTCGATCAATTCCACGACATCCAGCTCTTTCTGATTGGGCAGGAAGTCCCGTGAATCATCCTCCAGTTCCTCCTGCGTCAGATCATGCTCGTCATCGACGAATTCGAGCAGACTGTGCAGGTCCAGAGGATAGTCCAGAGCCTCCAGGCAGCGCTGACAGCATAAGGACAAGCTGCCTCCGATGGCGAGCGATAACTGGCTACGCCCATCGCACCCGACATCGCCCTCAACATGATAGGTCAGCGTGCCGCTGCTTTCGGTCAGCGCGTCGTGCAGTCGGGTCAACGACGAAACCGCGAGGTCGCCGTCCAGCACCCCCCTCTCCCGTCCAAAAGCCAGAGTGTCAATCAGTACTCGTCGCGACATAAGGCGCGCATGATATTATTTTCGGCTTTTGAAGTCAAAGCGCCTGCTGCGCACCGACCGCTTCCGCGTCGTTGTCCGCCACGTCACCGCTGCCCCCTTCCTCTTTCCCCATGCTGCCCGGCCAAGCGTCCGATGCCCACCCGTCCTATCGTTCTTGCCTCAACCTCACCGTATCGGCGTGAACTGCTCGGCCGTCTCGGTCTACCTTTCGTCATCGCCAACCCGGCCATCGACGAAACGCCGCTCGCCGACGAAGCACCTGCGGCCACCGCCTTGCGGCTGGCCGAGGCGAAAGCGCGAGCGGTGACAGGCGACCACCCAACCGCCTTGATCATCGGGAGCGATCAGGTTGCCTGCCTGGCCGGCAGGGTTTTCGGCAAACCCGGCACACACCAGGCGGCAGTCGAGCAACTGCGCGCGCTGCGCGGGCGCAGCGTCAGTTTCATTACCGCCCTTTGTCTGCTCGACGCGCCGACCGGCCGCGCGCAGACGCGCAGCGTGACCACGCTGGTGACCTTCCGCGCCCTGTCTGACGACGAGATCGCGCGCTATCTGCAGCGCGAGCAAGCCTACAACTGCGCTGGCAGCGCGAAATCGGAAGGCTTGGGCATCGCCTTGCTCGAACGAATCGAGGGCGACGATCCGAATGCCTTGATCGGACTGCCGCTGATCGCACTCTGCGAGCTGCTGCGCAACGAGCGTGTCAGCATCCTCTGAGCCGGCTTCTGACGTCCCGCTGGTCAGGCAGGACGCGCAGAATCGCGGCAGGCTGTATCTGATCCCGGTGCCGCTCGGCTCGCCGCTGGGCGTGACTGCGCTGCCGCCAGCGACGCTCGCCTGCGCCCGCCGACTGACCCATTTCGTCGCTGAAAGCGCGCGCAGCGCACGCGCCTTCCTGAAGATTCTGCCGAGTGACGCCCCGCTGCAACAGATCGCAATCAGTCAGCTCGACGAGCACACGCCGGCCACGCTGCTCCCCGAGTTGCTCGCGCCTCTGCTCGCCGGTCACGATGTAGGTCTGCTTTCGGAGAGCGGCTGCCCGGCAGTTGCCGACCCGGGCGCGGCGCTCGTCGCCCTGGCGCATCGCGAGGGAATCCAGGTGGTTCCGCTGGTCGGCCCGTCGTCCATCCTCCTCGCCCTGATGGCTTGCGGACTGGACGGCCAGCGCTTCGCTTTCCATGGCTACCTGCCGAGCAGCCGGAACGAGCGTGAACAACGACTGCGCGAACTGGAAAAGGAATCGCGCCAACGTCGCCAGACACAGGTCTTCATCGAAACGCCGTACCGCAATCAACAGCTTCTTGCCTCGCTGCTCGCCGTCTGCGCGCAAGCGACGCGCGTTTGCGTGGCGAGCGATCTGACGCTGGCGAGCGAGGAGATCACGACGCGCCAAGTCGCCGAGTGGCAGAAGCACGCCCTGCCCGCGATCAATCGCCGCCCGACAGTCTTCCTTCTGCTCGCCTGAGCGACCCCGCCAATACCGGCAAGCTAGCGCAGCACGAAGCGATCGTTGCCGAACAGAGCGCCAAGGCCAGCACCTTCTGCGCGCAGGCGTTTGGCAAAGCGTTCGGCAATATTCTCCTTGATCGTGAAATCGACCACCCTTTCCGCCTTGATGATGTCACGCGCAACCGAGCCGACCGTGCCAAAGCCGTCGGCCAGTCCGAGCTGGATGCTCTGGCTCCCGGTCCACATCAAGCCGCTGAACATGTCAGGCGTCTCCTTCAGGCGCTGGCCGCGCCCGCGCCGCACGACCTCGATGAACTGCTGGTGGATTTCGCGCAGGAGTACCCGCGCGTGCTCCTTCTGCTTCACGTCCTGCGGCGAGAATGGGTCGAGAAAGCCCTTGTTCTCGCCAGCGGTCAGCAGGCGACGCTCGACGCCCAACTTGTCCATTGCACTGGTGAAACCAAAGCCGTCCATCAACACACCAATCGAGCCGACGATGCTCGCCTTATCGACGAAGATCTGGTCGGCGGCCACGGCGATGTAATAGCCACCGGAAGCGCACAGGTCTTCGACCACGACATGCAGCGGAATCTGCGGATGCTTGGTGCGCAGGCGGCGAATCTCGTCGTGCACGATCCCGGCCTGTACCGGGCTGCCGCCCGGCGTGTTGACGCGCAGGATGACGCCGGCAGTTCCCTTGTCGGCAAAAGCCGAGCGCAGGGCTTCACCGATGCTCTGCGCGCTGCCTTCACCACTGCTCTCAATCGTGCCATGCACATGGATCACCGCCGTGTGCCGACCATCACCGAGTTGCTCGGAGGCCCCCCAGTCGACCAGCATCAGGAGAACGGCGACCAGATAGGCGAGCCCGGCAAGCTTGAAGAAAATGCCCCAGCGGCGCTTCGCCCGCTGCTCCTGCAGCGAGGCGAAGGCGATTTTCTCCAACAATTGTCGTTCCCATCCGGGTTCGTTCTCAGGCGTATTCAAGGCATCTGCTCGCTTCTCGATAGAGTTGATGGCACCATGCTTGGCGCGCAGTAGCTGCGGCCGCGCTCACGCCGCGTGACGCTTCGCCGCACGCTCCCGTTGTACTGCCCGGGAAAATCGAGGCAGCGCGCTGCAGGCGATCTGCGCCACGATCAAAGCACATCGCGCGGGCGGAGTATAGCCCGGAACCGTCGTAAAATGAACGCTCAGGCGTTGTCCCTGAGCCATTTTGCCAGTTCGCCGATCGCCTGCAGGCGCGCCAGAGGGGCCAGCGCGTCGAGCGCCGCGGCCGGGTGCGCGCCATAGCCGGCCGCCAGCGCGGCAACTCCCGCGTTACGTGCCATCTGCAGATCGTGGGTCGTGTCGCCGATCATCAGCGTGCGCTCAGCACCGACCGCGAGTTCGTCCATCAGTTCACACAGCATCTGCGGATGCGGTTTGGAGAAACACTCGTCGGCACAGCGCGAAGCGTGGAAGCACTGACCGATCCCGCTGTGCGCGAACGCCCGCTGCAACCCCAGCCGGCTCTTGCCGGTCGCCACCGCGAGCAGGAAACCCGCTTCGGCAAGTTCGCCAATCAACTCCGGCACTCCGTCGAACAGGTGCAGTTCGTGGTCGTGCGCGAGATAATGATGGCGATAGCGATCAACCAGTTGCGGGTAACGTTCTGCCGGCAAGTCGGGCAAGGCGTACTGCAGCGCATCGCTCAAACCGAGGCCGATCACATGACGGGCGCGCTCTTCCGGCGGAACCGGCAGCCCCAAGTCGCGACACGCCGCCTGAATCGCCCGCACGATGGCCCCCGCCGAGTCGAGCAGCGTGCCATCCCAGTCGAAGACCAGGAGATCGAATCTAGCGCCCATTGGCCAGACTTTCGGGCGTCGCCAGGCGCTCGACGAAGCGCGTCAGTGCTTCCGGCAGCGGCGCCTGCACGACCATCCGGCGGCCATCGACCGGATGAGGGAAACGCATCTGCCAGGCGTGCAGGAACATGCGCTTCAGCCCTTCGCGCGCCAGTGCGTGATTCGCGGTGTAATCGCCGTACTTCTCGTCGCCGGCCACCGGAAAACCGAGATGCGCGAGATGAACCCGAATCTGGTGCGTACGGCCTGTGCGCAATTCCGCTTCGAGCAGACTGAAGCGCTCCCAGCGGGCAAGCAGGCGAAACACGGTATGTGCAGCCCGCCCATCGTCGGCAACGCGCACGCGTCGCTCGCCAGAGCTGAGCAGATACTTCAGCAGAGGCAGGCGAACATGCCGCAGCGGCTCCGACCAACGCCCGCAGACGAGCACCTGGTAACGCTTGTCGGCCGCGCCGACGGCGCCCGCCTGCCCGCCCTCGCGGAACATCTGGTGCAGGGCAAGCAGGGCCGAGCGCTTCTTGCCGAGCAACAGAATGCCCGAGGTCTCACGGTCGAGCCGGTGCGCCAGCTCAAGAAAGCGCGCCTGCGGGCGTTGCCGACGCAGCGCTTCGATCACCCCGAAACTCTCGCCGCTGCCCCCGTGCACGGCGATGCCGGCGGGCTTGTCGACGATCAGCAGCGCCTCGTCCTCGTACAGGACGGGCAGATGCACCTTCAGTTCGGCGCCAGCAATCGCTGCCTGTTCGCCGTTGGCGCTGGCCACGCGCATCGGCGGAATGCGCAGCACGTCGCCGATCTGCAGACGGTAGGCGGCATCCGCCCGCCGTCCGTTGACCCTTACCTGTCCGCTGCGTACGACGGTATACACGTGACTCTTGGGAACGCCCTTGCACTTCTTGAACAAGAGATTGTCGAGTCGCTGGCCGCCCTCATTCTCGGTAATCAGTGTATGAATCACCGAGTTTTTGCTAATTTCGGTCATTTTGAATATACTTCACGCGATTTGCGTTCAGGGTTGAAAGAGGCGCTGACCCGTGAGACCGTCGAGCATCGCCGATTTGATTCTATAGGAATTGCGACGCACTTTGCGGCTGGCCTCAGCCGCCTCGCTTGCGCTGACCTTGCGCAAGGCTGCCCAACGCCGATCACCTGGTTAAGTACGCTCACCACGAAGTAGCGTTACCCCTTGTACTGCACGCGCCTAGCACCCACCGAGCGACCCCGACAGATGGGCCAGTTGTCGACTGGCACGGCCTGACCGGCCACTCAGTCGACGAAATATCCCGATCGCTTGCACTACCGGAAACGCCCCCCATGCATCCCGCCGACAACTAGTTCGTTGCTGCCTGCCCAAGGTATTTCCCCCGTGATTACGCGCGTGGGAGCCAAAACCCATGAAACGCATGCTTTTTAACGCAACACAGGCCGAGGAACTGCGTGTTGCCATTGTCGACGGTCAGAAGCTGATTGACCTCGACATTGAATCGGCCGCCAAGGAACAGAAGAAGAGCAACATTTATAAAGCGGTCATCACCCGGATCGAGCCCAGCCTGGAGGCCGCGTTCGTCGATTACGGTTCGGAGCGGCACGGCTTTCTCCCCTTCAAGGAGATCTCGCGCGCCTTTTTCCAGGCCGGCGTCGATAGCGGACGGGCAACGATCAAGGAAGCACTGCGCGAAGGCCAGGAACTGATCGTCCAGGTCGACAAGGACGAACGCGGCACGAAAGGCGCCGCCTTGACGACCTTCGTCAGCCTGGCCGGACGCTATCTCGTGCTGATGCCAAACAACCCGCGCGGCGGCGGCGTCTCGCGCCGGGTCGAGGGTAGCGAGCGCACCGAACTGCGCGAGGTGATGGATCAGCTTCAGGTCCCGCCCGGAATGAGCCTGATTGCGCGCACGGCGGCGATCGGCCGCAACGCCGAAGAACTGCAGTGGGACCTGAACTACCTGCTGCAACTCTGGAAGGCCATCGAATCGGCGGCCGGACAACAAAAGGGCGCCTTTCTCATTTACCAGGAGGGCAGCCTGGTCATTCGAGCAATCCGCGACTACTTTCAGCCGGACATCGGAGAAATCCTGATCGACACCGACGAGGTCTTCGAACAGGCGCAGCAGTTCATGGCGCATGTCATGCCGGCAACGGTGAACCGGGTCAAACGCTATCGCGATGATGTACCGCTCTTCTCGCGCTTTCAGATCGAACACCAGATCGAATCGGCCTACTCGCGCCAGGTCACCTTGCCCTCGGGTGGCGCGATTGTTCTCGATCACACCGAAGCGCTGGTCTCGATCGACGTCAACTCGGGGCGCGCAACGCGCGGTGCGGACATCGAGGAGACCGCCTTGCGCACCAACCTCGAAGCCGCCGAAGAAGTGGCCCGCCAGTTGCGCCTGCGTGACCTTGGCGGCCTGATCATCATCGACTTCATCGACATGGAGAACCAGCGCAACCAGCGCGAGGTGGAGAACCGCGTGCGCGATGCGCTGCGTTTCGATCGCGCTCGCGTGCAGACCGGCAAGATCAGCCGCTTTGGTCTGCTCGAGCTCTCCCGCCAGCGCCTGCGGCCAGCGCTCGCCGAAACCAGCTACATCCCCTGCCCGCGCTGCTCGGGAACCGGCCATATCCGAAGCACCGAGTCGGCCGCGCTGCACATCCTGCGCATCCTCGAAGAGGAAGCCATGAAGGACAGCACGGCAGCGGTGCACGCGCAGGTCCCGATCGACGTCGCAACCTTTCTGTTGAACGAGAAGCGCAGCGAGGTGCAGGCCGTCGAGCAGCGGCACAAGGTGAGCATTCTGTTGATCCCCAATATGCACCTGGAGACGCCGCAGCATTCGGTGAGCCGCATCCGACACGACGAAACCGGTCAGGAAGAGCTTCAGCAGCCGTCGTACCGGATGGTCGGCACACCGGCCGAGGAGAGCGGCAAGGAAGGAACAAGCACGGCGGACAGCCGCGCGCCGCGCGCAGAAGCCGCAATCAAGGGGGTCACGGCCGCGCAACCAGCCCCGATCGTCGCCGAGCCTGCCGAGCCGCGTAGTGAGAAACCGGCAACTGCGGCCGGCCGCTTCCTCAGCCGGGTCCTTTCCTGGTTCCGCCACAAAGCTGAGCCGGCGGCGCCCAGCGAGCAACCGGAAGCGCGCCCGCAGCGCGTCGCCGCAGCGCGTAGCCAGACGCGCGAGGCTGCCCGTGGTGAGAATCCTCGTTCCACCCGTCGTGAGGACAGCCGTGAACCCGGTGAAGCTGCCCGCAACGCGCGCGAGGCTGGGCCGATGATGAACAGCAGCACGCGCAGCGAGGCGGGCAAACCGCGCGAAGCACGTGACACCCGCGAGGTGCGCGAAACGCGTGAACCCCGCGAGCCGCGCCCAGCACGTCGGCAGCGCGGCGAGCGGCGCGACCCGGCAGCGGCGCCCGCTGGCAACGAGAACAAGAGCGAAAGCGTAGCGGCAACACTCCCGGCACTGCCACGCACACCGGTCGCGGCGAACGAAACCGGCGTCGACGAGACCGCCAACGGAACGCGTCGGCGCGGTCGGCGCGGCGGCCGACGCGAGCGCGGCGAGCCCGCCGAAGGCCAGCTTGATCTGCTCAACGGTACCGCTGGCGCCGCCGATGGGGCGATCAGAAGCGCACCGAGCAACCGCCAGCGGCCGGCTGATGCAGGTCCCCCGGCGGAGGCGACATCGGTCGCCGCCGAGTCAGCCGGACAAGCGCGGCGCAACGTGCCGGAATCGGCGCCGCTGGCGGTCGAGCACGATCAGGCCAAGGCGCTTGTCGTCGATGCGATGGCCGGCGCCGTACTGCTACCCGTCAGTGCGCGCGAGGTGGGTGGCGTGAGCAATCCACCCGATCGCCCGCCAGCGACCGACGGCGAAGCGCTCGCACCGCCCGCCATTGCCACGGCGAACAGCGTGCCGGCGAGCGCGCCCAACAGGACGGATGCGTTGGCACAGGTCCCCGCAGCTTCGCCGGAGGACCGGGCTGCGCCGACGCAGCAAACGCTCGCGCAGCGCGTCCTGCAGACCAAGGCGGCCGACGCCACCGGCGAGGTGGCCGAAGCAGTGAGCACAGTGCCTGTTCAGGACCTGAGCGAAACGATACGCGAAACGGCGGCGAGCAGCGGACTGATCATGGTTGAAACCAGCCCGCAGAAGCTTTCGCCGCTGCCGCCCGCCGTTGCGGCGAGCGCGCCGCGACCTCCCCGCCGGCAGCGTGTGCCGGTGGAGAGCTCCGACGAGCCGCTGGTGATGGTCGAAACGCAGAAATGAGGCGCGCCCGCCTGCACGACGGTCGGCTGCGGCCTGACGCGTGTCCGTGAGCGGCGCAGGAGAAGCGCCGCCGGCGTCGCACCCGGCGGACGATCTCTTCAGCTTCCCCTGCGCATTTCCGCTGAAAATCATCGGCCGGGCCGACCCTGACCTGACCGCAGCGGTGCTTGCCGTGGTCCAGCGGCACGCACCCGACTTCTCCGGCGCCAGCATGCAGGTGCGCGCCTCGCACGCCGGCAGCTATCTCAGCCTGACCTGTACGATCAACGCCGTCAGCCGGCAACAGCTCGACGCACTTTATCGGGAACTGTGCGCGCATGCGCTGGTCAGGATGGTGCTATGAACGAAACACCCGGCGCGCCGGGCGCTGACCGGGCGGCCTGGCCACCGGATCCCGCTGATGCCGCAGCGTGCCTCTTACGTATCCGGAATCTCGGCCGCTGCGAGTATCGGCAGACCTGGCAAGCCATGATCGACTTCACGCTGGCACGAACGGCGGAAACCGACGACGAGATCTGGTGCTGCGAACACCCACCGGTGTTCACCCTGGGACAAGCCGGGCGGCCGGAGCACCTTCTCGCCGACATCGGCATTCCGTTGGTGCGCACTGACCGCGGCGGGCAGATTACGTATCATGGGCCGGGCCAGGTGGTCGTCTACTTGTTGCTCGACCTGAACCGACGACGTTTGAAAGTGCGCGAGGTGGTCACCCTGATCGAACAGTCGGTCATCGAATTCCTCGCCGGACACGGCATCGCGGCACAGCGCCGCACGGCCGCACCCGGCGTTTATGTCGGCAGCGCCAAGATCGCCGCGCTCGGCCTGCGCGTACGTCGAGCGTGCTGCTACCACGGACTGAGCCTCAATGTCGACATGGATCTGGCCCCGTTCGCGGCGATCAACCCCTGCGGCTATCCTGGCCTGCAGGTAACGCAGACCAGCGACCTTGGCCTGGCGCTGACTCCCCGGCAGGCATCGGCAGCGCTCGTCGAGCAACTGGCAAGACAACTGGAGGGCCGCTCATGAACGAGCACGACAGAGACGATGCGACAGCGCCATTGAACGTGCGCATTGCCGGCAGCAAGCAGAAGGGGGAACTGAAGACGGCGCGCATTCCGCTACGCATCGTCGCGCAGCCACCGCAGCGAAAACCGGAATGGATTCGCGTCAAGGCGGGAAACGAGAGCGGCCGCTTCGGCGAGATCAAACGCCTGTTGCGCGACCACAAGCTGCACACGGTTTGCGAAGAGGCAGCCTGCCCGAACATCGGCGAGTGCTTCGGGCGCGGTACCGCGACCTTCATGATCCTCGGCGACATCTGCACGCGGCGCTGCCCGTTCTGCGATGTCGGCCACGGCAAGCCGCTGCCACCCGACCCCGACGAGCCGGCCAAGCTCGCCGCCAGCGTCGCCCGTCTGAAGTTGCGTTACGTCGTGATCACCAGCGTCGACCGCGACGATCTGCGCGACGGCGGCGCTCGCCATTTTGTCGAGGTACTCGCCGCCGTTCGCCGGGCCTCACCTGAAACGACGATCGAAACGCTCGTTCCCGACTTCCGTGGGCGCATGCCGCTTGCCCTGGAGGTACTTGGCGAGTCCTTGCCGGACATCCTGAATCACAATCTCGAAACGGTCCCGCGCCTCTACCGGCAAGCGCGTCCGGGCGCAGACTACGCGCACTCGCTGGCATTCCTGCGTGCTTTCAAGGCCCGCTATCCGCAGGTGCCGACCAAGTCCGGCCTGATGGTCGGACTCGGCGAGACCGACGAAGAAATCATCGAAGTCCTGCGCGACTTACGCGCCAATGCGGTCGACATGCTCACTATCGGACAGTATCTGGCGCCCTCGACCCACCACCTGCCAGTCGCTCGCTACGTCCATCCGACAACTTTCGACGCGTACGCAGAGCAAGCCCGCGCAATGGGTTTCAGTGCTGCTGCCTGCGGTCCGCTGGTGCGCTCAAGCTATTGGGCCGACGCGCAAGCCCACGACGCCGGGCTCACCTGAGCGTGGCGCACCGGGCGGGCCGGGCACGCCGCGCCACCTGACGGCATCAGTTGTAGCGAACGAAGCGCGCCGGGTAATGGGCGGTGGCCCAGGCGAGAAACAGATACTTGACCGTCTTGCCAACGCCGACCGCAAGCATGATGCCAGGCGTCGACACGTTGGCCAGCGCGCAGAAGAGCAAGGCCGGCGTCTGCGGCATCGGCGAGCCGGCGATCACCAGCATCGCGACAAGTCCCCAGCGCTGCAGCCATTCGCTGGCCATGCGCCAAGCCTCGCTGTGCACCAACTCGGGATAGCGGACCAGGATGAACTCCCAGCCCAGATACTGGAAGATTTCGACCAGTACGGCAGCGCCACAGCCGCTCGCCACGCCGCACCAGAGGCCGAGCGTGCGCCAACGCCTGGGCGCCAGGAGAACTGCCGGGATGAGGACGGCAACAAAGGGAAAGCTGAACGTAATGGTCGCCGCAAAAGCAATCACGCTCACCACGAGCGAGTAGTAGCGATGGCCGACGCTGCGCATCAGCAGACGGCGCAACCAGTCGGGCAGAACGTGCGTCCTCATGCGCGGCGGATCTGAGCTGGTTTGACGAGCGATCGGCGGCCCGCTGGCGGCCTTGAGGCTTGTACTTGGCGCCGCGCACAGGCTATCCTTGTCGGATTTTGGCGCTGATCGCTGGCAACCGACCATTGGGAGAGACTCATCATGCGACGCCTGATACGAATTCTTGGCATTGTAAGCGCTTTGCTGATCGGTGGGCACGCGTTCGCCGGCGCTCTCGGCGAACTGTCGGCGGGCGACGCCTCGTCCGGTCTGAAAGAGGCGCTGATACGCGGCGCGGAAGTCGCCGTCAGCCAGCTGGGCAAGACCGACGGCTACATGGGCGACGCGCGCGTGCGCATCCCACTACCCGACTCGCTGCGCCCTGCCGAGAAAATGATGCGCCGTCTCGGGATGAAGAAACAAGCCGACGAGTTGATCGCAACGATGAATCGCGCGGCCGAGTCGGCGGTGGTCGAAGCCAAACCCATCCTTCTCGATGCGGTGCGCAACATGAGCTTCAGCGATGCGAAAGGAATCCTCACCGGAGGTGACGACGCAGCCACACAGTACTTCAAGCGCACGACTTCCGCGCCGATCGGCGAACGTTTCCTGCCGATCGTCAAACAGGCGACAGCCAAGGTCCAGTTGAGCGATCAATACAACCGCTACGCCGGCCAGGCAGCCAAGCTCGGCCTGCTCGACGAAAAGGATGCAAACCTCGACAGCTACGTCACCCAGAAAGCGCTCGACGGCTTGTTCCTGATGATTGCGGAGCAGGAAAAGGCGATCCGCAAGGACCCGATCGGCACCGGATCAAAACTCCTGCAAAGCGTTTTCGGCGCGCTCGGCAAGTGAGCTACCCAGCGGTGGCGACACGCAGCCTGGCGACGACGCAGCGACTACCTCCGGCAAACAGCCCGCCAGCCGCCTCAGACAAGCTGCCGCCAACCAGCCGGCCGCCCCGGCCGTGCTCACCGATCGCCAAAGCCAGCCATGCACGCCAGCTCGTCGGGCTTCTTCTGACTGCACTCTTGCCCGGCTTTGCCGCTGCCGCCGACACCACCCCGCTGCTCGGCGCACTTGGCCAATGGCCAAGCACGCCGCCAATCGTATCCGGACGCGCGAGCTTCTACGGAGCGAGCTTCACCGGGCGAAAAACCGCTTCCGGCGAGCCCTTCCACCATGAAAGCATCTCCGCGGCGAGCAATCGCTTCCCGCTTGGCACGCTGGTCGCCGTCCGCCGCCAGACGTCGGCGCGCTGTATCGTCGTCAAGATCAACGACCGGATGGGTCATCGCACGCGCCTGATCGACCTGTCGCGCGAGGCAGCGGTACGCCTGGGGATGATCGAGGTCGGCGTGACCGAGGTCGACGTCGTTCCCCTGCCGAAGGCGCTGGTCGGGCACGAACACGCGTGCAAACTGGCCTTCAGCCCGCCAATACAGCTGCATGTCGAGAATCTGTCGCTCAGCGAAGAGAAACGCTGATCCAGCGAGCCAAGCTCATGGCGCCGACAGGCGGCGGAGAATCGGGTCGAGTGTCGCTTCGTCGAGACGTCCAAGGCGGAAGCTGTCGACCTGCCCGCTACGGTCGAGCACCAGCGTGTAGGGCAAGCCACGCAAATTCACTCCGGGTAGCGCAGTCGTTTCGCCCCCGGCCACGAGCACCGGATAGCTGACCGGTCGCGCATTGACGAAGCTGCGCAACTTGTCGGCTTCGTCCACGCCAATGCCGACAAACTGCACCCCCTGCCCGACATAGCGTTCGTGCAGACGGGAAAAGACGGGCATCTCCTCAACGCAAGGCGCGCACCAGCTCGCCCAGAAATTGATCACCAGCACCTTGCCCTGCCATTGCGCGAGCGGCTGCGACCGACCGTCCAGATCGGTCAAGCGCAGGCGGGAAACCGCCTGCGCGGTCGCCTGCGCGTCCTGGCGCGT
>WBZM01001718.1_pt1 | contig 20692 bp, 16 predicted proteins | sample 5204271 | NCBI WGS metagenome assembly WBZM01 (sample SAMN12344346, study PRJNA552823) | activated sludge metagenome | biome: Activated sludge suspended growth; feature: Nitrification reactor; material: Wastewater; isolation source: activated sludge from nitrification reactor of wastewater...
GGCAGGAAACCCGTCTCGGCCAGGCTCAGTTGCTTCATCGATTTCATCAGTTCAGTCGGCACCATGACAATGGCGCTATTTTCTCAAATCAGGCTGCATGACGGTTACTTGTGCAGAGTTTCCCTAGAGACACACCGCTTTCGGCCACCTCGCCGAAACCCCTGCCTCATGCGGCTTTCCGACAGGTGTGTTACTTGGGGGCGTCAAAGTCGGGCGATAGTTTGTCACGGTGGCTTGCGCCTCGGTGCTGCTGTGCGTCCCGGCGAATGTATAGGGGTCGCGTTGACGACTCAGCGGATGATCGATGATCCCGGTGTCTGGCAGATGGCCGCGGACGACCGCCCAGTAGCGCTTTTCGACCGTGCCTGCCGCGAATTGCCGGCCGAGGGCGCTGGCCACTTCGCCGTCGAGGGCGAAGAGCAGGGCGCCGGATGTCCCGCGATCGAGACGGTGGGCCGCCCAGACCCGCCGCCCAATCTGGTTGCGCAGGATCTGGATGGCGAAACGCGTCTCGTGGCGGTCGATTTCGGATCGGTGGACCAGCAACCCCGGCGGCTTGTCGATGACGAGGATGTGCTCGTCGCGAAACAGGATCGTCAGTCGTTCAGGCAAAGAAGCGCTGCTTCGCGTCGCCGGGAATGCCCATGCCGGTGACGTGGGCGCGCTCGAGCAGTTCCCAGTAGTAGCGATAGGAGGCGCGGTCGTGCAGCCGGCCTTCGTGTTGAATCGGCCCCCAGTCGGTATCCTGGGCGGCCAGCAGAATCTCGGCGGCGGTCTGGACTTCGGAAAAATCCGGGCGCATCGCCTCGACGATGGGGACGATCTGGTTCGGGTGAATGCTCCACATGCGCAGGTAGCCGAACTCGCTGCGGGCGCGGCGGGCATCGCCACGGATGATCGTGCTGTCCTTGAACTCGGTGGTTACGTTGTGCGTAGGGACGCGGCCACAGGCGAGGGCAGCAGCGCTGATCTCGCACTTGGCGCGGGCGACCAGCGGGTGGTCGAACTGGCCCGGGCTCTTCATCGCGCTGCCGGGAATGGCGCCGTGGTGGCCGGAAACGAAGTCCATCAGGCCAAAGTCGAGACTTTCGACGCCTGATAGCGCGGCGATCTTCCAGACCTCGCGCAGCGCGCCGTGGGTCTCGATCAAGACATGGACCCGAATCCTGCGGTCGACCCCGAAACGTTGCTCGATTTCACGCAGGGCCTCGATCTGCACCTGGACGTCGCCGGCACCGCATGCCTTAGGCAGGGTGATGTAGGGGAGACGGCTGCCGGCGATGCGGACGAGGATTTCAATGTCCTGCCGCCAATGTGCATGGGTGACGTCGTGGACGCGGACACCAACGCGGTTGAACAGGTTGCCGGCGCTCATGATGATGCCGGCCGCCATCTCGGCATGCTCGCGTTCGGCGCCGGCATGGGCGCCATCCTCGCAGTCGCAGGTAATGTCGAAGATCGGGCCGAGTTCCTTCTGCAATTCGAGCGCCTTCAGCATCAGTTTTTCCGACCCGGCGTAGTGGTCAACCGCAGGCAGGACGGGAAATGCCTTTTCGCCGGCAAAGAGCACTGCTTTCGGATGGCGCATGATTTCGCTCGTCGGGGAAGAAAACGCAGTTTCAGTGAAGGTTCATGTCGGCACAACTGACGTCGCGCCGCGAAGCGGCGCCGGAAACCAAAAGGGCCGCGGCATCCTGCCGCGACCCTTCGATGATACTACGCGAAAATGGCAGATTACAGCATGTCCTTGACCGCAGCGCGCTCGTCTTCCAGTTCCTTGAGCGTGATCGCGATCTTGCCCTTGGAGTACTCGTCGATTTCAAGGCCCTTGATCAGCGCGAAGCTGCCGTTCTTGCACTCACAGGGGAAGCCGAAGACGATGCCCTCGGGGATGCCGTAGCCATTGTCGGCCGGGGCCGGGATGCCCATCGTCACCCACTCGTCGGAGCCGAGGTGCCAGTCGCGGATGTGGTCAATCGCGGCGTTGGCTGCGGAAGCTGCCGAGGAGAGGCCGCGGGCATCGATGATTGCAGCGCCGCGCTTGCCGACGGTCGGCAGGAAAACATCGTTGTTCCAGGCCGCGTCGTTGATCAGCGACTTGACGCTGTCGCCGTTGGCGGTCACGAAGCGGTAGTCGGCGTACATCGACGGCGAGTGGTTGCCCCAGACGACGAGTTGCTTGAGCGAGGAAACCGCGCGGCCCGACTTCTGGGCCAACTGGGTCAGGGCGCGGTTGTGATCGAGGCGCAGCATGCCGTGGTAGTTGTTCGGGTTGGTGCGGCCGACCTTGCGGGCGGCGGCCCCGGCGATCAGGGCGTTGGTGTTGCAGGGGTTGCCGACGACCAGAACCTTGACGTTCTCGCTGGCATTCTCGGCGATGGCCTTGCCCTGAACGGTGAAGATGGCGCCGTTGGCGGTCAGCAGGTCGGCGCGTTCCATGCCCGGGCCACGCGGACGGGCACCGACCAGCAGGCAGACGTCGGCATCCTTGAAGGCGACGTTCGGGTCGTCGGTGGCAAACATTCCGGCGAGCAGCGGAAATGCGCAGTCGTCGAGTTCCATTATGACGCCCTGGGTGGCTTTCTGGGCCTGCGGCAGGTCGAGCAACTGGAGGATGACCGGCTGGTCCTTGCCGAGCATCTCGCCTGAGGCAATGCGGAAGAGCAGGCTATAACCGATCTGGCCGGCGGCGCCGGTCACGGCAACGCGCATGGGGGCTTTGGACATGTATCGCTCCTGAATGAAACTGCGTGGTTGAAATTGTTCGGGTCTGCCCGACCGCCCGCGTCGAATTGTTCCCTTCATGAGCAGGCGCGACAGGGTAAAGATGTTAGAAGCTAAGCAGGGGACTGTCAATTCAACATGTGTCTTATATATGACAACTATTCGTGGACGGTGCGGGTGAAATGTGCTGAAATTTCCTGCCATGAATCGCGACTCGTCCCGCTCTTCGTTCCGCATCGCCGCACCGACTTTCAGTCCGCTTTACAGGCAGATCAAGGAGTTCATGATCCGCAGCCTGGAGGCCGGCGAATGGAGCCCGGGAGACGCCATTCCGAGCGAAGGCGAACTGGCGGCACGCTTCAATGTGAGTCAGGGAACGGTGCGCAAGGCGATCGACGAAATGGCGTCGGAGAATCTCCTGATCCGTCGTCAGGGGAAGGGTACCTTCGTCGCCAGCCATGACGATCCGCGCTCCTTTTACCGTTTTCTGCGGCTCGTTCCGGACGACGGCATTCCTGCGCATGCGGTCAGCGTGCCGCTGTCATGCTCGACCAGGGAGGCCGGTGCCGAGGCTGCGGCGGCGCTGGGGATGGCGGTCGGCGAGCCGGTCATCTATGTGGAGCGCCTGCTGCGCTTCAATGGCGAAACGGTGGTCTTCGATCAGATCCATCTGGTTACCGACCTGTTCGCCGGACTGACGCTCGAGAGTCTCAGCGGAGGCGATCGCTCGCTCTACAGTCTCTTCGAAAACACTTACGGCGTGCGCATGATCCATGCCGAGGAACACCTCAGGGCCGTGGCTGCCGATCCCTACAGTGCCGGCCTCCTCGGCGTGCAACCCGGGGCGCCGCTGCTGCTGGTCGAACGCACTGCCTACACCTACGGCAACAAGCCGGTGGAATGGCGGCGCGGGCTTTATTGCACCAACCGCCACTACTATCGCAATGATCTTGGCTGACTTCGATTGCCGCCGATCGCATTGCCGCAGGATGCTCTGATTGCCACGTTCCGGCGCATTTTGGATGTATAATTTCTACTCTTTTCAAACCACGTAAAAGCGGTCAAACCGCAACTTTTCGCGAGGGATGACGTTCATGGCAGAAATGACCATCAAGAAACGTCCAAAGAACTTGGACTTGACCACGATCCAGTTGCCACTACCGGGAAAGGTGTCGATCCTGCATCGCGTGAGCGGTGCCGGAATGTTTATCTGTTTCCCGTTGCTGCTCTGGCTTTTTTCCGCCAGTCTGAACTCGCCTGAAAGCTTTGCCGCGTTCAAGTCCATTGCCGGCATGCTGCCGGTGAAAGTGGTCCTGGCCGGTCTGCTCTGGGCCTTCGTTCATCACTTTTGCGCCGGCGTCCGCTTCCTGCTGCTCGACCTCCATATCGGCATCGAGAAGGAGGAGGCCCGCAAGTCGGCTGTCGCGGTCCTTGCCGTCAGCATTCCGCTGACGCTGATCCTGTGGGGGGTTCTGCTGTGATCAACCGTACTGTTGTCGGTGCCCACTATGGCCTGAAGGACTGGATTGCCCAGCGGGCGACGGCCGTCATCATGGCAGTCTACTCGGTCCTGATCACGCTGGTTCTGCTGGTAATCCGTCCCGGCACCTTCGAGGCGTGGCAGGGCGTTTTCGCCAATGGCGTGATCAAGTTCCTGACCTTCCTCTTCTTCGTCAGCCTCTTCTACCACGCCTGGATCGGCGTGCGTGACATCTGGATGGACTACGTCAAGTCGACCGGCTTGCGTCTGACACTGCATGTGCTGACCGCGACCGTGCTGGTGGGCTACACCGCATGGGCTGCTGCGATTCTCTGGAGGCTGTAAGCGTGAGTATTCCTGTTCTCAAGTTCGATGCGGTGATCGTCGGTGCCGGTGGAGCCGGCCTGCGTTCCGCGATTCAATTGTCCGAAGCCGGGATGAAGACGGCGGTGCTGTCCAAGGTGTTCCCGACCCGCTCACACACTGTTGCGGCCCAGGGTGGTGTCGCTGCTTCGCTCGGCAACTCCGAGGAAGATCACTGGCACTGGCACATGTACGATACCGTCAAGGGTTCCGACTGGCTCGGCGACCAGGACGCCATCGAGTTCATGGTGCGCAAGGCCAACGAGTGCGTCGTCGAGCTCGAGCATTACGGCATGCCCTTCGACCGTACCGACAACGGCAAGATCTACCAGCGTCCGTTCGGCGGTCACATGTCGAACTTCGGCGAGAAGCCGGTGCGCCGTTCCTGCGCCGCGGCCGACCGTACCGGTCACGCCATGCTGCACGCGATGTACCAGCGCAACGTCAAGGCCAACACCCAGTTCTTCGTCGAATGGATGGCGCTGGACCTAATCCGCGACAGCGAAGGGCACGTGCTGGGCGTCACCGCGATGGAAATGGAGACCGGCCAGGTAGTCATCTTTCACACCCGCGCCACCATCTTCGCGACGGGCGGTGCCGGCCGCATCTTCTACTCCTCGACCAACGCCTTCATCAACACCGGTGACGGCCTGGGCATGGCGGCGCGCGCCGGCATCCCGCTGGAAGACATGGAGTTCTGGCAGTTCCACCCGACCGGCGTCGCCGGCGCCGGCGTGCTCATCACCGAAGGCGTCCGCGGCGAAGGCGGCATCCTGCGCAACAGCAGCAAGGAACGCTTCATGGAGCGCTACGCGCCGAACGCCAAGGATCTGGCGTCGCGCGACGTGGTTTCCCGCGCCATGACCACCGAAATCAACGAAGGCCGCGGTTGCGGTGTGAACAAGGACTACGTCCTGCTCGACATCACCCACCTCGACCCGAACACGATCATGAAGCGCCTGCCGGGCATCCGCGAGATCGGCCTGCAGTTCGCCGGCGTCGATTGCATCAAGGAGCCGCTGCCGGTTGTTCCGACCTGCCACTACCAGATGGGTGGCATCCCGACGCACTACTCCGGCCGCGTCGTCGTGCCGCAGAAAGGCGATCCCAACACCATCGTTCCCGGCTTCTACGCCGCCGGCGAATGCGCCTGCGCCTCGGTGCACGGCGCCAATCGCCTTGGCACCAACTCGCTGCTCGACCTGCTGGTTTTCGGCAAGTCCGCCGGCGATTCCGCCGTTGAAGACCTCACGGCCGGCAAGGCGCATCGCGAACTGCCCAAGGATGCCGGCGCGAAGTCCCTGGCGCGCATCGCCGCACTGGACAACCGCAAGGGCGGCGCCGACGTCCATGAAACCCGCCTCGCCATGCAGCGTACCATGCAGAACCACGCCGGCGTGTTCCGTTTCGGCGACCTGCTGAAGAGCGGGGTCGACAAGATACTGGAAGTCGAGAAGGCCGCCCGCCAGCTCGAGATCAAGGACAAGTCGCAGGCCTGGAATACGGCACGTACCGAGGCGCTGGAAATGGAAAACCTGATCGAGGTCGCCAAGGCCACCATGATCTCCGCCGAGGCCCGCAAGGAATCGCGCGGCGCCCACGTGCGCGACGATGCCCCGGATTCCCCGGAATTCCCGAACGGTCGCAACGACAAGGAATGGCTGAAGCACACGCTGTTTAGCGCGGGCGACAACTGCATAACGTACAAGCCGGTCACCATGCAGCCGCTGACCGTCGAACCCATCGCGCTGAAGACGCGTTCGTACTAATCGGAGAAGAAGATGAGCAAACGTACGGTTCAATTCAGCATCTACCGCTACGATCCGGACAAGGACGACGCGCCCTACATGCAGGACATCTCGGTCGAGCTCGAGCCGATCGACCGCAAGCTGCTCGATGCCCTGACCAAACTGAAGGCGAAGGACGACAGCCTGTCCTATCGCCGCTCCTGCCGCGAAGGCGTCTGCGGTTCCGACGCGATGAACATCAACGGCAAGAACGGCTTGGCCTGTCTGACCGACATCGACGAGCTGAAACAGCCCATCGTGCTGCGTCCGTTGCCCGGCCTGCCGGTCATCCGCGACCTGATCGTCGACATGACCCAGTTCTTCAAGCAGTACCACTCGATCAAGCCGTACCTGATCAACAACGACCCCCCGCCGGAGCGCGAGCGCCTGCAGTCGCCTGAGGACCGCGAGGAACTGAATGGCCTATACGAGTGCATCCTGTGCGCCTGCTGCTCGACCTCGTGCCCGTCGTTCTGGTGGAACCCGGACAAGTTCGTCGGTCCGGCCGGCCTGCTGGCCGCCTACCGCTTCATCGCCGATACGCGCGACCAAGCGACCAACGAGCGTCTCGACAACCTCGAGGATCCTTACCGCCTGTTCCGCTGCCACTCCATCATGAATTGCGTCGATGTCTGCCCGAAGGGTCTGAACCCGACCAAGGCCATCGGCAAGATCAAGGACATGATGGTCCGTCGCGCGGTGTGATGCAGAGGGAGGACTTCGAACGTTTGCGCTGGCGGTGCATTCGCCGCGGCCTGCTTGAGGTCGATATCGCGCTGACGCGCTTTCTCGACGACCAGTTCAATGCTCTGAACGAAGAGCAGCAGCGGGCATTCGTGGAACTTGCCGATATGGAGGATCATGATCTCTGGCACCTGATCAGCGGCCAGGCGGACTGCGCTGATCCACGGCTGGCACCGATTGTCGCCATGTTGCGTAAGAGTTAAGTAAGGTTGGCATTCTAGCTTTCGAATGTTGACCGATTTTTGCAGTGAAGTGATAACCAACACCTGTTGAGGGATTACACGATGACAACCGCACGCAAGGCAACTTTGACCGTAGACGGGATGGCGCCCGTCGATTTTCCGATCATGTCTCCGACGCATGGCAACGACTGCGTCGACATCCGGACGCTGGGCGCCAAGACCGGGCTGTTCACCTACGACTCCGGTTACTTGTCCACCGCCAGCTGCAAGTCGCAGATCACCTTCATCGACGGCGATGTCGGCCAGTTGCTGTATCGCGGCTACCCGATCGAACAACTCGCCGAGCAGTGCAACTTCCTGGAGGTCGCCTACCTGCTCTGGCATGGCGAACTGCCCACCGCTACCGAGAAGACGAAGTTCGAGCTGACCATCAAGGAACACACCATGGTGCATGAGCAACTGGTGAAGTTCTACCAGGGCTTCCGCCGTGATGCTCACCCGATGGCGGTGCTGGTCGGCGTCGTCGGCGCGCTGTCCGCTTTCTACCACGAAGCCGAGAATTTTTCGGACCTCGAGCACCAGAACATCAGCTTCAACCGCATCGTCGCCAAACTGCCGACCATCGTCGCCATGGCCTACAAGTATTACCGCGGCGAACCGTTCATGTACCCGCGCAACGATCTCGACTACACGGCGAATTTCATGCACATGATGTTCGCCACGCCGTGCGAGAAATACGTTCCGAACCCGGTCCTGGTGCATGCACTCGACACGATCTTCACGCTGCACGCCGACCACGAGCAGAATGCCTCGACCTCGACGGTCCGCCTTTCCGGGTCTTCGGGCGCCAATCCTTACGCCTGCATCTCGGCCGGCATCGCCTGTCTCTGGGGTCCCGCCCACGGCGGAGCCAACGAAGCCTGCCTGCAGATGCTCGAGGAGATTCACGACGTCTCGCGCGTCGGCAAGTACATCTCGCGGGCCAAGGACAAGAACGACGACTTCAAGTTGATGGGCTTCGGTCACCGCGTCTACAAGAACTTCGATCCGCGCGCCAAGCTGATGCGCAAGGTGTGCAGCGACGTCCTGAACGAACTGGGTTTGCAGAATGACCGCCTGTTCAAGCTGGCGATGGAACTCGAGAAGATCGCTCTCGAGGACGACTATTTCATCGAGAAGAAGCTGTATCCGAATGTTGATTTCTATTCCGGCATCGTCCAGAAGGCGCTGGGCATACCGACCACGATGTTCACCTGCATCTTCGCGCTGGCGCGTACTGTCGGGTGGATGACGCAATGGGAGGAGATGATCAACGATCCGGAATACAAGATCGGTCGTCCGCGTCAGCTTTACGTCGGCGCGGCCAAGCGCGACGTCGTGCCGCTGGCCCAGCGCGGCTGATAGAAAGAGGAAGGGCGGCCGCACGGCCGCCCTTTTTTTAACCGTTGCGCTTTGTTGGCAGGCAGGTCCCGCCACAGAGAAACGAAACATCCTTAGGGGGATGGCCAATGACTACAATGAACCAGTTGTTCGACAGCACGATGTTCTTCGGTGGCAACGCGCCTTTTGTCGAAGAGCTTTACGAGAACTATCTCGACGACCCGACCTCCGTTCCGGACGAATGGCGCGACTATTTTGACCGCCTTGCCCAGATGCCGGGCTATGTCGCCCGCGACGTGGCGCATGCGCCGGTCGTCGCCGCCTTTGCCGAACTGGGCAAGGACGGAGGCTTCCGCCCGGTAGCCACAGTACCCGCTGCGGACAACCGGAAACAGTCGGCTGTCGGCCAACTGGTCACTGCCTACCGGTCGATGGGCACGCGCTGGGCCGATCTCGACCCGCTCAAGCGTCTGCCGCGTCCGAAGATCGAAGAACTTGACCTCGCCTTCTACGGCTTCGACGATGTCGACCTGAACCGCAATTTCAGCACGGGCACACTGCGGGGCTTGCCGGAAACCGCCAAGCTCGGCGACATACTCGGAACCCTGAGGCAGACCTACTGCGGCACGATTGGCGTCGAGTACATGTACCTGGCCGATTACCACGAAAAGGGCTGGCTGCAGGAGCGCCTGGAATCCATCCGCTCTCGCCCCGCCTACAATGCCGACCAGAAAAAGCGCATTCTCGAACGGTTGACCGCGGCAGAGACGCTCGAGCGCTACCTGCATACGAAGTACGTCGGCCAGAAGCGTTTCTCGCTCGAAGGCGGCGAATCGCTGATCGTTTCGATGGACGAAGCGATCCGCTCGGGCGGCAAGCTGGGCATCGACGAGGTCGTGATTGGCATGGCGCACCGTGGGCGGCTGAACGTGCTGGTCAACACGCTGGGCAAGGCTCCCTCGATGCTCTTTGCCGAATTCGAAGGCAAGAAGAAGACCGATCTGTCCGCCGGCGACGTCAAGTACCACATGGGCTTTTCTTCCGATGTCTCCACCCCGGGCGGTCCATGTCACCTGACGCTGTCATTCAATCCGTCGCACCTCGAGATCGTCAATCCGGTGGTCGAGGGCTCGGTTTACGCGCGCCAGGTCCGGCGCGGCGAAGAAGGCAAGGCCAAGATCCTGCCGATTCTCGTCCACGGTGACTCCGCGGTGGCGGGGCAGGGCGTCAATCAGGAAATGCTGAACTTCGGGCAGACTCGCGGTTACGGTACGGGCGGCACGCTGCACATCGTGGTCAACAACCAGATCGGCTTCACTACCAGCGACCCGCGCGACTACCGTTCCGGTCACTATTGCACCGACATCTTCAAGATGGCCGATGCACCGATCTTCCACGTCAACGGTGACGATCCGGAGGCGGTGGCGCTGGTCACCCAGTTGGCGATCGAATTCCGCCAGCAGTTCAGGAAGGATGTCGTCGTCGACATCGTCTGCTTCCGCAAGCTCGGCCACAACGAGCAGGACGAGCCGATGGTCACCCAGCCGCTGATGTACAAGATCATCGCCAAACACCCCGGCACCCGCAAGCTCTACGGCGACAAGCTGATCTCCGAGGGCGTGCTGGCGGAAGACGGTCCCGACCAGATGATCGCGGAGTATCGCGATCACCTGGACAAGGGCGAACTGCTGTACAACCCGGTTCTCGCGGGCTATATGCATCCGAACGTGATCGACTGGACGCCGTTCCTGGTCAAGAACTACGTCGAGAACTGCGACACCACCGTTCCGATCGGCGAACTCGCGCGTCTGTCGGAGCGTCTGACGACGTTCCCCAAGGGCTATGCGCTGCATTCCCGCGTCAAGAAGATCATCGATGACCGTGCGGCGATGGGTGAAGGTGTGCTTCCGGTCGACTGGGGGATGGCGGAGAATCTCGCTTACGCCTCGCTGCTGGTTTCCGGGCATGCGATTCGTATTTCCGGTGAAGACGTCGGGCGCGGAACCTTCTTTCACCGCCATGCCGCGTTCCATGATCAGAACCGGGAGAACTGGGCCGAGGGGACGTACATGCCCCTCAAGCACCTCCAGGAAAAGCAGGCGGGCTTTCATTGCTATGACTCTGTCCTGTCAGAGGAAGCCGTGCTTGCCTTCGATTACGGCTACGCCTCGGCAAATCCTTACGGCCTTGTGATCTGGGAGGCGCAGTTCGGCGACTTCGCCAACGGCGCGCAGGTCGTCATCGACCAGTTCATCGCCTCCGGCGAGGCCAAGTGGGGCCGCGCCTGCAGCCTGGTCATGCTGCTGCCGCACGGCTACGAAGGGCAGGGCCCGGAGCACTCGTCGGCACGCCTCGAACGCTACATGCAGCTCAGCGCCGAAATGAACATGGAAGTCTGCATGCCGACGACGGCGGCACAAGTCTTCCACATGCTGCGGCGGCAGGCGCTGCGCATGCAGCGCAAGCCACTGATCGTCATGTCGCCGAAGTCGCTGCTGCGCCACAAGGACGCGAGTTCGCCACTTGCCGACCTGGCCAACGGATCGTTCCAGACGGTGATCGGCGAAGTCGAGAAGGTTGATGCCAAGAAGGTGACCCGTGTCATCCTGTGCTCCGGCAAGGTCTACTATGACTTGGTTGCCGGCCGTCGCGAGAGGAACATCACGAACATCGCCATCGTTCGTATCGAGCAGCTCTATCCCTTCCCGAAGGAGCACCTGGAGAAGGAACTGGCCAAGTACCCGAAGGCGACCGAAATCGTCTGGTGCCAGGAAGAGCCGCGCAATCAGGGCGCCTGGTACTGGATCGCCTCGCGTCACCATCTCGACACCCAGCTGGGGACCAAGCAGCGGCTGCTGCTGGTGGCGCGCCCGGCATCGTCGTCGCCGGCGGTCGGCTATCTCGCCAAGCACAACGAGCAACAGAAGGCACTGATCGAATCCGCGTTTGGCGTGATCGAATACTGATAACTAAAACAGACTGGAGTCATTATGATCATTGAAGTCCAAGTTCCCCAGCTCTCCGAGTCGGTTGCCGAGGGCACGCTGGCCTCCTGGAAGAAGAAAGTCGGCGAGTCCGTTGCGCGCGACGAGATCCTGATCGACATCGAAACCGACAAGGTCGTTCTCGAGGTACCCGCACCCGATGCTGGCGTTCTGGTCGAGATCATCAAGGCCGATGGCGAAACGGTTGCCTCGGGCGAACTGATCGCCCGCATCGATACCGAAGCCAAGGCCGGAGCCGCAGCGCCGGCCACCGCAGCGCCGAAGGCGGCAGCCGCCGCGCCGGTGCCGGCGGCGGCACCCGCTGCCGCTGCTCCTGCGGGTACGGCGAGTCCGGCCGCGCGCAAGATCCTCGACGAAAAGGGTGTTGCCGCCGCCGACGTCGCCGGTTCGGGCCGTGGCGGTCGGATCACCAAGGAGGATGCGGTGGCTGCCCAGCCCAGGGCAGCAGCGCCGGCGGGCCCGGTCGCCGCGCCCGCGGCAGTTGCCGCGGCGTTGCCGACGCCGGCGACCGGTGTCGACACCGGTCCACGCACCGAGCAGCGGGTGCCGATGTCGCGCCTGCGCGCAAGAATTGCCGAACGTCTGCTGCAGTCGCAAGCGAGCAACGCCATCCTGACCACGTTCAACGAAGTCAACATGGGTCCGATCATGGCGCTGCGCAAGCAGTACGCCGAGAAGTTCGAGAAGACCCACGGGGTGCGCCTCGGCTTCATGGGCTTCTTCGTCAAGGCCGCCTGTGCCGCGCTGCAGAAGTTCCCGGTCCTGAACGCGTCGGTCGACGGCAACGACATCGTCTATCACGGCTACATCGACATCGGCATCGCCGTCGGTTCGCCGCGCGGTCTGGTGGTGCCGATCATCCGCAATGCCGATCAGATGACCATCGCCGAGATCGAGAAGAAGATCGCCGAATTCGGGGTCAAGGCCAAGGATGGCAAGCTTTCGATCGAGGACCTGACCGGCGGCACCTTCTCGATCTCCAACGGCGGCATCTTCGGTTCCATGATGTCGACCCCGATCATCAACCCCCCGCAGTCGGCGATTCTCGGCATCCATGCCACCAAGGATCGCGCCATGGTGGAAAACGGTCAGGTGGTGGTGCGCCCGATGAACTATCTCGCCATGTCCTATGACCACCGGATCATCGACGGTCGCGAAGCCGTCCTCGGCCTGGTGACCATGAAGGAGGCGCTCGAAGACCCGACCCGCCTGCTGCTCGGCGTTTGAGCGATCATTTTCGGGGATCCGGGGCAAGAGCCCGGGCACAGCGGTGCCTGGGGCAACTCCCCGGATCCCCTTTTCATTCAGGTCCGGCAGCGCCGGACGGCATCCACTGGATCAAGGAAGGAACACATGTCCAAACCTTTTGACGTTCTCGTCATCGGCGGTGGCCCCGGCGGCTATATCGCGGCCATCCGCGCCGCCCAACTCGGCTTCTCGGCCGCCTGCTGCGAGTCGAACCCGTATGCCGACCCGAAGGGCGAACCGCGCCTCGGCGGCACCTGCCTGAACGTCGGCTGCATTCCGTCCAAGGCGCTCCTCCATACCTCGCACCTGTTCGAGGAGGCCGCCCACAGCTTTGCCCGGCAGGGCATCGGCGTATCCGCGCCGACCATCGACGTACCGGTCATGAAGGCGCGCAAGGATGGCGTGGTCAACCAGTTGACCGCCGGCATCAAGGGCCTGCTGCGCAAGAACAAGGTCACCTTCCTGGCCGGGCACGGCGCTTTCGTCGGCAGGGAAGGCGACCTGTGGAAGGTCGCCGTCGGCGACGAGGAGGTGCTGGCCGGGCAGGTCATCGTCGCCACCGGCTCGAAGGCGCGTCACCTGCCGAACGTGCCGGTCGACGACAAGATCATCATGGACAACATCGGCGCGCTCGACCAGGAATCGGTGCCGAAGAAGCTCGCGATCATCGGCGCGGGGGTCATCGGCCTCGAGATGGGCTCGGTCTGGCGCCGTCTCGGTTCCGAGGTCACCATCCTCGAAGCGCTGCCCGATTTTCTTGGCGTCGCTGACCAGGACGTCGCCAAGGAGGCCGCCAAGCTGTTCGCCAAGCAGGGACTCAACATCAGGACGGGCGTCAAGATCAACGAAGTCAAGTCGACGCGCAAGGGAGTTTCGATCGCTTACGACGACGTCGATGGCAACGCGCAGAAGCTCGATGCCGACCGCCTGATCGTGTCGATCGGCCGCGTGCCGAACACCGACGGCCTCAACGCCGAGGCGGTCGGCCTGCAACTCGACGAACGCGGGTTTGTCGCGGTCGACGGCCACTGCAAGACCAATCTGCCCGGTGTCTGGGCGATCGGCGACGTCGTTCGCGGGCCGATGCTGGCGCACAAGGCGCATGAAGAGGGCGTCATGGTTGCCGAGTTGATCGCCGGTCAGGCCGGCCACTGCAACTTCGATACCATCCCCTGGGTCATCTACACCGCCCCGGAAATCGCCTGGGTCGGCAAGACCGAGCAACAGCTCAAGGCCGACGGTATCGCCTACAAGGTCGGCAAGATCCCGTTCCTGGCCAACGGTCGGGCTCTGGGCATGGGCGATCCGTCTGGCTTCGTCAAGATGCTCGCCTGCGCGCAGACTGACCGCATCCTCGGCGTCCATATCATCGGCGCCAATGCTTCCGAGCTGATCTCCGAGGCCGTGGTGGCGATGGAATTCGGTGGCGCCTCGGAAGATCTCGCCCGCATCTGCCACGCCCATCCGACGTTGTCGGAAGCGGTGCACGAAGCGGCGCTGGCCTGCGACAAGCGGGCTCTGAACTTCTGAGGCGTCGCGCGGCCGGCACGGTCCCCGGCTGAGGTTGCGCACGAGAGCCCTGCGGGGCTCTTTGTTTTTGGCGGACTTGCGGCCATACTACGTTCTTCATAGTGCCGACCGCCAATCCAGCTTGCCAAATGTATAGCCAAGATTTCCTGGCAGTTGTCGATGACCCGTCCGACGCGGGAGCGGTTGGAGCTGTGGGCGCCCCGGGAGCCTGCTGGACCCTGCTCATCGTCGATGATGACGAGGATGTTCACCACGCGACCGAATTCGCTCTCGCCGATCTCCGGGTGATCGGTCGGCCGCTCGAGTTCCTGCACGCGTTCACCGCCGACGAGGCAATCCGCATCCTCGAGCAGCGCCGCGATGTTGCCGTCGTTCTGCTCGACGTGGTAATGGAGGGCGAGGATGCCGGGCTCAAGGCGGTCGAATGCATCCGTAACGAACTGCGGCTCAGCGCCCTGCGCATCATATTGCGCACCGGCCAGCCCGGCTATGCGCCGGAACTCGAGGCGATCGCCAATTTCGATATCAACGACTACAAGACCAAGACAGAGCTGACCCGCGGCAAGTTGTTCACAACGGTCACCGCGGCGATTCGCTCTTTCGAGCAGATCCGGCGGCTGGAAACGAGTCGCAGCGGACTTGAACTCATCATCGCCGGCGTCAGCGGTTTCAATGCCGAACAGGGGTTGGAGGTCTTAGCCTCGGCGGTCATCGCCCAGCTGGCTACCCTGCTCGGGGTGCCTGCCGACGGCATTTTCTGCCTGCGTTCCGAGCATGATCAGGCTGGCGCAGGAGGCGGGGCGGCCGGGCAGCCCGCGGTCCTGGCGGCGGCCGGGCGTTTCCTGCTGACGGCCAACAAGCCGCTGGCGGCGCTGCCTGATCCGCGGGTTGTCCAGGTCATCGAACGCTGCCTGCGCGAACGCCGCAGTCAGCATAACGGCCATTCGCTGGCGCTGTATTTTTCCGGGCGCCAGGGGAGCGATTTCGCCGTCTATATCGAGTCGACCGCAACACTCCCGGATATCGAGAATCATCTGCTCGATGTCTTCTGTTCCAACATCGCCATTTGCAGCGAGAATGTCGCGCTTGTCGAGCGATTGCGCACCGCCGCCTACGTCGACGACCTGACCCGGTTGCCGAACCGGGTTGCGCAGATCGAGGCAATCGATCGCCTAGGGAAGATGTCGCGATCACAGGACCGGATCCTCGGGCTGATCGACATCGACGAATTCTCGGAAACCATCGATGCCTTCGGCTACCTCTTCGGCGACCGGCAATTGCAGGCGGTGGCGGCACGCCTGCGTGCCGCGTTGCCGGCCGATGTCCACCTGGCGCGCGTCGGCGGCGACATATTCGGGGTCTATGGCAGTCGGGACGTCGTCAATCCGGCCAGCCTGCGCAGCATCCTGGTCGAACCCTTCGAAAATGAGGCGGGGCCGCACACGATCTCGTTCTCGATCGGCTTTGCCAGCAGCGCCGAGGCGGATGACCGGGGCGCCGAGTTGCAACGCAATGCGGCAATTGCCCTGAAGCGCGCCAAGCTTGCCGGGCCGGGGAACGATGCCTATTACACCGCCGAGGTCGGCATGCTTACCCGGCAGCGCGTGCACCTGCTGCATGACTTGCGTGCCGCGCTCGACAATGACCAGCTCTTTGTCGTCTACCAGCCGCAGTTCGATCTCGCTTCGGGCGCCATCTGCGGCGTCGAGGCGCTGGTCCGCTGGCGCAGCGGGGCCGGCGAAGCAGTTCCCCTCGATCAGTTCATTCCCGTCGCCGAGCAGTCGGGACTGATCGTCGATCTCGGCGCCTGGGTATTGCGCATGGCGCTGGCCGCCCAGCGCGAACTCGCCGATCATGGGCATCCCCTGCGCATGGCGGTCAACGTGTCGCCGGTCCAGTTTCGCCACCACGAGTTTCTGCGCATGGTCCGCGCAGCGGTTGCCGTAACGGCGATCGATGCCCGCCTGCTGGAACTCGAAATCACCGAGTCGGTCGCGCTGTTCGGCTGGGCCCAGACCGTCGAGCGGATGCGGGCGATCAAGGCGCTCGGGGCGTCGATTGCCATCGACGATTTCGGCACCGGCTTTTCGTCTCTCAGCTATCTGGCGCGGCTGCCCACCGACTGCGTCAAGATCGATCGCAGCTTTGTCGCTGCGCTCGGGAACCTTCACTCCGGTACGCCGATTGCCGAACTGGTGGTTCAGCTGGGCAGGCAGTTGGGCATGCGCGTCCTCGCCGAGGGCGTGGAAAATCCGCTGCAGTTGCAGACCCTGCGCAGCCTCGGCTGCCACGAGGGGCAGGGAATGGTCTTCGCGCCACCGATGGCGCTGGACGAATTGCTGCGCTGGCTCAGGGGCCGGGAGCCCTGAGCGCGGATGTTGCGGACAGCCGTTCTCCCGCTGTTGCTCGCCCTCGTCGCCGGTTGCGGTCCGGGTGAGCCGGTGCGTGTCGGCTTCCTCGGCGGGCTCAGCGGTCGCGTTGCCGATCTCGGCGAGGCCGGGCGCAACGGGGCGCAGATTGCGGTCGAGGAGGTCAATCGGGCGGGCGGCATCGACGGCCGTCGGGTCGAACTGATTGTCCGCGACGATGCCCAGGTTCCCGAGAAGGCGATTTCCGCGATCAAGGAGCTGATCGGTGCGGGGGTCGAGGGCATCGTCGGGCCGATGACCAGCGCCATGGCCGAGGTCGTTCTGCCAATTGCCGAGACGGCGAATGTCGTGCTGGTCAGTCCGACGGTGACTGCTCGCCATTTCTTCGGGCGCGACGACAACCTCTTCCTGATCATGTCGAGTACCGGCGAAGAGGCGGCGCTGAGTGCCGATTATCACTTTACGCAAAGCGGGGTGCGGCGCGTCGTGGCCATTCACGACACCAAGAACCGTGCTTATACCGAGAGCTGGTTGCGCGACTTCACGGCGGAATTCCAGGGGCGCGGCGGCGAGGTCGTGCCGGTCGCGTTCGAGTCGGGAGGCGACGTCGATATCACCGCCGTCGCCGCCGCTGCGCTGGCCAGGCAGGCGGATGCCTTGCTGCTGATCACCGGCGCGCTCGATGCGGCGCGCTTCGCGCAAAGGGTCCGGGAGGTCGACCCGCACGTCCTTCTGTTCGCCTCGCAGTGGGCGAGCGGCGAACGCCTGATCGAGCTGGGCGGCAAAGCAGTCGAGGGGATGGTCCTCCACAGCTATTTTGACCCGGACAGCAAGGCGACCGGAATGCTGCGCCTGCGCCAGGCGTATACCGAGCGCTTCCTGCGCGAGCCGGGTTTCGCCGGCGTGGCCGCCTACGATGCCATGCATGCCGTGCTCGCGGCGCTTGCCCGCCGCCAGGGCAAGCAGTCGTTGCGCGAGGCGCTGCTGACCCGCGGCCCGTTCCCTGGCGCCGAGGACAGCGTGGCCTTCGATCGCAACGGGGACAGCCGCCGCATTTCCCACGTTACGGTAGTGCGCGATGGCCGCTTCGTCACCGTGCGCTGAGGAGCCGTCTTGACCTTCCCGGGGCAGTCGACCGCAGCACGGGAATGGCGCCTGCGCAGCTCGCTGATGTTACTGCTCGTGATTGCCACGGTGGGCACCTTCGGGATCGTCGGCTTCGCCGCGCTGGTTTATCGCGTTCCCATCATTCTGGAGCAGGACCGCCAGCATGTGCGTGCCGAGGCGATCGAACTCGCGCACAACTTCGAACAGCTCATCGATGGCCTCGAGGGACGACTGGCCACTCTCACCGCGCTGAGCGCGGAGATGCCGCCGGCCCAGATTCAGCGCTTCCTCGATGCGGCGGTTGCCGAAGGCGGCTTCAAGGCAATCTACCTGGTCGGCGGGAACGGGCGGATCGCCTATGCGGCGGCGCCGGACGGCGAGCGGGATGCCCGGCAGAACCTGCTCGGCGCCGACCTCTCGCGCAATCCGCTGCAGTCCTCGGCGCGCGAGCTGGGCCGGCGCGTCTGGAGCGACCGTTACCTGTCGCCGCTCAGTGGCGAAGGCACCGTCGGGCTGGCGATACCTTTCGGCGACCAGGTCTTGCTCGGCGAGTTGGCTTTGAATGCTGTCCAAGATGCCATCCGGAGCAATGCCGAACAATACGACCATCCAGTTCTCGTGGTTGATCGTGCCGGTGAGTATGTCGTGGGTGAGAATGTGGCGGAAGGCGACCGCCTGCGCAACTGGGCCGCCGACCTCCGTTCGGCGGCCTTCAGGCCGGAAGGAGATATCCGGGAGATGAGATTTTCCGGCGCGCCCTACGATACGGGGATCGTTCGCTCGAACAAGCTCGAGTGGATCTTCATGGTCACCAACCCTGCAGGCCACAGCAATCCGCGCGTCCGCGTGTTGTTCCTGCTGGTTCTTGGCGGATTTGCGACATCCCTGCTGCTGGCTGTCGTGCTGGCGCCCTTCTGGGCGTTACCGATGACCGGGGCCCTGAACGACCTCATTGCCCAGACCCGCGCGCTCACCAGCGGCAAGTTCGGTCCCCGAATCACGCGCGGCCCCATCCAGGAATTCAACCAGCTGGCCAGCGACATGGAGTCGATGGCCGGGGCGATCCGGCAACGCCAGGCCGAACTGGAACAGAGCGAGGAGCGTCTGGTGCAGACGCTGCAGACCCTGCAGAGTCTCAATGTCGAGCTCGAGAGCCGGGTCGAACGGCGCACCGCCGATCTGGCTCGCGCCAACAGCGAGTTGTCGGCGGCCATGGAAACGCTCAAAATGGCCCAGGGCGAACTGGTGCGTAGCGAGAAGCTGGCCGCTCTCGGCAGCCTGGTGGGCGGTGTAGCGCACGAATTGAATACGCCGATCGGCAACGGCGTGATGGCGGTGTCGACGGTCTACGATCACGTCCGCGATTTTCGCCGGCGAATGGAGAGCGGCTTGTGGCGGCCGTCACTCGAGGCGTTTGTCGATCGCGTTCAGCGCGGCAGTGAAATCGCGGTGCGCAACCTGCAACGGGCGAACGAACTTCTTGCCAGCTTCAAGCAGGTGGCGATCGACCAGACGAGTGCGCAACGACGCCAGTTCATGCTTTCCGAAGTGGTCGACGAGATTCTCCTGACCCTGCAACCGACCTTCAAGCGTACGCTGTTCAAGCTGCACTGCCGGATTCCCGGCGACCTGAAGATGGACAGCTACCCCGGACCGCTCGGGCAGGTGCTGACCAACCTGCTGACCAATTCACTGCAGCATGGTTTCGAGGGAAGAGCCAGCGGCCAGGTGGACATTACGGCAGAGCGCCAGGACGACCGGCGGGTGTGCCTTGAAGTGGCCGATGACGGCATCGGGATCGCGCCCGACCTGATGGGCCGGATCTTCGACCCGTTCGTGACCAGCAAGCTCGGGCGCGGCGGCAACGGTCTCGGCCTGCACATCGTCTGGAACACCGTGAATGGGGTACTCGGTGGCACCATCTCGGTCGACAGCACGCCCGAGCGGGGGACGCGTTTCCGTATAATCCTCCCTGTTGTCGCCCCGAGCCAGCCTTCCGCCGACTGAAACATCACGCGTCCCATGCCCCACACAAAACTCAAAGTCTCCGCCCGGGGCATGTTCGATGCCTACGAAGCCCTGCTCAAGACCCGTGGCTACATCGCCGATTCTGCCCAGATGGCCGCCGCCGGCGCGCTGCAGGCGCTCTACGGAAACCTGCTCGCGTTCAAGGTCGACCGCGGCAGCACGTTCAAGCGCCTGCTGGCGCCGCCGACGCCACCCCGGGGAGTGTATTTCTGGGGCGGCGTCGGGCGCGGCAAGAGCTTCCTGATGGATTGCTTCTATGACTCGGTGCCCTACCGGCGCAAGAGGCGCATCCATTTCCACGCCTTCATGCAGCAGATTCACCGCGATCTCGAGAAGTACAAGGGCGAACCCGACCCGATGCTCAGGATTGCCGACCAGCTCGCGCGCGAGGTGCGCCTGCTGTGCTTCGACGAGTTTCACGTCTCCGACATCGCCGACGCGATGATTCTCGGCCGCCTGCTCGACGGCTTGTTCGCCAGGGGCGTCATCCTGGTCATGACGTCGAACTATCCGCCCGACCGGCTCTACCCGAACGGGCTGCAACGGGAGAATTTCCTGCCGACCATCGCCCTGCTCAAGCGCCATCTCGACGTGCTCGAGGTCGAGGCGGGAATCGATTACCGCTTGCGGGCGCTCGATCAGGTCGAGATCTACCATCATCCCGCCGATGCGGCCGCCGAAAGGAAGATGCTCGACTATTTCCGCATGGTCGCCGGCGAGGACGGCAGGAAGGGCGGCAGCATCG
>WBZM01000743.1_pt1 | contig 20671 bp, 20 predicted proteins | sample 5204271 | NCBI WGS metagenome assembly WBZM01 (sample SAMN12344346, study PRJNA552823) | activated sludge metagenome | biome: Activated sludge suspended growth; feature: Nitrification reactor; material: Wastewater; isolation source: activated sludge from nitrification reactor of wastewater...
CCGATCACGCCAACGATCTGCCGCGCGCTCTCGAAGCCTACGAGCGCGCCAAGGCGGCGGGCGCCGTGCTCGTCGATCCGCTGTCGACGCCGGTGGCGCGCGCGCTCGTGCAGCGCGCGACGGCAGACAAGATCAACATGATCACCGCCTTCTCGGGCCGCAGCGACGCGGCCGACGGCGAGGCCTTCCCCTTCGTCTTCCCGCTCTCGCCCAACTACTGGACGCAGGCGGGTCTGCTGGTCGACTTCTTCCGCAAGACGGATGGCGATCTGAAGGGGAAGAAGATCTGCTACGTGCACATCGACACGCCCTTCGGCAAGGAGCCGATTCCGGTGCTGCAGGCGCTGGCGGAAAAGCAGGGCTTCACGCTCCAGACCTTCCCCTACACGCCGCCGGGCAACGATCAGTCTGCGATCTGGCCGCAGGTGCGGCGCGCCAAGCCTGACTGGGTCGTGTTCTGGGGCGCGGGCGTCGGCCAGACCGTCGCGCTCACTGAAGCCATCCGCAACGGCATTCCCATGGATCGCGTCTCGTCGAGTGTTTGGCTCTCGGAGTCCGACATGGATGTCGTCGGCCGCGAACAGGCCAAGGGCGTGATCAAGCTCGAGCCCTGCGCCTCCGGCCAATCGCCGAAGGTCATCCAGGACATCATCAAGACCGTGATCGAGCCCGGCAAAGGGGCGGGCAACAAGGACAAGGTCGGCACCGCCTATTACAATTACGGCGTCATGATGGGCGCGCTGATGGTCGAGGGCGTGCGCCAGGCATTCGCCAAGGCGCCGAACGGACCGATCACGGGCGAATGGTTGAATGCGGGCCTCACATCGATCAAGGACTTCACCGCCGAAGGCCTGATCCCGTCGACGACAGTGACGCCGCAGGATCACCAGGGCGGCGGCAAGTGCCGCATTGCCCGCTGGGATGGCTCGAAATTCGCGCCGGCGACGGACTGGTTCTCGGCGAACCAGGACGTCGTCTGGGCGGAGATCAAGAAATCGTCGGCCGAGTACAAGGCCTCCGGCAAGTAGCTGCAACGCAAGGCGCGCAATGTCGCTTCTGACGCTGAACAATATCGAGGTCGTCTACGACAGCGTATTTCTCGCGGTCAAAGGCGTCTCGATCGATGTGCCGGACTCCGGGCTCGTCGCGCTGCTCGGCGCGAACGGGGCCGGCAAGAGCACGGTGTTGAAGGCGATCAGCGGCCTGTTGCGCGCTGAGCGCGGCGAAGTCTCGCGCGGGCAGGTCACGTTCCGCGGCGAGGATGCGCTGGCGCTCGACCCGCCGGAGCGCGTGCGGCGGGGGCTGGTCCATGTGTTGGAAGGCCGGCGCGTGTTCGAGCACCTCACGCCGGCCGAAAACCTGCTGGCTGCGACGACGATGCATCGCGACCGCGCCAAAGTGGCGCGTCGCATCGACGAGATGTTCGCGCTCTTTCCTCGGCTGGCTGAGCGCGCAAGCGCCAAGGCCGGCTATCTCTCCGGCGGCGAGCAGCAGATGCTGGCCATCGCGCGCGCGCTGATGACCGAGCCAAAGCTGATCATGCTCGACGAACCGAGCCTCGGCCTCGCCCCGTTCCTGGTGGACGAAATTTTTGACATCGTTCGCAAGATCAATGCGGAATCGGGCGTTGCGGTGCTGCTGGTCGAGCAGAACGCGGTGGCGGCGCTTGATCTTGTGCAATCCGCCTATCTGATCGAACAAGGTCGCATCGTGATGAGCGGCACTGCCGAGGCGCTTCGCTCCAACCCGGACATTCAAGAAGCCTATCTCGCGGGCGGCAAGAGCGTCGATTACCACGCCGTCAAGCACTACCGCAGGCGAAAGCGCTGGCTTGCGTAGATCTGTGTTTTGGGAAACGGCGATGCGGTGACTAGGAGGGGCTGCCGGCGGCTTATCCGCAAAGTCTGCTTTCTGCCCCTCCTGCCGACCCGAAAGTCCGCTGTGGAGGAATTTAACCGCACTACCCGAGTTACGCAACGGATGCCCCCGAAGCGGCCCTTCCCAATTTCCGGCTTGGGTAGATTTTGTTGAAAAAGTCGTTGTTGCTGTCGGCGTGAAGTAAAGTCGTTGTCAGCGGGAGATCGGCTGATGATGGGCGAACAGTGATGCAGAGTGCGCTGTTCTACGAGTTCAACCTCGAGCGTCATGTGCCCGACGACCATCTGGTTCGATTGCTTGATCGGTTCATCGATCTATCGGCAATCCGTGCGCATCTCCGGCCGTATTACAGCGAGATCGGTCGCCCTTCGATCGATCCGGAGCTCATGACCCGGATGCTCCTGCTCGGCTATTACTTCGGCATTCGTTGCGAACGGCGGCTGTGCGAAGAGGTGCATCTCAATCTGGCTTACCGCTGGTTTTGCCGTCTCGATCTTGACTGCGACGTTCCGAACCACTCGACGTTTTCCAAGAACCGTCATGGCCGCTTCCGCGACAGCGACCTGCTGCGCGAGTTGTTCGAAGCCACGGTCCAGCACTGTGTCGAGGAGGGTCTCGTCGGCGGCGAAGGGTTTGCAGTCGATGCGAGCCTCATCAAAGCCGACGCAAACAAGCAGCGGTCGGCGCCGAGCCGGTTGACTGGGAGGCGCTTGCGCAAACGCGCCGCTCGGTTCGGGGGTATCTCGACGCGCTCGATGACGCGGCCTGGGGCGCCGCCAGCGAGGCGAAGCCGAAGTATGTGTCGAGGTCTGACCCGGCGGCCCAATGGACCGGCGCGATGAAGGGACCCGCCTTCTTCGCTTATGCGGCCAACTACCTGATCGACCTCGACCATGCCGTCATCGTGGATGTCGAGGCGAGCCGCGCCATTCGGCAGGCGGAGGTCGGCGCCGCGCAGACGATGATCGAGCGTGTGGACGAGCAGTTCGAGCTCTACACTAAGCGCCTGGCGGCCGACACCGCCTATGGAACGGCAGATATGCTCGGCTGGCTCGTCTACGAACGTGGGATCGAGCCGCACATCCCAGTCTTTGCCAAGTCCCAACGCGTCGACGGAACTCTCAGTCGAGCCGACTTTGTCTTCGACCACGCCCGCGATCTATACACCTGCCGCAAGGCAACGAGCTGACGCAATATCGCCGTCAGTTCGATACGCCACGAGACGGCGTCGATGCAGATGGCTTCATGCGCTACCGGTCGAGCAAAAGCGACTGTGATCCGTGTCAGATGAAGCAGCGATGCTGCCCGAACTCGCCTGGGCGTAAGATATTGCGTTCGATCTACGAGGGCGCCCGCGACATGGCGCGTGATATCGCTGCAACGGACGCGTATGTTGCCTCGCGGCGCCAACGCAAGAAGGTCGAGATGCTCTTTGCGCACCTCAAGCGCATCTTGCGGCTCGACCGATTGCGCCTGCGTGGACCTAATGGCGCCCGGGACGAGTTCCATCTCGCCGCCGCAGCACAGAACCTGAGGAAGCTGGCCAAGCTGATCCCGATGCCGACGTGAACTGCACCCCATTTTGACCGGACACCCGGCATAGCCGATAAGGCATAGGCATATGCCTATGAATACGACTATGACGATGCCTCCGAATGAGCCTCATTCCAGGGTTGAAGTGATTACGTCGGTTCAGCGCCGACGCCGATGGTCGGCGGCGGAGAAGGTCCGCCTCGTCGAAGAAGCGATGCAACCGGGAATGAGCGTGTCGTTCGTGGCCCGGCGCGCCGGAATCGCGCCCTCCCAACTGTTCGCATGGAAACGCCGGATGCTCGAAGGCGGCCAGGTCGCGGTCGAAGCCGATGAAGACGTCGTTGGCGCCTCGCAGGTGCGCGATCTCGAGAAGCGGGTCCGCGAACTCGAACCTCTGCTCGGCCGCAAGACCATGGAAAACGAGATCCTCAAGGAAGCTCTCGCCCTGGCGCGCCCAAAAAAACCGACGTCGCCGCTCGTCTCGTGGAATCCGCGCAAGGGCGGTTCCCAATGAAGACCGTCGCAGAGACCCTGGGCGTGGCCCGCTCCAATCTGATCGAACGACGCGCGGGCGTCGCAAAGCCGCGTGGCCGGTATCGCAAGGACGAAGACGCCGCGCTGCTGCCGCTGATCCGCGCCATCGTCGATGAGCGCCCGACCTACGGTTATCGGCGGGTCTGGGCGCTCCTGAACCGACGGCTGCGGGTCGCTGGCAGGCCGGAGGTCAACAGAAAGCGCGTCCTGCGGATCATGCAGGTCGAGCGCCTGACCCTCGAACGGCATACTGCGCGCCGTCCCGGCCGCACGCATGACGGCGCGGTCGTGGCGCTGCGTTCGAATATCCGTTGGTGTTCCGATCATCTGGAAATCCACGCCCGCAATCGCGAGATCGTCCGCGTTCTCTTCGTGATCGACGCCTGCGACCGCGAGATCATCGCCTGGTCTGCCGTCGCCAACGCCGGCGTCTCCGGCGAAATGGTGCGCGACCTCATGGTCGCCGCGGTCGAACGGCGCTTCGGCGCAACGCGAACGCCGCATCCCATCGAATGGCTGTCGGACAACGGCAGCGCCTACATCGCAAAGGATACAGCCGACATGGCCCGCGCCCTCGGCCTCAGGATGCTGTTCACGCCGGTGCGCAGTCCGGAAAGCAACGGCATGTCCGAGAGCTTCGTCAAAACGCTGAAACGCGATTACGCCCGGTTGAACGTCCTGACCGACGCCGACGCCATCCTTGCAATGCTGCCCAACTGGATCGAGGATTATTGCGAGGTCCACCCGCACTCCGGCCTGAAGTTCCGATCGCCTCGGGAGTTCATCCACCTCAGTGCTTAGCCCAGCCAGCCAGGTGTCCGGTCAAACGGGGTGCACACCACGACGCCCTTGCCGGTGTGAGGAACCCCATGAACCCGTCGCGCGCTCCGCGTGTCAGCAAAACAAGCAAGTTTAGCGCCGGCCTTTTTAAATGATATCGGCAAAGAGCGGACTTAGCCTCAGGAAAATTACACCCGTTTGACGGCATTCGCCCGCAGGCTCCATAGGATAAGGAGCGACATTGCCAGCATTGCTATTGCGACGCTGACGAATCCGACCGAAACCAAACTTCCAGTAGCGACGAGGCGGGATGACCTGCTCCCGCAAGCGGTGTCATCCTGCTTGTGCCCACGAGGCCGGCAAATAGCGTAGTGGCCCAGTTCGCAACAGCGCCGTAGATCGCCGTGAATAGATGATGCCAAGCGCACGAGACGAAGTATGGATGTGTGACCAGATTGCTCCGACCGCCACTAGAAGTGTCCCATTCATCAAGCCTTCCAGATGAGCGGAAAGGCCCATACGCGGGTTCGCCAGATTGTTCTGAATAAGGCCTTTTATCAGTCCAAGCAGAAATATCACCATGCCCCACCACATGAGCCGCCGGCCGAGCGCATCAAATAGTTCCATCTGAACGTCTCCCGTTGTCGCGCAGAGAATATTGCGGTCGGACTGTTTGATTTCAACGTCGATCAAGGCGACAGGCGACACGGGATCGCTTGGCCCGCAAGTCGTCGATAGCGCCCGGTTAAGTGCGCGCCGTACGGAGGCCGTCGCTCGCTTTCCCTCAACCAGCGGCTGAGCCTGTCTGCAACAGTCAGTTAGCAGACGCTTTCGATGGGCCAAAGGGCGGCTAGGACACGGCGTTTTCTCTGAGCCTCTTCGCGGCCCTGATTCATGCACCAGTCGAAATGCATCTGGTAGTTGCTGTACGCCCTTACCTTGCGGTTCACGGCCAGGAATATATCGAGCGCAAAACCGCGAGCGAGGCTACCGCCCACACGCAGGCCCGATTTCGAGCCGACTGGACTGCTGCCGGTTTGGTGGACAAGCCCCGCCCATCCTTTGAGCATAGGAGGCAGCTTGTGAGTACCCCGAGATTTACCCCCGAGTTTAAGGAAGAAGCCGTCAAGCAGGTCAGGGATCGCGGCTATGGCGTGCCGGAAGTCGCCGCCCGCATTGGCGTTTCCGCGCACAGTTTGTACAAATGGGTCAAGGCGGCTTCGCCGGATAAATCCGAAGAGCAATCGAAGGAACTGCTCGAAGCGAAGAGCGAGATCCTGCGCCTGCGGGCTCAGGTACGGCGGGTGGAAGAGGAGCGTGATCTCCTAAAAAAAGCCGCGCGGTACTTTGCCAGGGAGCCCGAGTGAAGTACCGCTTCATGATCGAACATCGGGCAGAATATCCCATCACTTTGATGTGCCGTGTGCTGCGCGTCGCCCGCGCCGGTTTCTATGCATGGCTTCGGGAGTCCGTTTCTAATCGTGCGCGCGAAGACGCCCGTTTGCTGGATCTGATCCGTCACTCTCATGCCGCCAGTCACGGCGTCTACGGCGCCCGGCGCGTGTTCGGCGATCTGCGGGAAGTCGGAGAGAGATGCGGCCTGCACAAGATCGAGCGGCTGATGCGGTCCAACGCGTTGCGGGCGCGGCCTCGCCGCCGTGGCCTTCCGAAGGACGAGGGCGATCGGTCGATCGCGGCCGTGGCGCCGAACGCGCTCGACAGGCAGTTCACCGCCGATCAGCCGAACCGCAAGTGGATCGCCGACTTCACCTACGTGTGGACGGCGGAGGGCTGGCTTTACGTCGCCGCCGTGATCGACCTGTTCTCGCGAAGAGTCGTCGGCTGGTCGATGAAGGCGGACATGACGGCGCAGCTCGTCACCGAAGCGTTGATGATGGCGATCTGGCGGCGCGGCAAACCGGACGCGCTGCTGCATCACTCCGACCGCGGCTCACAATACAGCAGCGATCAGTTCCAGCGACTAATGGCCGACAATGGCGTCATCTGCTCGATGAGCCGCTCTGGCAACGTCTGGGACAATGCGGCGATGGAGAGCTTCTTCTCGTCGCTGAAAACCGAGCGCATCGGCAAGAAGGTTTACCGAACGCGCGACGACGCCAGGGCTTTTGAATGTGACGCCATCTTTTTCTCGAAAGTACCGTACCAAGTCAGCCCTAGTAATACCCTTGCCTGATCGGTAGGGAGAAGATCCCCTTTCCGCAATTTTCACGAGTTGGCCGTGGACGTCCGTCACGACCTTGAGCGCCGTGGCCGCGCTGGCGGCCGCCTGTTCTGCGCGCAAAGCCCGCAGAAGCGCCGCCCGCATTGCAGAAATCCCGGGTCAACTCTCAGCGAAAATCAACAATCAGAGACACCAAATTACTGAAAACGATCTTCGAGATATGTCTTCCCTTACAATAACGCTACCTCTTCCTAGGGTGATAGTCGCTGAAAAGCCTTTCGTGAATACGGCGCTGCAGGCCGGGCTTTGAAAACAGTACGGCACCCAGCTGCCCACATCCATCTTTGAGCTCATCCAGCTTTGAGCACCGATTGCGCTTTGCTTTCTGAGGTTGCTCGATTGCTAGGCACTCTCAGAGTACGCCCCAAGCTCTGTACCGTCGCTTCCCTGTGGCTTCCCGCAGGCCAAGTTCTGCAACGAGATCTTGCGCCGCGCGGGGCGTGACGGATAGCTCCTTCGCGACCATGCATGCCGAGACGATTGGTCGCGACATCACGTAGTCGACCAGAGCCGGCAACTTCGATGTTGATCGACGGTCCCGGAGTTTTCGTTCGAGCTGTTGGCGCGCAAGCATCCACCGGTCGTGATCCTCGTGCCCTTTCGAAGCGCCCGCTGAAAACGCCTCGATGAAAGCGATGAGGCGCGTGCTGCGATCGCGTGCGCGACGCCGCTCCCTTTGCAACGCGCGAAATCCCGTATTCAGACAAAGGAGGTGACTGCGAGTCTTTCCTCGGCTCCGCAACAGAGCGGACACGAGCAGTCGGCCGAGCCAGGGGGAGTGCTGCAAAGGCACTATCGCGTCCCATGCCTCGAGAGCGATCGCTGCAGCGAGAACTGGAGGCAGATCACTCGTGCGCCGAACAACGTCCCTCCATTCCTCCAGCTTTTCGTCTTCATCCCAATCGGGATCATAAATGACCGGATCCCGAGATCTTGTGCCTGACAAAAGCTGTTGGCTTCGCGCAACCGCGGCGTCGAGTGCAGCGAACTCGTCGGCTAGATCGAGATCGTCTCGCTCCTCCGCCTCAAGCAGGTCGTCGTCGTGTTCGCCCTCGGGACCGCCGGTCCCGCTGCCCTGCCCGGCTGCAGAGCGCCCTCTCAGTGCGTCCAGTCCTTCTCGCGATAATGCCCAACCGGGCTCAGCATCGAGGATCCGGCGACGGGCGCGCAGGACGATATGGGCGCGGGTGATCTCGTGCGTCGGCGTCCGGACGTCCATGCGCTCGTTGTGGAGCACGAGGTCTTCGACGTGGACGAGCTCGCCAGCGAGCCAGAGACTGTCACAGGCGTCGGTGAAGTGGGTACGGGCGATCCAGCCGTCCCGGATAGAGCTTCTGGACAGCCGTTCGTCGAGCCTTGCGACGGCATCTTCGGCGGCCGCAAGGGGTGTCGGTTTTAGTTTAAAAGTGCAATTTTACATTCTGCTTTATTTTCAATGGATTGCTCTCGCTTTGGCCCCCGTTTTTCAGCTTAAAAGTGCAATTTTCTCCCAAATTCATTGGTCAGCCCCTCGTGCTGCTGCGGGGGACATCGGCCCGCCCTGCAAACTGCGCAAACGCGCTCATGTCAGACGACGCGAAAATCCGCTGCAAATCATTTGGGACCTCTGGCTCGGGCCAGGGTGGCCGCATCATGTCAAAGAAAACATCGGCCCGCGGTCGATCCCAAACGGCGGCGACTAGTTTGTGGCCGCGCGACAATCGAGGTTGGAAGCTTCAACCTGAATTAGCGACATATTAAGCATTGAACTTCTGAATACTTATGATTCTCGACTCATTGCGAGCGAACCATGGCGAACTCCGACCCTCGACGCCGACGCACTGCAACGAGGCCATCCAAGGCGAACGACGATCTTGAGCGGGCAAAATGCATTGCTCGCGAGATGCAGAAAATTCTGGACGCACCCGGCCCGCGCGAATCGGCAGTCGCCCGCGCCGCGGAACGGCTCGGCAAAACTTCGCGGCACATCTACACGCTCCTCGAACGCTATCGTGATGAACGCACCGCATCGTCGCTCTTGCGAAAGAGCGGCCCGCGGCCGAAGCGCCTTTCCGCGGAAATCGAGGAAATTATCGCAACCAACCTGCGCGAGCGTTGGAACACCCTGGAGGCTCCGGACCTTTCGCGTGTAGTCAGCGAGATTGCCGCCCAATGCGCGGAGGCGGGTTTGCCGCCACCTTCTTATGTCACGGTCCAAGACCGCATCCCAATTCTGTTCACGCCAGAGCAAATCGCCAAGAAACGCTCCAGCAACGCAAACGATGTTCGACGCCTCAAACCACGTCCCGGATACATTACCGCAGGGGGACCTTTGGCCGTCGGCCAGATCGACCATACCCCGACTGACATACATTTTGTGGAAGTGGTCGATGCTACCGGCGCTTTTGTTGGACGCCCGAACATGACATTCGACGTCGACGTCTTTTCCAAGTGCATCCTTGGATTTTGCCTCTCCCTCGAAAAACCTAGCACCCTTTCAATCGCGCTTTGCATGGCTCATTCCATTTGCAAGAAAGACGATTGGCTCAAGTCACGTGGGATCACAAAGCAATGGCCCACTTATGGGAGGCCGAAGCGCGTGTTGGTCGATTCAGGCCCCGATTTCAGAGGCGCCGCATTCGATAGAGGCTGCGCCGAGTACAACATCAAAATCAAGTTTCGCAATCGGGGCACCGTTCATACAGGTGGCGTCGTCGAGCGGCTTCTCGGGAAAATCAACCGATACATTGGCAAAAATGATGGAGGCGCCGGTCGCTCGGTGGCCGACCGGAACGGTTACCCGTCCGAAAATCGCGCCTGTCTGACGTTCGACGATCTTGAGCGCTGCGTCGCGTTGGCGATCATCGACCACAACGAAGAAATGAACAAGCGGACGCTCAAGGTGCCCATCAAAGAATGGAAGGCGCACGTTGCGAACCAGTCTGACTTCTCCGACGAGCCGCAAGCCGTCCTGTTGAATTTTCTGCCTCAAACGCAGCGGGTATTGACCCCGCAGGGTCTAGCGATGTTTGCACTGGATTATTACTCGCCCTGGCTCGGGGTCTTCGTGCCCCAGCGCGATCGCTTGGACCCCCTCGACGTTCGATGGGATCCGCGCGACATCAGCCACATTTATGTCCGCAATCCGGAGGACGGCAACTTTCGCCCAGTCGAACGGCGCGATGGCACCAAGGATTCGATCACCCTGTGGCAGCACCAGCGTGATCGCCGTAACAAACGGGCGGAAAATACGCGAACTCCAATAGAGAAAATGGCGATACCCCGCGAGATCGATGAAATTGTCAGCGCCGCACGAAAGAATAAGCCGAAGCTAACAAAAATGCGCAAGTCTGAAGCCCGGGCCCTTGTGCGCGCCAGGCACGCAGCAAAGGCTCCAAAACCCTATCAGAGCATGAAGGCTCCCGAGCAGCCCACCGCGCCACATCCTTCCAGACCAAAGCGCGTCCTGCCGCTGGACGAATGGTGAGCGAGTTGTACGAGCACTTGTCCGACCCTGCACGCAAGATGATGGCGTCCCCGATTCCAGCGCGCATCGCTTTCATCGAAGCACCTCGATGGATAGGGACAGATGCTGCACTGGCAGCGCATGAGAGATTGCAGAAACTGCTAGGTCGTCCGCCGGGACTTCGGACCAAAGGACTTCTGTTGGTCGGGCCTTACTTCAATGGCAAGACCATGATCGCAGAGCGCTTCATACTGCAACATCTGAAGTCCGGAGATAAACGGAAAGTGTGGGTAGTGCAGGCGCGAGAGGGCGCTGGTCTCGGTCATTTTCTTTCGGGAGTCATCACGGATATGAAGGCTCCCGAGTCACCTCGGTCGACCTTGGCAGGGATGGTAACGCAGATAGATGCGCTCTTCGGGACTCTAAAACCGCGTATCGTATTTTTCGATGAATTTCACAATGCTTTGCGAGGTCGCGCCAAGGACGTCAGCGCGATTTTCGCATTCCTGCGACGCATTGGTCACGACTATGACATTTCCCCGGTCCTGATAGGAGATATCACTGTCTATGATTACATAAACGCCACAAAGGAAATGGCGTCCCGATTCAAATGCATTCCCATCCCCCGATGGAAATATGATGACTCCTACCTCGCTCTCCTGGATACGCTCGAGACAGCAATGCCTCTTGCTCGCCCATCGGAACTATCTTCAGAGCGCCTCGCTCGCCGCATTTTCGACATGTCTGAAGGTCTCATCGGCGAAAGAGTGGACATTGTTGCAGAAGCAGCAGTAGCTGCAATCCACTCCGGAAAAGAGCGCATAACATTAAGTGCGCTCAACACGCTCAAACATATGCCGGCATCGCACCGTCCCGGATCCTTGCTTCGCGACTCGCTTCTTTAAAGCAATGCGTGACACCGGCGAAATTGACATCGAAGTGATGCCACAGCTAGCGACGGCCATATCGGATCGCTGGCCGATTTCCGTTTTGCCGGCGCGTGACGAGCTCTTTTCCAGTTGGTTGCATCGGATCGCATTTGCGCATGGCCTTTCACCCCGGCACTTTGGTTACGCGCTGGGGCTCGAATCACAAAATTGGTCCGCCCATCTAAGCAACGTGGCGCCTGCACATTTGTTCAAACTGTTGAGCCGGCAAACCGGCGTAACAGTCCTTCGCATGACGGCGATGACTATCGGCATTGAAAATTGGCTGCCAATGGCTTTGCCGATGCGCTGGCGGGTGACCAATCGCAACAGAGCCACGTGGCTTCAGTTCTGTCCCCATTGCCTTTGCGAAGACCAAGAGCCGTATTTTCGCCGTCGATGGCGAAGAGCGACATGTATCATGTGTCCCGACCACAATCGTGGTCTGGTCGATCGATGCCCAAACTGCCGAAGCGGAATTCTGTCAAGCGATCAGGGAACCGTGCTGCCTCTGCACTTCTGCGCTGAATGTCGCTTCGATCTGCGCCATGCCAATGGGCCTGCTACCAACTGCCGCACGCGTAAATCTTGCGAATTGATCGACGCGCTGGTGGCAATGGAAAGCGTGTGCGGCATCTTTGGAACGACCGCCTTGGCTTCTCTAATTCAGGCTCTACCTTCCGTGCAGCGACGAGCAACAGAAGCAAACTTCATCGGCCTGTCGACAAATGCGCGGCTGCGATGCCTCGGCAATCTTGAGGTCAACCTGAACAAGTATCTGGCGACTGATCCAGAGCCTGCAATTGCGGCACGAAGGCGATCGATGATTGCCGCCGTGCGACCGCTTCAATCACACCAACCGCTGGTCAGGCGGCGCGCGAGTTCTCTTACTGGCGGGTCGAAGCCGTCTCTACAAAAGCCGAGCGACAAAAGTGCGCAACGAGTCGATCTGTCTACTCTGATATCGGCATACCACGCCATGACCGCTCGTAGATCTAAGAAAACTTCCGCATAAGCGGTGCGACGCCTGAAGGCAGATACGACCTCGAGTGCATTCTTTCCGGGAATAGCAGCGACGAAAGTTCTACGAAAGCCAGTTCTGACAGGTCGCTATCTTCAAATGGACAATCGCCAATTAAGCTGCTGCAGGTGCGACCACCGTCCGGTCGAGAGCTCGCCCACCGCAATGCGTTCGGGACTTAGGCTGGATCATTCGTCGAAATGACTGAGCGCACAAACTCCACCTCCCCGCGCCGTCGCACAGGCAACCGCCGACCTATGTTCACTATCCGGATCTTCGTGACGCCGGCCAAATAGTCATCGCAATAGCCGCAACGCGTTGACAGTCACCAGCACGGTCGCCCCGGTATCTGCGAGAATGGCGGGCCAGAGGCCGGTTATCCCGGCGATCGTGGTCACGAGAAACACCGCCTTGAGGCCGAGGGCTATCGTGATGTTCTGGCGGATGTTGCCCATTGTGCGCTTGGACAGATCGATCATGGCGGCCACGTCGCCGACGCGGCCGTGAAGGACGGCCGCATCGGCTGTTTCGAGCGCCACGTCTGTCCCGCCGCCCATGGCTATGCCCACATTGGCCGCCGCGAGTGCGGGCGCATCATTGATGCCGTCGCCGACCTTGGCGACGTTGAACCCCTGGCCTTGCAACTCGCCGACAATCCGCAGCTTGTCCTCGGGCAGAAGCCCGGCGCGCACCTCGATGCCGAGTTGTTTGCCGATCGCGTCGGCTGTGCGCTGATTGTCGCCCGTCAGCATGACCGTCTTGACGCCAGAGTCCGTGAGCGCCTTGAGACCTGCCAGCGCGTCCGCGCGCGGCTCATCGCGCAGCGCGATTGCGCCGGCAATGCTCTTGTCCACTATCAGCACGGAAACGGTCTTGCCTTCGTCGTGCAGCGCCGTGATGCGGGCCGTCTGGTCGGGTGAGAGCGCTACGCGCTCGCCTGCCGCCTGCATCGAGCCCAGAAACACCGCCTTGCCGGCCACGGTCGCTGCAACGCCCTTGCCGCCGATGGCCGCGGCGTCGGTTGTATGTGGCGGATTGATCTTTTGCTCCGCTGCCTTGGCAAGGATCGCGCCCGCCAGCGGGTGGCTCGAGCCGACTTCGAGCGCAGCCGCGAATTTTAGCACATCCGCCTCGCTCCGACCGTAGCCGATCACATCCGTCACCTTAGGCGCGCCTTCGGTCAATGTGCCCGTCTTGTCGAACGCCACAGCGGTGATCTTGCCGAGGTTTTCCAACACAGCGCCGCCCTTGAGCAACAGGCCGCGCCGCGCGCCCGCCGACAGTGAGGCGGCGATGGCCGCAGGCGTCGAGATCACCAGCGCGCAGGGGCAGCCGATCAACAGGATGGCGAGGCCCTTGTAGACCCACGCCGCCCAGGCGCCGCCGAACAACAGCGGCGGAACGATCGCGACCAAAGCCGCGACCGCCACGACGGCCGGCGTGTAATAGCGCGAGAAACGGTCGATGAAGCGCTCGGTCGGCGCCTTGCTCTCCTGCGCTTCCTCGACCAGCTTCACCACGCGCGCGATCGTGTTGTCGGCCGCTGCCGCCGTTACCTTCACGCGCAATGCGGCGTCGCCGTTGATCGCGCCAGCGAACACTTTGGCGTCCACGCCCTTGCGCACCGGGATACTCTCGCCGGTTATCGGCGCTTCGTCGATCGCGCTTTCGCCGGAAATGATCACGCCATCAGCAGGTATCCGGTCGCCCGGACGCACGAGGATCGTCGCGCCGACCGCAACGTCTTCGGCTGGTACTTCCCGTGTCTGGCCGTTCTCTTCGAGCCACGCAGTCTTGGGAACCAGCTTGGTCAGGGACTGGATGCTGGCCCGCGCCTTTCCAGCCGCCACGCCTTCCAGCAATTCGCCGATCAAGAAGAGGAAAACCACCGCGGCCGCTTCCTCGCTCGCGTGGATGACGACCGCGCCGATCGCCGCGATGCTCATCAGCATTTCGATGGAAAACGGCGTGCCCGCGAGCGCCGCCATCACGGCGCGCCGCGCAATCGGGATCAGGCCGACCAGCATTGCGGCTGTGAAGGCGTAGGCCTCAAGCGTGGGAAACAGCTTTCCGATTCCATAGGCCGCCGCCACAGCGCCGCCGCAAGCAATCGTCAGGCGTCCTTTCTTGCTGCGCCACCAGGGACCCTCGGTCGGACCATGGTCGTGTCCGTGCAGTCCCCCGACCTCCTTGGCCGCGCGCCCGCTATGGTCATGCCCTTCGTGATCATGCCCTTCGTGATCATGCGCGCCGTGCGCATGATCGTGCCCATCGTGATCATGGTCGCAATGCGCGTGCGAAGGCGTGGGCACTGTTCCGGCCGAGAGCGGAGCAATCGCGTAGCCCAAGCCAGTCACTTTCTTCTCGATCGCTGCCAGATCGCTGGCGCCGTCGTGGCTCACAGTCATCGTGCCCGCCGTCACGGATACCGCCACGCCGGAAACGCCGGGCATACGCCGCACTGCGGTGTCGATCTTGGTCGCGCAGCTCGCGCAATCCATGCCCTCGACCCGGTAGCGGGTCTGCGTCGCGGAATCGGTCATCATAAAATCCTTGCCTTGCTGATCATGACGCTACATCCTCTAGCCACTAGAGGAGCAAGCGAATTGATACAGGGCGTCCCAATCGGCGAGGCGGCTAAGCACAGCGGCGTGAAGGCGCCGACCATCCGCTATTACGAGCAGATTGGGCTGCTGCCGGCCCCACCCCGCAGCGAGGGTAACCGCCGCCACTATGGCGAGGCCGACTTGCGTCGCCTCGCCTTTATTCGGCACGCGCGGGAATTGGGATTCGAAATCGAGGCGATCCGCACATTGCTGACATTGCAGGACGACCCCAGCCAACCCTGCGCGAAAGCCGATCGCATCGCCAAGGCTCGCTTGGCCGATGTCGAGCAGCGCATCCGCAGCCTCAACGCGCTCAAGGCCGAACTTGAATTGATGGTGGACGGATGCAGCCACGGACATGTCGCAACGTGTCGAGTGATCGAGGTCCTGGCTGACCACGGCAAATGCGCGAACGCCAGTCATTAACCGAGCATGTACATCGCGGCGCGCACCTTTTCTTGTGTTGGCGCGGTCGACCTCTAATGCCGCTTCCGAATATAGGTAACAAAGAGACGACCGTTGCTCATGCCAACCCTGACATCAATGGCGTCTCCAACCTTTCGCACGGAAATATCCAAATCGTCGGCAACGTCGAGCGTCATCGTCATGGCCGGCATCCCGGCAGAAGGCGCCGGAACGTGTGTAATTCGAATCCGCCGCCTGGCTCGATCGACGGCCCCGACCTTCGCTGAAATCCAAGGCTCTTCATGGGGCGCGTCGGAGGCCGCCTTGCGCCGTTGCACATATTCATAGAAATCGAAAATATTCGGCTTGGCGGCGACCGCACCTTGCGCAGCGAGGCCCGCCGCAAGCGCAAGGATGAAAGCTCGCTTCGACAGGTGCATCTTGTAACTCCCTTTGTTGACGAACAATTCGAAGCGGCTTGCTGGGTCAAAGGTCCGATCGCTAGCCCGACGGGTCGAGCACCCCAAGCGCCGCGGTTGCCGCCAAGACAACAAGCCCGAGCACCTGCTCTGCGACTATGCTGCGCGTTAGAGCGGGCACAGCCGTTGCCTCGCCTTTGGACAAGCGCGGCATCAGAACGAAGCGGTTGAGGCAGGCAAGAAGCAGCATGCCGGCGACAAGCGCCAGTTTCAGCACGAGCGCTTGCCCCCAATCCGACACAGCAACCAAGGCCGGCGCGGATGCGCTGTGGGCTATCGTGTTGATCGCTCCGCCGACGATGATCGCGACGACCGCCACAAGGCCGACTGTTGAAAAGCGTGTCAGAACATCTTCGGTGTCACGACAGTCGATCCATCTGGACGCAGGCAATCCCTTCATGACGATCAAGAGCGAGACCAGGCCACCGAACCATGCGCCAGCGCCGATCACATGTAACGCATAGGCGACCGCTACCCCCCAGCGCGCCGGCGCGGCCAGCGAAGCGACATGGCCGACCCAGGCCTGACTGACGAGAAGCCCCGCGCTCAACGCCGCGACGGCTGCGGATGCGCGCAGCCTCTTCGTGACGATGATTGTCAGCGCCAAGGCGAGTACGATCGCGCCCCGCGCAATCCAAGCGGCCCCGAAGCTCGTATCGAACAGGAAGCTGCGCCAGGCCTGCCCGTCCCAAATCGCCGCGCTTTCACCCGCCATATTGGCGAGCGTTGCGCCGGCCCAACCGGCGGTCGAGAACAGCGCCAATATGCCGCCAGCGATCGCTAACGCCCGCGTCGCCGGCTGCGCCAGATAGGCGCGTCGCGTGGTTGCCGGCGCATAAAATGGGAATAGCGCCATGCCGAATAGCCCGGCGACGGCAACAAAATTCAGCCAGCGCGCGATGACGAGTACGGTCCAGATGCCGTTCACGGCACGACCTCGAAGCTGAAAGCGCCCTCCATCTTGTGCGAGTCGGCGGCGGTTATGCGCCACCGCACCTTGTAGGAGCCAACAGGCAACGCCTTCAGGCGCACATGAAGAAGCGCCTTGTCGGCTCCATCCAGCGTCGGCTTGCCCTCCTCGAAATGCGTCCCTGCACCGTCAACGACTTCGATCCTGTTAAAGACGGGCTCTATCTTCTCTGAGAACCAGATCGACACATTCTCGGGCGCTTTGATCTTGGCGCCGACCTTCGGCGTTGAACGCACTAGCATCGGATGGGCGGACGCCGCCACAGGCGAAAGCGCGAGAGCGCCAACCGTTGCCAGAGCTGAGAGATGGAAATTCATGGTCATATGTCTCCGGAATTCGAGTGGATGGCTGGACAGCTTCAAGGCGCGTCGGTCCCGAACAGCCGGCCCTTGACCTGATCGAAATGCCGCGTCGGATCGTAGTTCTGCGTTACCAGCCCAAGATGGGTGGCTGTCAGCCGTCCCATAGCCGCGAGGATGGCGTAGGACGCGACGACCCGCTCGCGTTGGGCCATGACGAGCGCGACGCGGGCGTTGAGCAGGTTCTGCTGCGCCGTCAGAATGTCGAACGTCGTGCGTTGTCCAACCAGCGCTTCCCTGCGGATGCCCGCGAGCGCTATCTCGGCGGCCCTGACGGCGGCTCCGGTGGAATCGATTTGTGAGCGCGCGGCCTGCAACTGCGCCCATGTTGTGGCAATGGCGGCGCGGACCTGATCGCGCCGCAGATCGACCACAATTCGCGCTTGCCCGAGTTGCTCCTTGGCCTGCCGGATCGACGCGTATTCTGCGCCGCCCTGGTAGATCGGGATGTTGATCTGGCCGAAAATCGCCGCGCTGAACGATTTCTTGCCGGTCATGCCTTCGACGTCGAGATCGCGATTGACGGCGCCCGCAACCGAAGCGGTCGGGTAGAGCGCGGCTTCAGCCACCCTGATCGCCGCCTCCGCCGCATCAGCGGCGTGCAGCGCGGCGGCAAGGGCCGGATGTTCCCGCTGACCGGTTTCGATCGCGAGTTCGACCCGTTTCGGCAGAAGCGCTTCAACACTCTTGGCGGGTTGCAGCGCGCGAGGCTCAATACCGACGATCTGCCGGAACGTCGCCATGCTGGCCTGAAGCGCGCCCCGCGCTGCAAAGAACTCGGAGCGCCCTTGCGCAAGCGCCGCATCGGCCTGCGCCATGTCGGTTCCTGTCGCCTGCCCGATCTTGGCGAGGGCGCTGGTTTGCCTGGCCTGCTCCTTGAGTGTCTCGATGTTAGCGCCACGCAAGCCGAGAATCGCGGTGTCGCGCAGCACGTCCATGTAAGCGGTTGCGCCGCTCATCAGTGTATCCTGCTCTACGCCGCGCAGGTCCTCGCGACCGCCGAGCACCTGCGACTCCGCCTGCCGCAAGCTGTTCAGCGTCTTGAAGCCGTCGAAAACGGACTGGCTGACGCTGACGCCATAGCCGCGCGGATAAGACCGAAATTTCTGGCCGCGCGGCGGCTTCATCGATTCATCTTCCGCAGGATCGGCGCCCGGATCGGGAGTCGCTTTTCGTGACGGCGGGTCGCGCTGATACAGGTAGGAGCGGCCGGCATATCCTGTCAGTCCGATCCTCGGCAGCCAGCCGGCGCGCGCTCTAGGCACGTTCTCGTCGAGGCCACGCACTGCGGCGCGCTGCTGATTGAGGTTGGGATTGGCGGCATAGGCGCGCGCCAGCGCGCCGGACATAGTTTCGGCATAGACGGGAACGCTTGTCGCCGTGCAGATAGCTAGAATTGCAAGCACATATTGACGCGAGCGCGACAATCGCCGAGCGGCCATGTGCTGCGAGGTCGTCATCAGGCGAGCCTCTTTCGTATCGTGGAAAAGATGCTCTTGGCGGCGCCCCGCATCGACCGCTTCGCGCGCTCGCGGGCGTCAATGACGCCGAACAGAACCGAAGGCCGCGTCATTGTCGAAATCAACAGGTCGGCGATCCGGATACGGCCGCGCCAAACGCGCAGCATTGTCAGATCGTCAGCCGCCGCGCAGGAATCGATCGAATCGATCTCGCCGCTGTCCCGGAGCGCTTCCGACAGCTTGACCAGCATCATCAAGCCCGGCGAATATTTCGCGAAGCGTTCGTCGTAGGCCGTCTTCCAGAAAGCGGCGACGCGGGACTCGACTGGCAACACGCTCATGGCGATTGGGCGCCCTGCAAGTTCCAAACTCGCAATGAGACAGCAGCCTCGCTCCGCGAGCCCATTCACGATTGCGCGGGCAAATCGCTCGACCGACTCATCCTTGGCCAAGGCGGTGCCGCGCTCGCCTTTCCAGCCCATCGCCTCAAGCTCAAGAAATTGCTCGAGAGCTGCAGTCAATCGCTTGGGATCGCGGTGAATGTGGAACGACAGATCGCCCTGGTTCGACAGTTGCGTCTCGTGGCGGGCGAAGGATTTCAGGGTCTTGCGCGAAAACCCAACTCCGGATGCGTCGGTCGGCAGGAATTGTGACCGCTCATGGCCACCCATCGGCCTGGCCGCGCCGCATAGGCGCCGGGCGCGCGCAACGGTCATGCGCGCAAATTCGCCGTCAACGCGGATCGCGGGTATCAAGATCGCGCATCGACTGGGGCGCAAACTTGCCAGCCAGTCCAGCGCCGCGTCGAACGCTCCCTTGAAATATCGTCTGTCCAGAAGAGGCGTTCCAGCCGCCAGGTATTTGTGGCTCCATATGCGCACGGTCCGGCGTCCCGACCGCAAGTCGCGCGCCACAAGAGGAAGAACGCCGACCAATTGCATTCGCCCTTCGACCATTCGGCGAATGACGACGAACACGGGCGCCTCACCAATTCCGCAGTTCGCGGCGGCCAGGGCGAAATCCGGTCCAAAAAACACGTTGGGCTCGATCGAGCGGGACGATAGGGCAAGCCACTCCCCCCGATGCGCCGCGACCTGCCGCTGGTCGAGCGCCTCGACCCGATATCCATGCGCATTCACGAACACCGACGCGCGCCGGCCGCGCCGGCGTTCAACGGCCACAATGTTGGAGGGCGTCCGAGCGATGCTCATGGCGCCGACTTGATCGAGTCGATCGTGGACTTGCTGTCGGCGCCTTCGCTCGGCGCGACCCCAGGTTTTTCCTCCGACTTCAGCGCGTCCAAGCCGACGCCCGCCGCGACCGCCGGTTCGAGGTGTCCGCGGCGACCAGCGCTGAGATGGGCCCAGGCGGGCCGTTCGAACAGAAACGAAGCCCATGTGCCGCGCACGAGCGCTTCGAGCGCCAACGGACCGAGAATTGCGGCGGCCGTCACAATCGCCGCCATCGATCCCGGATCGGAAACGATCTGCGTGCGGACCAACAGGATGCGCGCGACCGCCATCGGGATCGCGAAGGACAGGTAAATCGGTAGCGACTTTCGACCGCAGTACGCAAACCACAAGGCGATCCCTGCGCTGGCCATCAGCGATGCGGCGGCGACGACCGCCAACCCGCCGAGCAATCCGAAAACCAGCGTCAGGCCCGGGATTTCGGTCAGTCCCGCCGCTACAGCCGATTGATGCGCAACCGCCCATGCCGCCAGTCCTGCCAGCGCGGCAAACGGCCGACGCGCGACCCATGCGGCGAAAGCGAATATCGTCGCGCGCGCGGTGTGACCGATCACGAAGTAGACGGAGAACAGGGAAAACGTATCGACGGTCATCCAGCCCGTCATGTCCGAGCCCATCGCGTATTGCCCGCCCTCGGGGAAGCGCGCCGCCAACACGTGCAGGGCGCTTGCGGACAAGATCACGGCGACCGGAGGCAGCCTCCGCGTCAGGCGCGCGACGACGAACAGCAACGGCAGTAATTGGACGAACCAGAGAGAGCTATAGGGGTCGATGATCGCCCAC
>WBZM01001720.1_pt1 | contig 20669 bp, 14 predicted proteins | sample 5204271 | NCBI WGS metagenome assembly WBZM01 (sample SAMN12344346, study PRJNA552823) | activated sludge metagenome | biome: Activated sludge suspended growth; feature: Nitrification reactor; material: Wastewater; isolation source: activated sludge from nitrification reactor of wastewater...
AGATCCTCCAGCGGCTCGCCCCCGCCTTCGCCAAGTCGCTCAACACCGCTGGCCCCGGTTACCTCGCCTACATCCCCAGCGGCGGCCTCCCCTCGGCGGCTGGTGCGGACCTGCTCTCCTGCGCCCTCAACCGCTACATCGGCGTCAACGCCACCGCCCCGGCCCTGACGCAGCTGGAGCGGACGGCCATCACCTGGCTGGCCAGGGAGCTCGGCCTCCCGGAGGGCGCCGGCGGCCTCCTCACCTCGGGCGGCTCGCTCTCGCACCTCACGGCGGTGGTGACGGCGCGCACCGCGAAGCTGCCGGAGGACTTCCTCGCCGGCACCCTCTACTGCTCGGAGCAGACGCACCAGTCGATGGCCAAGGCGGCGCGGGTCGCGGGCTTCCCGGCCCGCGCGGTGCGCCACCTGCCGGTGGACGCGCGCTTCCGCCTGGTCCCCGCGGCGCTGGAGGAGGCCATCGCGCAGGACGTCCGGGAGGGGCGCCGGCCCTTCATGGTCGTCGCCAACGCCGGCACCACCAACACCGGCGCGGTCGATCCGCTCCCCGAGGTGGCGGCCATCGCCCGGCGCCACGGGCTCTGGCTCCACGTGGACGCCGCCTACGGCGGCTTCTTCCGCCTGGCGCCGGAGGGGAGGGTGCTCCTGGCCGGCATCGAGGCGGCCGACTCCATCACCCTCGATCCGCACAAGGGGCTCTTCCTCCCCTACGGCACCGGCTGCCTGCTGGTGCGCGATCCCTCCGCCCTGCGCCGCGCGCACGCGAGCGAGGCCCACTACCTCCAGGACGTCGCCGACGGCGGGGGGGCGGTCTCCTTCACCGACCTCTCCCCGGAGCTCTCCCGCGACTTCCGCGGCCTCCGCGTCTGGCTCCCCATCATGCTCCACGGCCTGGGCGCCTTCCGCGAGCAGCTCTCGGAGAAGCTGCAGCTGGCCCGCTGGGCCCACGCGGCGCTGGCCGACGAGCCGGGGCTCCTCTTCCTCGACGCGCCGCAGCTCTCGGCGCTGGCCTTCCGCGCCCGCCCCCGGGCCGGCGAGACCGATGCGGTCGCCGACGCGCGCTCGGCCGAGCTGATGAAGCGGGTCAACGCGGGGAGGCGCGTCTTCCTCTCCAGCACCGTCATCGGCGGGCGCTTCGTGGTGCGGCTCTGCGTCCTCTCCTTCCGCACGCACCAGGACCGGGTGGCCGAGGCGGTGGAGGCCATCCGCGCCGCGTCCCGCGACCTGGCCTGAGGCTCACGCGTCCGGCGGGTCGGCCCGGCGCGGCGGCCCGCCGCTCGCCACACGCACGCCGAGGAGCACCAGGCCGATGCCCACCGCGTGGTACCAGCGGAAGGCCTCGCCGAGGAGCAGCACCGCCAGGATCGAGGCGAAGGTGGGCAGGAGGTGGAGGAACGGCCCGGACCGCGCCACCCCCACCGCCGCCACGCCGGCGTTCCAGCTGGCGTAGGCCGCCACCGAGGCCAGCACGCCCACGTAGGCCAGCGTCCCGAGCGTCAGCGCGTCGGGCGTGAGCCGGGCCCCGCGCGACCGCTCCAGCGCGTACCAGGGCGAGATCCAGGCGAGGCCCACCGCCACCAGCACGGTGAGGAGCGCCAGCGGCGGCACGCCGGCGGGGCGGCGCGGTAGGAGCGCGGTGTAGAGCGCCCAGGAGAGCACCGCCGCCAGCACCCAGGCGTCGCCGCGGTTGAAGGTGAGGCCGAGGAGCGCCTGCGGATCGCCGCGGGCCACGATGGCCAGCACGCCGGCCAGCGAGACCAGGATCCCGGCCACCTGCCGCCCGTGGGGGCGCGGGGCGCCGACCAGCGGCCCGAGGACCAGGATGAAGGCCGGGCAGGCGGAGTTGAGGAGCGCCGCGTTGGTGGCGCCGGTCTCCTGCAGCCCGACATAGACCAGCAGGTTGAAGTTGCCGACGCCGAGGACGCCGAGGGCCAGCACCGCCGGCCAGGCCCGGCGCAGCGCCGGGACCGCGGCCCGCACCTCGCGCCAGGTGAAGGGGAGGAGCACCGCCAGGGCCACCGCCCAGCGCCAGAAGGCCAGCGCCACCGGCGGGATGTGCGCGTGGGTGGCCCGGCCGAGGACGAAGTTGCCGGCCCAGAGGAGCTGGGCCAGGGAGAGGAGCAGGGCGGGGTGCAGCGCGCGGCGGTGGGGGGAGGCCTCGGACACCGGCGCATCCTGCCACGAGGGCTGCCGCCGCGGGGGCGCGGGGCCTTCTCCCGCGGCATCGCGGTCGGGCGTTGACGGGCGGTGGAGGTGGAGGGGCTGGCGGGGCGCGAAGCCGAGCTGCTGAGCGCGCCCCCTCACCCCAGCCCTCTCCCCCTCCGGGGGAGAGGGAGCAGACGCCCGCGGCGACCCCGACCTCGCACCCGACCTCGACTCCGACCTCGACTCCGACCCCGACCTCGACTCCGACCCCGACTCCGACCCCGACTCCGACCCCGACGCCGACCCCGACGCCGACCCCGACCTCGACCCCGACCCCGACCTCGACCTCGACCCCGACCTCGACCTCGACCCCGACCTCGACCTCGACCTCGACCTCGCCCGCTCACCGCCCACTCACCGCCCCCCTGCGGCGGGCGCCACCTCGTCCCCGTGGGCGTCGCGCCAGCGCCCCGCCTCCTGGTCGGCGGTCCGCCGCTCCTCTGGCGTGAGCGGCGTGTAGGGCCGGTCGTGCGCCCAACCGTACCCCCAGCGGAACCAGGTCGGCAGCCACGGCGTGCCGCCGGCGCGGACGCCCAGGTACATGGTCTCGGCCAGCGCGGCGTCGCCGGTGGCGGTCTCCACGCAGCGCCGCAGCGCCTGGTCCGCCGCCTCCCGCTCGGCGCGGGTGCCGCCGCGCCAGTAGGCGAGATCGTGCTCGACGCAGCAGTGCCGCCAGCTCCGCCCGGTGCCCAGGCCGGCGTCGGGCCAGAGCGAGCAGCCGTCGGTGCGGAAGGGCCGGAGCTGGCGCGGGCCGGCGCAGGCCGAGGCGGCCAGGGCCAGGGCCAGGGCGGCGAGGCGCGCGGCGCGGCGCGCGCGGGGCGAGGCAGGGTGGGGCATGCGCGGCGGCCCGGCCGCCAGATGGGCCTGTACCACGGGGCGAGGTGGCGCGGTTGGGCGTGCGCTGTGGCGCGGCGTCCGTATACTCCCCGGGCACCCCGCGGCCACGCCCCGCGCCGGCGGCGGGCGCAGGGGAGGGTGACCGATGACTCGGATGGCACGCAGCGCAGCGGTGGCGGCGCTGGCCCTGGCGGCCGCCTGGGCCGCTCCCTCGCCGGCCGCCTCCGCGCCCGCCGGCGACCCCGGCGCCTGGGTCCGCCTCCACGATCAGCGCGTGCTGGAGCTGCGCGCCCCGCAGGGCGGCGTGGCGCCCGAGCAGCGGGCCCGCGACGCCACCGCGGCGCTGGCCGGGGCGGTGACCGGCCCGGCCGCGCCCGAACCCTCGGTGGAGGTCGGCCCCGATGGCGCGCTCCTCCGCGTGGGCGGCGCCGCCGTCCTGCTCCTCGGCCCCGCCGACACCGAGGCCGAGGGGATCCCGCTGGAGGACCTGGCGAGCCGCAGCGCCGCCCAGCTCCGCAGCGCCCTGGCGGCCGAGGCGCGCCGCCGCGCCCTGCACGACCTGGTCTACCGCTGGTCGATGGTGGTCTTCACCGGCCTCATCGCGGTCCTGCTGGCCCGCTGGCTGGGGCGCGCCGCGGTGGCCGCGGCGGACCGGCTGGAGGCGCCCGGCACGCGCGTCCCCGGGCTCACGCTCGGCGGCGTGGAGGTGCTCTCGGGCCCGGCGGCGCGCGGCGTGGGCGCGGTGGCGCTGCGGCTCGGCCGCTTCGTGGCCCAGGCCGGCGTGGTCCTGGCCTGGGCGCTCTCGGCCCTGGCGCGCTTCGAGGCCACGCGCCAGCCCGGCCGCGCGCTCCTCGACGCCCTCCTCGGCCCCACCGCGGCCCTGGGGCGCGGCCTGGCCGGCGCGCTGCCGGGCCTCCTCGCCGCGGCGGTGGCGCTGGGCCTGGTGGTGATCCTGCTGCGCGGCGCGGGCGTCTTCTTCGAGGCGGTGGCCCGCGGCGACGCCGAGGTGCGCTGGCTGCCGCGGGAGCTGGCGCGGCCGGTCGGCTGGCTGGCCCGGGCCGGCCTGGTGGTGGCGGCGCTGCTGGCCGGCGCGGCGGCGGCGGGCGGCGAGGGGCTGCTGGCCGGGCTCGGCCGGGCGCTGGTGCTGGCCCTCGGGCTCGCGGCGGCGCCGCTGCTGGCCTGCGCGCTGGCCGGCCTGCCGCTGGCCTTCGGCCGCGCGGTGCGGCCGGGCGACCGGGTGGAGGCGGCCGGGCGCGCCGGGCGGGTGGTGGAGGTCGGCCTCCTCTCGCTGGTGCTGGAGGACGACGCCGGGGCCGTGGTGCGGCTGCCGCACCTCCTCACGCTCCTCGCGCCCATCCAGGTCCGGCCTCGCGGCGCCGGTGAGCCCGGCGCGACCGGCGGGACCGGTGGGAAGGCGGCGCGGTGACCGCGCTCCTGGCCCTCCTGGCGCTCCTCGCCGCGGCCTGGGCCGGCGCGGCGCTGGTGGGGCGCGCCGCCGCCGCCGCCGGGGTGGCCGCGCTCCTGGCCGGCGCGGTGCTCGGCCCGGCCGGCCTCGCCCTGGCCGCGCCCGAGGTGGTCGCGGCCAGCGCGCCCCTCGCCGAGGTGGCGGTCGGCTGGCTGGCGCTGGCCCTCGGCCTCTCGCTGGGGCGCCGCGACGGCCAGGCCATCCGGCCCGCGCGCCTCCTCGGCGCCAACCTCCTCTCCCTCGCCGCCGGCCTCGCCGTGGCGGCGGCGGTGGCGGCCGCCCTGGGGGCCGGGGGCTGGCCGTGGCCGCGCGAGGTGCTGCTGGTGGCGGCCGGGGCGGGCGCGGCGCTGGCGGCCAGCGCGCGCGACACGCTGGCCGGCGTGGTGCGCCGGGCCGGCGCGGCCGGGCCGGTGGCCGACCTCGCCTGCGACCTGGCCGACTCCGACGACCTCGTCCCCATCGCCGCCACCGCGGCCCTCTTCGCCCTCGGCCCGGCGGCGGCCCCGGCGGCGGGCCTGGCCGCCCAGGTCGGCCCGGCCGGCGTGGCCCTGGCCGGCGCCGGGCTCGGCGCGGCCCTCGGCCTGGTCTCCGGCCTGCTGGTCCGCCTCGACCCGCGCCGCGACGCGGCGGCGGCGGTGCTCTTCGGCGTCTCGCTCCTCGGCATCGGCCTCTCGGCCCGGCTCGGCGTCTCCAGCATGGCCACCGGCCTCCTGATCGGCCTCACGGCGGCGCCGCTCTCCGGGCAGCGCGCCCTGCTGGTCGGCCTGGCGGCGCGCCTGGAGGCGGCGGTGGCGCTGCCGGCGCTGCTCCTGGCCGGCGCCATGCTCGATCCCGATCCCGCCCTCCTCGGCGGCGCCCTCCCGGTGGCCGCCCTCGCCGCGGTGGCGGCGGCGCTGGCGGCGAAGCTCCTGCTCGGGCCGGCCCTCGGCCTCGCCGGCGGCGCGGCGGGCCGGGCGGGGCCGGGCCTCGCCCTGGCGCGCCTCTCCCCCGGGAGCTTCGGCGTCCTCCTCGGCCTGGCCTTCGCCCTCCGCTTCCCCGGCGAGGTGGGCCGCGCGGTGCTGGCCTGCGCCGCCGCCGCCTACCTGGCCGGCGAGCTGGTGGCCGGCCCGGCGCTGCGCCGCGCCCTCGGGCGGGCCGGCGAGCTGCCGGCACCGCCGGCCCCCGCGGCGCCGGCGGCCGCGGAGGGATCCCGGTGAGCGCCCCCGGCCCCCACCGCCCCGCCGGCGCGCGCCTCGCCCTCGGCGCCCTGGTCCTCGGCCTGGTGGCGCTGGTCTGGCTGGTCGGCCGGGCCGCCCCGGGCGACGCCGGCCAGGGCGGCACCATCGCGGCCGTCGGCTTCCTGCTCCTCGTCGGCATGGCGGCCGCCCAGGTGACCGAGCCCCTCGGCGTGCCCCACCTCACCGCCTTCCTGCTGGCCGGCATCGCCGTCGGGCCCCACGGCCTGGGCCTGGTGGACCACCACGCCGTCGAGGCCCTGCAGGCGGTCAACGCCCTGGCCCTGGCCCTCATCGCCCTGGCCGGCGGCGCGGAGCTGCGCCTGGCCGGCATCCTGGCCGGGTGGCGCGGCCTGGCCTGGGCCACGCTCACGCAGAACGCCCTCGGCCTCCTCGGCGTGGGGGCGGTCTTCCTCGCGGCGCGCCCCCTCATCCCCTTCGCGGCCGGGCTGGCCTGGCCGGCCCTCCTCGGCGCGGCGCTCCTCTGGGGCGCGGTGGCGGTGACCCGCAGCCCCTCGGCGCTCCTCGGCGTGGTGGCCCAGACCCGCTCCCGCGGGCCGGTCACCAGCTTCTCCCTCAACTTCGTCATGACCTCCGACGTGGTGGTGGTGATCGTGCTGGCGGTGGCCACCACGCTGGCCCGGCCGCTCCTCGAGCCGGGCGCCACCGTCTCGCTCTCGGCCTTCGGCCACCTCGGGCACGAGCTGCTCGGCTCGGTGGCGGTCGGCACCACCCTCGGGCTCGGCCTGGCGCTCTACCTCTGGGCGGTGGGGCGCCACGTGCTGCTGGTGCTGGTGGCCCTCGGCCTGGTCTTCACCCACCTCTTCGCCTGGCTCTCCTTCGAGTGGCTGCTGGTCTTCATCGTGGCCGGCTTCGTGGTGGAGAACCTGACCTCGCAGGGCGGGAAGCTGCTCCACGAGATCGAGCGCACCGGCGAGGTGGTCTACGTGATCTTCTTCGCCACCGCCGGGGCCCACCTCGACCTCGGCCTGGTGGCCACCCTCTGGCCGGCGGCGCTGGTGCTGGCCGGGGCGCGCGCCGCCCTGACCTTCGCCGGCGGTCGCCTCGCCTCGCGCCTGGCCGGCGATCCGCCGGTGCTGGCCCGCTGGGGCTTCGCGGCGCTGGTGCCCCAGGCCGGCCTGGCCCTCGGCATCGCCGCCCAGGTCTCGGCCCAGTTCCCGCAGCTCGGGCCGGCCTTCGGCGCGCTGGTGCTGGCGGTGGTGGCGGTCAACGAGCTGGCGGGGCCGGTGCTGCTCAAGGTGGCGCTGGACCGGGCCGGCGAGACTGGCGCGGCGGCCGACGCCGGGCCGGCGGCGGGCGCCGCGGTGGCGGGGGAGGCGACCCCGTGACCTCGCGCCCCACCACCCCGCCGCCCCGCGGCCCGCCCGGTCCTGGCGGCGACGCCGCGCGCCGCCGGCTCCGGCGCGTCTTCCTCGACGGCTTCAACGCCCTCGACGTGGCCGAGCCGCTCACCTCCTTCGACGCCGACCGCCCGGCCGCCGAGGTGCGCCGCTTCCTGGAGGCGCGCGGCTTCGACCTGGTCGGCGTCCGCCGCGACGGGCTGGTGCGCGGCTACGCCTTCCGCGCGGCGCTGCAGCGCGGCGCGCTCGGCGACCACCTCCAGCCCTTCGGCCCCGACGACCTGGTGCGCGACGACGCCTCGCTGCAGGAGGTCATCGGGTCGCTGGGGATCAACGAGCGCTGCTTCGTCACCGTGCTGGGCGAGGTCTCGGCCATCGTCACGCTGCAGGACCTGGAGAAGCCGCCGGTCCGCATGTACCTGTTCGGCATGCTGACGGTGCTGGAGATGCTGATGGTCCGCGCCGTGGAGGCGGCCTTCCCCGGCGAGGCCTGGCAGGCCCACCTGGCCGAGGGGCGGGTCCAGAAGGCCCGCGACCTCCAGGCCGAGCGGGCCCGCCGCGGCGTGCCGGCCCGGCTCCTCGACTGCCTGCAGTTCTCCGACAAGGGGCACCTGGCCCTGGCGGTGCCGGCGGTGCAGGGGAGCGCCATCGGCCAGCTCTCCGGCAAGGCGCAGAAGCAGGCCATCAAGGAGCTGGAGCTGCTGCGCAACCACCTGGCCCACGGCCAGGAGATCGTGCCGGCCGCCTGGCGCCGCATCGTGGTCTTCTCGGCCAACCTGGACACCCTGCTGGAGTCGCTGTGACCGTCGCCCCGGCGCGCCGGCGGGCCGGCCTCGCCGCCGGCGCGCTGGCCTGCGCCCTCGCGCTGCGGGCCGCGCCGGCCCGCGCGGCCGGACCGCCGCCGGCGCCCGACCTCCGCCTGGCCTCCATCTTCCAGTACCAGGCCGACCCCGGCGCCCACCCGGTGCGCGCCGCCCTGGAGATCGGCGCCGGCCTCGCCTACCAGTTCACCGTCTACCTCTCCAGCCCCTCGCCCACCGCGGTGGCCGGCGGGCGCACCTGGTCGCCGGCCGACAAGCTGTTCCGCGGCGCCGTCACCTTCGACGGCAACGGCGAGGTCACCAACTTCGTGGGCCACCCGCTCTCCGGGCTCTTCTACTACCAGGTGGCCCGCGGCAACCGGCTCTCCCCGGCGGCGGCCTCGCTCACCGCGGTGGTGGCCTCGGCCGCCTGGGAGCTGACCGAGTTCCACGAGACCGCCTCCCTCAACGACCAGCTCGTGACGCCGGCGGCCGGCATCGCCCTCGGCGAGCCGCTCACGCAGCTGGCGGCCTTCTTCGAGCAGCGCGACGCCGGGGGCGGCGACCGGCTGCTGGCCTGGCTGCTCAACCCCTGGAAGCCGGCCCACGACTGGTGGGACGGGGCGCGGCGGGTGCGGCGCCCCGGGGCCCTGGCCGCCGCCGACCTGCGCCTCGCCGCCGCCACCGGCGGGGTGCGCCGCGGCGCCGCCTGGGACCCCGTGGTCCGCGCCGGCCTCGCGGCGGCGCTGGTGCGCGGCGCCTCCTGGGGGGAGCCGGGGCGCGGGAGCCAGGCGCTCCTCGACGGCAACGCGGTGCGCCTCTCCCTCTCGGCGGCCGCCTCGCCCCGCGGGCTGGAGGGGCTGCAGGTGGAGTCGGAGGCGCTGCTGGCGGCGGTGGCCTGGCGCGACCTCGAGGCGCCGGGCCCGGAGGGCGGGCCGCCGACCGGCCAGGACCTCCTGGCCGGCGCCGGGATCGCCTTCGAGCACGGGCTCCAGCGGGTGGCGGCGGACGGCCGGCTCGACTGGCGCTCGCTGGTGCAGGCGCCCGCGCTGCGCCTCGCCTGGCGGCGCGCCGAGGCGGCCTGGGGCCTGACGGCCTCGCTCTCCGCCGGCCTGGCCTTCGGCGGCGTGCGCTCGCTGGTGCTGGCCGGGGACGCCGCGGCGGTGGCGCCGGCCGACCTCCCCACCGTGGCCCGTGCCTACGGCTACTTCTTCGCCTGGGGCCCCGCGCTGCGGCCGGCCCTGGCCCTGCGCCTCGGGACGGTCACGCTGGCGGCCGAGGGGCGGCTCGACCTGCTCACCGGGATCACGGCGCGCGACCCGGCCCCGGTGCCGGGCGGCCACCCGGTGGCGCTCGAGGAGCGCCGCGCCGAGGGGCGGGCCGCGCTCGGCTGGCAGCCGGCGGGGCCGCGCGGACCGGCCCTCGGCCTGGAGGCGGGGTGGACCTGGCGGCGGGGGCGGGCCGGCGACCTGGCCCGCGAGGCGGCCGTCACCGAGGCGCTGGCCACCGTCGGGCTGGCGCGCTGAGCGCGCCGCTACGACGCGGCGCGCGCCGGGACCTTCGCCCCCGCCGGCGCCGCCACCACCGGGAGCCGGATCGACACGGTGGTGCCGCGCCCCTCCTGGCTGTCCACGGTGAGCGTGCCGCCGCGCGACTCGACGAGGTGGCGGCCCACGAAGAGCCCCAGGCCGACGCGCCGGCGCCGCGGCGCCGCCGGCTCCGGCGGGTCGAAGATCCGGTCCAGGCGGGCCCTGGGGATGCCGGCGCCGTTGTCCTCCACGGCCAGCAGGGCCAGGGGCGAGCCGGACTCACGGGTCACGCGGACGACCAGGCGCCCGGCGCGGCCGGGGAGGGCCTCGACGGCCGCCACGGCGTTGCGGAGCAGGCTGATGAGCAGCTGCTCCACCTGGGGGCGCTGCAGCGGCACGTGCACGGGGTGGACAGGGACCTCCACCTTCACCGGGAGGTGGCCCAGCACCCCGGAGAACCGCAGGAGGTCCACCGCCCCCGGGACGCACTCCACCAGGTCGGCGGCGCCGCGCACCTCCAGGCCGCCCCCCTCCAGCTGGCGCAGGTGGCGCCCGTGGCTCGCCAGGTGCTCGCCGACGCGCCGCAGGATGTCCAGCTCCTCGCCCTGGGGTGCCCGGCCGCCGCTGGCGGCCCGCCGCACCAGGTCCAGGGCCGCGTCGAAGGCCACCGTCACGTTGGCCAGCTCGTCGCCGATGGCGCCGGCCAGCGTGCCCAGGGTGGCGCGCCGCTCCGCCTCCACCAGCCGGCCGAAGACCTCGTCGGCGCGCCGCACCAGCCCGGCCTTCTCCTCGGCGGCGGCGCGGGCCTCGCCCAGCGCCTCCTCGATGGCCGCGGCCAGCTGATCCGCGGGGCAGGGCTTGAGGAGGAAGCGGGAGATGGCGCCGCGGTTGATGGCCGCCGCGGCCCGCTCCACCGAGCCGGCGCCGGTGAGGAGGAGCCGCACCGCCCCCGGGGCCGCCTCGCGGGCGGCCTCCAGGAAGGCCACGCCGTCCATGCCGGGCATGCAGAGGTCGGACACGATGGCGTCGAAGGGCGGGCTGGCGGCGATGCAGGCCAGGCCGGCCTCGCCTCCGTCGGCGGTCTCCACCTGGAAGCGCGCGCGCAGGGCGTGGCGCGTGGCCTCCAGCAGGGCGGGCTCGTCGTCGACGCAGAGGAGGCGGGGTTGGCTCATGTCGGCAGCGGGGGCGCGGCACCCGTGCCGGGCGGACCCTCGCGGCCTCCCAGAGCAAGGTCCGGGCCGGGCTGGAACACGGACGCGACGCCGCTCCCCGGCGGGTCCGGCACGTCCCCCGGGTCCGGGTCACCCCGTTCGATGGACCTCTCCCGGCGGGACAGCGCCGGGCGATCGGTGAGGCCGACCCGACGCAGCGCGCGGGCGCGCCGGTTGCAGGTGCAGTCCCCGCCGAGGAGGCCTTCCGCGCATGTCCCGCCCCGACCCCAAGCCCACCGTCCTCGTCGTCGACGACCAGCTCCACGTCTGCGAGAGCCTGGCCCTGCGGCTGCGGCGGCAGCACCGGGTCCTCATGGCCACCTCGGTGGACGCCGCGCTGGAGGCGCTGCGGGCCGAGCCGGTGGACGTGATCGTGGCCGACCACGCCATGCCCGGCCGCTCCGGCCTCGAGTTCCTGCGCCTGGCCCGCGATCGCTTCCCCGGGGCCGGGCGCATCATGCTGACCGGCCAGGTCACCGCCGAGCTGGCCATCAAGGCCGGCAACGAGGGCGAGGTCCACCGCTTCCTGGTCAAGCCGGTCGATCCCGCCGAGCTGGAGGTGGCCATCTTCCTCACGCTGGAGCGCGTCCAGGTGGAGCGGGAGGACCGGCTCCGGCGCTCGCTGCTGCAGGACAGCCCCGACCTGGCCCGCCAGCTCGACCGCGCCATGGGGCGGGAACCGGCCCGCGCCGGGGACCGGGAGCCGGCCCCCGCCCACGACGCCAGCCGGTCCCGCTGAGCCGCCGCCCGCCCAACCCGCGCACCGCCAAGGACCCCGACATGCTCCTCGCCAGCCTGACCGCCGCCCTCGCCCTCTCGGCGGGCCCCGCGCCCATCCTCGTGGGGCTCGACCTCGAGATCGGCCACACCTCCAGCACCTCGGCCGAGGCGGTGCGCCGCGGCGCGGCGCTGGCCGCCGCCGAGGTCAACGCCGCCGGCGGCCTGCTGGGCGGCCGGCCGCTCGAGCTGCTGGTCCTCGACAACCGGGCCGTGCCGGCCCGCGGCGTCGAGAACATCCGCACCTTCGCCGCCAAGCCCGACCTGGTGGGCGTGCTGTGCGGCAAGTTCAGCCCGGTGGTGCTGGAGGAGATCCCGGTGCTCCACGAGCTGCAGGTGCCGCTCCTCGACCCGTGGGCGGCCGCCGACGGCATCGTGGACAACGGCCGCACGCCCAACTACGTCTTCCGGCTCTCGATGCGCGACGCCTGGGCCATCGAGGAGCTGCTGGAGGCGGCGGTGGCCCGCGGCCACAAGAAGGTGGCGCTGCTGCTCCCCAACACCGGCTGGGGGCGCAGCAACGCCGCCGCCGCCGTCGCCTACAAGGCCACCCACGCCCAGCCGGCCATCACCGCCACCCACTGGTACAACTGGGGCGACAAGTCCTTCACCGAGGTCTACGAGGCGGCGCGCGCCTCGGGGGCCGAGGCCATCGTCTTCGTCACCAACGAGGGGCCCGGGGCCACGCTGGTGAAGGAGCTGGCGGCCATGCCGAAGGAGCGCCGCCTCCCCATCCTGGCCCACCACGGCATCGTGGGGGGCGACCTGGTGGCCATGGCCGGCCCGGCCCTCAAGGAGGTGGACCTGACGGTGGTGCAGTTCTTCACCTTCGCCGAGGCCAGCCGGCCGCGCGCCAGGGCCCTCTACGCGGCCCTCCAGGCGCAGCACGGCATCCCCGACCTGGCCCACGCGCTCTCGGCCGCCGGCACCGCCGCGGCCTACGACCTGGTGCACCTGCTGGCGCTGGCCGTGAAGAAGGCCGGCACCACCGACCGCCCCGCCGTGCGCAAGGCGCTCGAGGAGCTGGGCCCATACGACGGCGCGGTGAAGCGGCTGGAGCGCCCCTTCACCCCGGACCGCCACGAGGCCCTCTCGGCCGCCGACGTCTTCATGGCGCGCTTCTCCGACGACGGCGCGCTGGTGCGGGCGAGGAGGTAGCCGGTGGAGAACCGCCTCCAGCGGCTCCTGGCCGAGGCCCGGGCCCAGATGGCGCGCAGCCTCCACCGCCGCGTGGCGGTGGCGCTGGTGGCGGTCTCCCTCGTCTTCACGCTGGGCGCCAACGTGGCCACCTGGCTGGTGGCGCGCCAGGCGGTGCAGCGCTCGGTGGAGCGGCGCCTCGACCGCGACGCGGCGCTCCTCACGGCCCGCGTGGCCGACCTGCTGCGCGGCGTGGGCACCGGCGTGGCCGCCCTGGCCGCCAACCCCCTGCTCTCCAACGCCCTGGTGGACTCGGCAGGCCGCGAGCAGTACGCCGTCCCGTTCCTCCGCGACTTCCAGCCCAGCGCCGCCCTCCCCATCGACCTGACCCTCTGCGACTTCCGCGGCCAGCCCATCGCCTCCGGGCGGGGCGGCAAGCGGGCCCGCGGCGACGACGCCTGGCTGCGCCAGGTCATCGAGGAGGACCAGCCCCACGCCCGGCTGGGCACCGGGCGCGAGCGCGCCACCCTGGTGCTGGCTGCGCCGGTCCACTACCCCGAGACCAACACCGCCGAGGGCGTGCTGGTGGCCGAGTTCGAGCTGGCGGCGCTGCTGGAGGCCTCGCGCCGCGGCGTCTTCGAGGCGGAGGAGGACGCCACCCGGGTGCGCCTGCTCGGCCCGGCCGGCGCGGCGGTCTACGAGGACCCCGGCACCGGCGAGGAGCACATCGCCCGCCTCCACCCGCTGGCGGCCGGCACGGCCCTGGCCGAGCTGGGCCTGACGCTGGAGGTCGGCTCGCCCCGCCAGGCGGTGGGCGAGGCGCTCCAGCCGCTGGCCTGGTCGGCGCTGGTCGGCACGGTGCTGGCGGTGGCGGCCGGCCTCTGGCTGGCGCGGCGGCAGGCCAACCTCCTGACGCGGCCGCTGGTCCGCCTCTCCGCCGCCGCCGCCCGGGTGGCCGAGAGCGGGACCATGGACGCGGTCATCCCGGAGGAGGGCCTGGACGAGGTGGGCCACCTCGCCGGCGCCTTCAACAACGTGCTGCGCCGGCTGCGCCGGGTCACCGAGGATCGCCTGGCCGAGCTGGAGGCGCGCAACGCCGAGCTGGTGCGGGCCCACGAGGAGGCGCGGCGCCTGGAGGTGGAGCTGCGCGGGTCGCAGAAGCTGGAGGCGGTGGGCCGCCTGGCCTCGGGCATCGGCCACGAGATCAACACGCCCATCCAGTTCATCGGCGACAACACCACCTTCCTCCGCGAGGCGCTGCAGGCCTGCTTCGACGTGCTGGACGCGCAGCGCCAGGCGCTGGCCGGCCACGCCCCGCCGGAGGTGGTGGCGGCGGTGGAGGCCAAGGCCGAGGAGGTCGACCTCCCCTACGTGCGCGAGCAGGCCCCGCGGGCCATCGACCGGACGCTGGCCGGCACGCAGCGGGTGGCCACCATCGTGCGGGCCATGAAGGAGTTCGCCCACCCGGACCAGAAGGCCCTGGAGGCCACCGACCTCAACCGCGCCATCCAGTCCACCCTGGAGATCGCCCGCAACGAGTACAAGTACGTGGCCAGGGTGGAGGTCGGCTACGGCGACCTGCCGCCGGTCACCTGCCACGGCGGCGACGTCAACCAGGTCTTCCTCAACGTGCTGGTCAACGCGGCCCACGCGGTGGGCGACGCGGTGAAGGGCACCGGGCAGCTCGGCACCATCCGCATCGCCACCGCCCGCCAGGGCGACCAGGCGGTCATCACCTTCACCGACGACGGGCCGGGCATCCCGGCGGCGGTGCGCGACCACATCTTCGAGCCCTTCTTCACCACCAAGGAGATCGGGCGGGGCACCGGCCAGGGCCTGGCCATCGCCCGCTCCGTGGTGGAGCGCCACCAGGGCAGCATCGAGTTCACCACCGAGGACGGGAAGGGCACCACCTTCACCATCCGCCTCCCCATCGCCGGCCCGCAGCAGGCGCCCCCCCGCGCCGAGGCCGGCCAGCCGCGACCGGCCCCCGCCGCGCCGGCACCCGGAGCCACGCCATGACCACCCTCACCCCCGTGGGCAGCGCCCCCGCGCCCGCCGCCCAGAAGCCCCGCGTCCTCTGCGTGGACGACGACCCGGCCGCCCTGGAGGGCTTCGCCCTGCACTTGCGGCGCCGCTGCCGGGCCGAGATGTTCACCAGCCCGCACCAGGCGCTCCACGCCCTGACCAACGACGGCCCCTTCGCCGCCATCATCTCGGACATGCGCATGCCCGGCATGGACGGCACCGAGCTGCTGGCCAGGGCCCGGGCCGCCTCGCCCGACACGGTGCGCCTGCTCCTCACCGGCCACGCCGACATCGAGGTGGCGCTGGCGGCGGTGAACGACGGCGGCGTCTTCCGCTTCCTCACCAAGCCCTGCCCCGCCGAGTCGCTGGTGCGGGCCCTCGACGCGGCGCTGGAGCAGTACCGGCTCATCTCCACCGAGCGCGTGCTGCTGGGCCAGACCCTCACCGGCGCGGTGGCGGCGCTCTGCGACCTGGCGGCGCTGGCCAACCCGGCGGCCTTCGGGCGCGCCTCGCGCGTCCACCGCCTGGTGACGGCGCTCTGCGCCCGCCGCAAGGTGAAGGACCTGTGGCCCATCGAGGTGGCGGCCCGCCTCTCGCAGGTGGGGGCCATCCAGCTCTCGCCGGCCGCGGCCGAGAAGCTCTACTCCGGCAAGCCCCTGGACGAGGCCGAGCAGGCCCTGGCCGACAAGGGGCCCGGGCTGGCCGACCAGCTGCTGGCGCGCATCCCGCGCCTCGAGCCGGTGCGCGAGATCCTGGCCGCCCAGGCGGAGCCCTACAACCGCCCCGGCGGCCCGCCGCCCCTGGGGGCCCGGCTCCTCAGGCTGGCCGGCGACTTCGACGCGCTGGAGGCGGCGGGGCTGTCGTCCACCGAGGCCCTGGGGGCGCTGGCCACCCGCACCGGGCAGTACGACCTGGACCTGGTGGCGGCCCTCCGCGAGGAGGTGCAGGAGCGGGCGGCGCTGGTGCTGCGCGAGGTGCCGCTGGCCCTGGTGAAGCCCGGCATGGTGCTGGCCACCGACCTGCGCAGCCGGGCCGGGGTGCTGCTGGTGGCCCGCGGCCACGCCGTCTCGCCCACGCTCCTCGCCAAGCTGCAGAGCATGTCCGCCTCGCTGCCGGCCGCCATCACCGTGGTGGCCCCGCGCAGCGAGCTGACCGCCGTCGAGGGGGGCGCCCGGTGAGCGCCGCCCCGCGCGGCGTGCTCTTCGTGGACGACGCCGTCGACCTCCTCGACGGCCTGCGCAACGGCCTGCGCGGGCAGCGCAAGGCCTGGAAGATGCGCTTCGCCGACGGCGGCGAGGCGGCGCTGCGCCTCCTGGAGGAGGAGCCGGCCGAGATCGTCATCACCGACATGCGCATGCCGGGCATGGACGGCCTGGAGCTGCTGAAGCGCGTCCAGGCCCGCTGGCCCGAGACGGCCCGGGTGGTGCTGTCCGGCCAGGCCGACCTGTCCACCGTCATCCGGGCCAGCGCGGTGGCCCACCAGTACCTGGCCAAGCCCTGCGACATGGACGTGCTCCGCGGGGTGATCACGCGGGCGCTGGAGACCATCGACCGGCTGCCCCCGCCCCCGCTGCGGCGCGCCCTGGGGCAGCTCGGCTCGCTCCCGGTGAGCCCGCGGCTGCTGCAGGAGCTGGCGGCGGCCCTGGCCAAGGACGACGTCGACCTGCGGCGCCTCGCGCCCCTGGCGGAGTCGGACGCCGGCGTGGCGGCCCGCCTGCTCCAGTTCGCCAACTCGCCCTACTGCGGCCTCACCATGGCGGTGGAGCGCGTCGAGACCGCGCTCCTCTCCCTGGGGCCGTCCACCGTGCGGCAGCTCCTCGACACGCTGGAGCCGCTGCGCGCCCCGCTGGGCGGCGCCGAGGCCGCCGCCGCCGCGGCCCTGGGGCGCCACGCCCTGCTGGCGGCCCGCCTGGTGCGGCGGCTCATGGCCGGCCGGCCCGGCGCCGACGCCGCCTACGCCGCCGCGCTGCTCCACCAGGCGGGCGAGCTGGTGCTCTCCTGCCACATGGCCGACGGCTGGGCCGACGTGGTGCGGCGCGCCCACCTCACCGGCCGCTGCCGCGAGGAGGTGGAGCGAGAGGTGATGGGCGCCGACCACGCCCAGGTGGCCGGCTACATCCTGGGGCTGTGGGGCCTGCCGGGCGACGTGGTGGAGGCGGTGCGCCTGCTCCACGCCCACCACGGCCACGCCGGCGCCGCGGTGGACGGCGACGGGCCGCTCTCGCCGGTGCTGGAGCGCGCCCGCTGCGCCGCCTGGCTGGCGCAGGAGGTGACCGGCCACCCCGATCCGGCGCTCACGCCCGCCGAGAAGGAGGCGCTGGCCCGCTGCGCCGGCGCGTCCCTGGACGCCTGGCGCGGGTGGGCGGTGGAGGAGGCGCGCGCGCTGGGGATGGCCGCCTGGCGGCCGGACGCGGTGCGCTGAGGGCCGGGCGCCGGCCCGCTACAGGCCGGCGCCGCCCGGCATGGCCCGCGGCAGGCGGACCGTGAAGACCGTGCCGCGCCCGTCGCGGGTGGTGTAGCCGAGCTGGCCGCGGCAGGCGTCCACGATCTGCTTCACCATGAAGAGCCCCAGGCCGGCGTGGTGGCGCGGCTTGGAGGTGGCGTAGGGCTCGAAGAGCCGCGGCCGGATGGCCTCGGCCACGCCCTGGCCGTTGTCCTCCACGGTGAGCGTCACGGTGCGCCCGCCCTCGTCGCGGGTCACGCCCACGAAGAGGTGGCCGCGGCGGCGCCCGTCGGCGGAGTCGATGGCCTCCACGCCGTTCTTGAGGAGGTTGATGAGGATCTGCTCGGCGCGGGTGCGGGCCAGCGGCACGTGGGCCGGGCCGTCCGGCAGCCCCACGTCCACGCGCACGTGGCGCAGCAGCCCGGAGAAGCGGAGCATGGCCACCGTCCCCTCCACGGTCGCCCCCAGCTCGCACACGTCGGAGGTCTCGCGGGGCGGGCTGGAGAGGTCGCGCAGCGTGCGGGCGTGGGCCGAGAGGTGCTCCTCGATGCGCCGCAGGATGGAGAGCTCCTCGGTGCCGGGCGGCGCCTGGCGCGCCAGCGCCTCGCCGATCCGGTCGAGCGCCAGGTCGAAGGAGACCACCAGGTTGGAGAGCTCCCCGCCGATGGCGCCGGCCAGGGTCCCCAGCGCGGCGCGGCGCTCCGCCACCATCAGCTGGCGGAAGGCCTCCTCGGCGCGGTCGCGCGAGCGGTCGCCGCTGGCGGCGCGCTGGCGCCCGTGCTCCACCGCGGCGTCCACGGCGGCCAGCAGGTCCACCGGCGGGATGGGCTTCTGCAGGATGCGGAAGACGCCGCCGTCGTTCACCGCCGCCGCGGCGCCGTGCACCGTGGCCTGGCCGGAGAGCAGCAGCCGCACCGCGCCGGGCGCCACCACCCGGGAGCGGGCCAGGAACATGGGGCCGTCCATGCCGGGCATGGCCAGGTCGGAGACGATCACCTCGGGCCGGCGGCCGGCGGTGAGGAGCCCGAGGGCCTGCAGGCCGCTGGTGGCGGTGCGGACCTCGAAGCGCTGGCGGAGGGTCAGCTCCAGGCCGGCCAGGACGTCGGACTCGTCGTCGACGCAGAGGACCAGGGGGCGGCGCGCGGTCATGGGCTCTCCAGAAGACCCCGGCCGGAGGCGAGGGACCCGGCCACGACAGGTGGCGGGGGGGGCACGAGCGGGCGGGCCCGCTCGCCTCCGGCGGGGAGGGTGGGGCCGCGCGGGCGGCGCGGCCGATCTTGGATCTCGGTGGAGTCCACCTGCGCCCGCCATACGCACCTTCCGTGCCACGGGCGCGGCGCGGATCCGCAGCCGGTCGCGCCGGGTCCTGCCGGACGGAGGGTGCGTCTCGCGCCCCGGGAGCCGGCACCCGCCGTCCGGCCCGGCCCGGGAACCCGGTCCGAAAGGGGGTGGTCTGGGTGAAGCCGGGTCGGGGGGCGGGTGGTGGACACGCCCCATGGCCGGCGCCGTCCCGCCGGCGCCGGGGCGGCCGCGCGGGGAGACCGGCCTGGCCGCGGACGTGCCAGGATGCCCGCCATGCCGACCGCCGCGCTCGCCCTGCTCCAGGTGATCCTCGCCGCCGCGCCGCCCACCAGCCCGGTGCCGGCCAGCCGGGACCCGGGGCCCGACCCCTTCCTGCGCCGGTACTTCGAGACCCGCCGCTTCGCCGCCGGCCGCCCGGCGCGCGCCCAGCTCACCCCGGGCGGCGACGCCGTGCTCTTCCTGCGCTCCGGCCCCCGCTCGCCGGTCCAGGCGCTCTTCGAGACCGACCTCGCCACCGGCGCCACGCGGGAGCTGGCCACCGCCGAGGGGCTGCTGGCCGGCGCCGCCGCCGGCGGGACCACTGCCGCGGAGCAGGCGCAGCTGGAGCGGAAGCGCATCACCGCCCGCGGCCTGACCGGCTTCGAGCTCTCGGAGGATGGCCGCCGGGTGGCGGTGGCGGTGGGCGGGCGGGCCTTCGTCCTCGATCGCGCCGGCGGCGCGGCCACCCCCCTCGCCACCTCGGGGCGCCCCCTCGACCTGCGCTTCTCGCCGGACGGTGCGGCCGTCTCCTACGTGGTGGACCACGATCTCAGGGTCCTCGACCTCGCCAGCAACCAGGAGCGGGCGCTCACCGAGGGCGGCACCGAGGACCTCTCCCACGGCCTGGCCGAGTTCGCGGCGCAGGAGGAGCTGGGGCGCCAGGTGGGCCACTGGTGGTCGCCCGACGGGCGCCTGGTGGCCTGGCAGGAGACCGACCAGCGGGGCGTGGAGCGGCTCACCCTCCACGACCCGCTCCACCCCGAGCGGCCGGCCGACGCCTTCCGCTACCCGCGCGCCGGGCGGCCCAACGCCGTGGTGCGCCTGGCGGTGACCCCGGCGGCCGGCGGCCCGCCCACCTGGATCGAGTGGGACCGGGCGCGCTTCCCCTACCTCGCCGAGGTGCGCTGGACCGAGGGCGGGCCGCTCACGCTGGTGGTCCGCTCGCGCCGCCAGGAGGCGGTCCAGGTGCTGGCCGCCGATCCGGCCACCGGCGCCACCCGCCTGCTGCTGGAGGAGGCGGACGCCGCCTGGCTGGAGCCGACGCCGGGCTTCCCGCGCTGGCTCCGCGACGGCAGCGGCTTCCTCTGGCTCACCGAGCGGCGCGGCGCCGAGGAGGTGGAGCTCCGCGGGCCGGACGGCGCGCTCCGCGAGGTGGTGGTGCCGGGCTCGGCCGGCCTGGCGTCGCTGGTCGGCTTCGACGAGGCGCGCCGCCGGGCCTGGTTCACCGGCGGCCCCTCGCCCGCCGAGACCCGCCTCTACGCCATCGAGCCGGGCGGCGCGCCGGTGGAGTGGTCGCCGCCGGCCGGCCCGGTGGCCACGCAGGCGCAGCGCTCCCGCGAGGGCGGCGTGCTGCTGGTGACGCGCACCACCCTCACCGCCAGCGGCCTCCCGGAGGTCTTCCGCGAGGACGGGCGGCGGCTGGCGGCGCTGCCCTCGGTGGCCGAGCCGGCCCCGTTCTCGCCGCGCGCCGAGCTGCGCAAGGTGGGGCCGGCGCCCGGCTTCTGGGCGCGGGTGACGCGGCCGCGCGCCATGCAGCCGGGGAGGAAGCTGCCGGTCTGGCTCGCGGTCTACGGCGGGCCGCACGCCCAGGTGGCCTCGGTGCGCGCCGACCTCATGGCGCAGTGGATCGCCGACCAGGGCTTCCTCCACGTGGCCATCGACGGGCGCGGCACGCCGCGCCGCGGGCGCGACTTCGCCCGGGCCATCGAGGGCGACTTCGCCGGGCCGGCCCTCGACGACCAGGTGGCGGCGCTGCGCGGGCTGGCGCGGGAGGTGCCGGAGCTGGACCTCTCCCGCGTGGGCGTGGAGGGCTGGTCCTTCGGCGGCTACTTCGCCGCCCTGGCGGTGATGCGCTACCCGGAGGTCTTCAAGGCCGCGGTGGCCGGCGCGCCGGTGGTGGACTGGGCCGACTACGACACCGCCTACACCGAGCGCTACCTGGGGCTCCCCGCCGAGGCGCCGGAGGCCTACCGGCGCTCCTCGCTCCTCACCTGGGCGCCGCGGCTGACCCGGCCGCTCCTGCTGGTCCACGGCACGGCGGACGACAACGTCTGGTTCCTCCACTCGCTCAGGCTCTCCGACGCCCTGCTTCGGCAGGGCACG